>OLWS01000485.1_pt1 | contig 18645 bp, 17 predicted proteins | sample 1673601 | NCBI WGS metagenome assembly OLWS01 (sample SAMEA103958116, study PRJEB25191) | human gut metagenome | biome: human-associated habitat [ENVO:00009003]; feature: intestine environment [ENVO:2100002]; material: feces | place: Germany | collected 2013/2015 | reverse complement strand
TGCTCAACTTAAATAAAAGTTGGGTGCAGAAGCAGGGCGACTTCTTTGTGGAATCGCCCATCATCCTTTTCGCGGCTATTATCTGGTATCTCAAAATTTTCCAGAACGGCAAGTATTGTACATTCCCCCATGCGATTGAGTTCCTGAACCGCCGCTATGAGGATATTTTCCCGATACTGACCTCTTACCCGGAATTGGAAAACTATCTTTCTCCGTTCATGGACGCATGGCTCGGAGGGGCTGCGGAGCAGTTGATGGGGCAGATAGCAAGCGCGAAAATCCCTTTGTCAAGGATGATTTCCCCGCAGCTCTATTGGGTGATGTCGGACAGCGAGTTCACGCTGGACATCAACAACCCCGAAGAACCGAAAATACTCTGTGTGGGCAACAATCCCGACCGTCAGAATATCTACGGGGCCGCTCTCGGTCTGTATAACTCCCGTATCGTGAAACTCATCAACAAGAAAGGGATGCTGAAGTCGTCGGTCATCATCGACGAGCTGCCCACGATTTATTTCAAGGGGTTGGACAACCTTATCGCCACCGCGCGAAGCAACAAGGTTGCCGTGTGTCTGGGCTTTCAGGATTTCAGCCAGTTGGTGCGCGACTACGGTGATAAAGAAGCGAAGGTCGTGATGAACACCGTCGGCAATATCTTTTCCGGTCAGGTGGTGGGTGAAACCGCCAAGACGCTTTCCGAACGCTTCGGTAAGGTGTTGCAGAAACGGCAGTCCATTTCCATCAACCGGCAGGATGTTTCCACCTCCATCAACACGCAGATGGATTCACTCATCCCGCCGAGCAAGATTTCCGGCTTGACGCAGGGTATGTTTGTCGGTTCGGTATCCGACAACTTCAACGAGCGTATCGAGCAGAAGATTTTCCATTGCGAGATTGTCGTGGATGCCGAGAAGGTGAAGCGCGAGGAGAAAGCCTACAAGAAAATCCCCGTCATTACCGACTTTACGGACGGGGACGGCAACGACCGCATGAAGGAAACGGTTCAGGCGAATTACAGGCGCATCAAGGAGGAAGTGAAGCAGATTGTTCAAGAGGAACTGGAACGTATCGCAAATGATGAAAACTTGAAACACCTGTTGCAGCAGAAATAACAGATTCCTTTATATATGAAAAAGGGGATGTGTCAAAACACCCAAAATATGAAAATTACCCCTGTCACAGATATCTGTAGCAAGGGTAATTTTGTTAAAAAGAGAGTTTTGACACCCTCTTTTTATTCTCAGATTTGAGATGCTTGTTGATGGTGGTAATGGCAAGCATCAGCAAATAATTTTTCAGTTCTGTATCGTCTTTAAGCAGTATGCTGTATTCTTCGGCAAACATTCTCAACAGTCTGGTTCTGAGTTTCGACATTTCTTCACCGAAAGGTATCTGTCGGTTTTCTTGCCAATACTCAATCACTACGGAAGATACCAGCCACTTGAACTCGGATTTCATCTCTTTGCCGAGTTTCTTGAAGCGGATTTGTTCGCTAATTGGCGGCTCGTTGTATGGCATTATGTCTGCCGGGTCATAAACGGATATACTGCCGATACCATAATCCATGATTATCGGTAAATCAGTTTTTACATCATTCTTATGTTTCTTCTTTTTAGCCATACCCGTTATTGTTGCAGGAAACCTTTACCTTTATCAGTAAGATAGTATTTCTGTTGCGGACTCTTGGAGCCTATGGGATAAAGTGAAAGGACCAAACCGGAATTTATTGCCGGATGGATATAGTTCTTTAAGAAATTCCTTTTATCTTTCATTCCCGTTTTCTCCATGATTTCTTTAGCAGATAGAGTGTTGTTCCCAATAGCAGACAACAGTTTTCCTAACTGTGGGGTTACTGTGGGGTTACTATAGGGTTGCTGTGGGGGTGCTGTGGGGTCTTGTCCTACTGTAGTTCTTGTATAATGAAACACAATCCATACAGCATTGCCGTCGGTATGAAACTCCGGATCCGGAATACCGACACGGCGACATTCGTTTACCATAAGGGCTATGCCACGTCCCCAACTCTCCAATACTGCACTTTTGTACAGCACATTGGCTACTATCAGATTTTGTGGTTCGGAATTGTGGCCACCCAACAGTTTCTCAATGGTAATATCAGGCGGAAATGTTCCGCTGTTTTCAATCTCCACGCGGTCATCATAGATAGCAATCCCGACTGAACTGCCGGGGCGATGGTAAACACGATGTGCAAAAGCATTTATGCAACATTCTCTCAATGCCTTATATGGCACATTCAGTTCCTCTTCTCTGTACAAACCTTCAATTTTACCGGAAAGGGACAAATGCTTGAAGAAAAATGCCATTGCAGCATCCAGCAAGTTGAATATATTGCCTGTCACACGCTGATTATCTAAAAATTCATCTTTTGTCGTTCCTTTGAACCGGGCTAAACGGAGCAGACATTGGGGATAATGGTAGAAGTTTCGTCCGAATAGGACAACGGAAGCATTGTTCAGCTTTCCATCATTCAACAAGTCAAATTTTTCAAGGATGGTTCGGACATCCTCCTGCATAGAACCTTCCGGCAAACGTCCGCCTCTGATTCCTCCACGTACTGCGCCCAAGATTGCCGTTTCGTCAAGGTCGGATATTTTCAAGCTGGGATTTTGCATGGAATCCCAAGCATAGGTTCCGCCTCGCTGCATAACCAACAGGTTGTATATACCCTGCGGCATGGCAGATGTAACGCTCTCTATCCGTTGATAAGCCCTCCCCTTATAGGTGAACGGGCGCATATATCGTTGTTCTTCCGCTGATAAAGCTATAACACTTTTGTTCGTTCCCGGAATGTCTGTATAGGATATATCAATGGTCGCAAACGGCTCGATTCGTCTGATGGTTTCCGCAATATCGCGCTTCGTCTTGTCGCTCACTTCCTGACCGATAATCTTTCCCTTGTCGGTTACACCGAACAGCACCGTGCCGCCCGTACCGTTCAGGAAGGCACAAAGAGTTTCCATTCCACGCTCCAACTGCCCGGTAGTTTCTTTGAACTCAACTGTCCCGCCTTCGGCTCCGGCAATCAGTCCGTTCAATATTTCGAGGTTATCTATTTTCATCCGTCATTGATTAATACTTGCAAAGTTAATGATTTTAATCGGCTTTCCGGCAGATAATAGAGTGATTGTAAATGAAGAAGGATAAGAAACCGTATAATCCGGCCGCTTATCCTTTGTTTGGCATTCGTTTATCTCCTCATCCGCTCCAATTCATCGTCATGTCGCATCTTCGCGTTCAGTTTGTCCTGCATCTTTTCAAGGAAGTAGGTGCGACTGTCGCTTTTCCTGCGTTTGATGTCCGTATAGAAGCGGTAGCAGTCTTTGGACTCCACACCGAAAAAGGAATAGAGGACAGGGGCAAGCTCTTTCAGCGAAGCCTTGCCGCCATTGATGCAGCCGGTGGCGTAGAGGGCATAGATTAGTTCTACCAACTCGACGGCATTACCGGTCCATTGCAGGGCTGGGACTGTGGCTTTGGTTTCGGATGTGGATGTTAGTGGTGGCACGGAGGTAATTGCAGAAGCGGATACTATCTTCTGCATCTTTCGGATGAAGGATAACGCCTTGCGGATATACACAGTGACGACATTCTCCTCCGATACCGACAAGTTCTGTGGATGGTGCTGTAATTCGATTTCGGCAAAAGCCAACGCCACAATAATATGCTTGGCATCATTGCCGCCGTAGCACAGGTTTATTACTTCCTGCACGAATCCGCCGTATGCCGTTTCCGTGCTACCGTTGTCTTTTCCGTTTATCATGGCGAAAAACTGTGTTTCCGCCAGTATGAGATGGTTCATTATCTTTTCTGTTTTGAGGGTTTACACTTGTTTATCAGTGTGCGCACACTGATATATGGTGCAAATCATAGCCCTAAACACGAGAAAAGATTGTGAGAAAATTGTACTACATTGTTTTTCAGAAAGATAAAATTCAAAAATAATTTTATCCTTGATTGCATCCCTTGTGAAATGTGTTCAGATTCTGAACATGTGTTCACTTTCTGAACACGGAAATTCCGCCAAGATGTTCATAATCTGAACATTTTATGCCCGTGGCTCTTTATGATAGGTAAGCCGGATTACTCCGTCCCTATAAGTTTTGTTCTCCATAAGCCGCCAGTCATTCATAGGTAGTGCTGACTTGAAAAAATGCGCTCCGTTTCCGTCGATGGTTGGAACAACGTATAGTATGATTTCATCTATCACGTTCATCCGTAACAGTCCGTTGGCATATTCGGTATTCCCGGCAGTTACTTCCAACAAATGGCAAATGCTTCCACCTTCCTCCCTCCATTCTTGAAGCACGGATACCGAATAGTCGGATGTCAGCTTATACAGGGCATTGGCACGTATTTCATCCATACCGTAATCTTCGGTTTGAAGCAACCGCTTCCGGGGATGCAGTTTCATCGGACAGCCATCTATTGAGATAACGGCAAGTAATTGTATTTTCGCCATAACGTATTTTCTTTCCTTTTTGGCGAGGCAAAAAAGTAGCGTGCAATTCACACTACTTTCAAGCGATGGCTCTGGTAAAGCCTTTACGGAGAGTACGTGAATGCACGCTATGCGTAAGCATAGCATAAGCATCACGCAATCGTCTCCGTAGTTTCAATTTACCAGATTTTCGCTCGAAACGCCTTGCGGTCTTATGTCTATATCATCGGCGAAAAGTTACCCGATCGCCTGCTATTTTCTGAAATACAATTGCAAAGTTAATCAATTATTGCCATTTACAGCCATACTCCGGTCAGTTTTCTTCATTCAATCCATACTCTACCAATTTATTATACAGCGTTGTCCTGCCGATACCCAGTATCTTTGCAGCCATTTTCTTGTTACCGGCTGCTTGTTTCAAAGCACGCAGGATACGTCCTCTTTCTTCATCCCCGCTCTTCAATGTAAAACAAGCGGAAGTAGCGGACGGTTCATTGTCAAGTTCCAAATCGGCTTCGGTTATCATATCGCCTTCTGATTGCAGGACTGCCGTCTGTATCTTCTGTTTCAACTCGCGCACGTTGCCCGGCCACGCATGGGCGAGCAGGGCATTACGGGCAGATGCGGCAAACCCTTTTACTTCACGTTCCAACTCACGGTTTGCCATTTCACGGAAGAACTCGGCCAATGGCATGATGTCTTCCGGGCAGTCGCGCAAGGGCGGCATGGTTATCACATACTCCTGCAAGCGATAGAGCAAATCCTGCCGGAACCGCTTTTCCGTTACGGCTTTCTGCAAATCCTCGTTGGTTGCAGCCACTATCCTCACGTTGGCTGTTTTGTCCTCCTTTGCACCGACGGGACGGTAACGGCGTTCCTGTATGGCGCGGAGCAGCATCTGTTGCATCTCCATTGTTAGGTTGCCCACTTCGTCAAGGAACAGCGTGCCGCCATCCGCTTCCAGAAAATACCCCGTCTTGTTTGCTTCGGCACCCGTAAACGCGCCCTTGACGTGTCCGAAGAAGGCGGATTGTATCAATGACGGGGACAAGGCTCCGCAGTCTACTGCCACAAAAGGTTTATCGGCAAGTTTGCTTTGTTGGTGTATATGTTGTGCGATATGTTCCTTGCCCGTACCGTTCTCGCCCAGTATCAGCACGCTCATCCGGGTGGTGGCTACAAGGCGCACACGTTTCTTGATTTTCTGATAGGCTTCGCCCTGCCGGACGAATATCGGAATGTTCCATTGTAGTCGCTTTTCATGTTCTTTTTGCAGGGTGCGGATAAGCGGTATCAGTTTATCCTCCAACAACTGTTTCTGTATGTAATCCTTTGAGCCGAGCTTCATACTTTCCACTGCCGTATGCACCTCCCCGTAATTGGTCATAACGATAAACACCTGCTGTTTGTCGTTGGCACGCATCCACCGTAACAACTCTATGCTTTCACCGTCGGGGAGGCGTAGGTCGGCAACGACAATATCATCCACCTCTGACTTTGCCAATAGTTTCTTGGCAGTGGCAAGATTATATGCCGACATAGTATCGAAGCTGTCTTTCTTCAGCAGGTTGCAGACATAATCGTTATAGACGGGGTTGTCCTCAATCACAAATACTTTCATCCGACAACCTCCTTTCCTTTTGCGCAAGTTCTATGATAACTGTTCCCATACGAAGCATGGCATCCACGCATTTCCGCAATTCCATTTCGGAACATTCAGATTCTTGATGCAGCAGTTCATACAGGTTCCACAAGGGTTTGTCAGCACGGATAACAGCCCATGAACTTCGCTGACGGTGCATCCATTCGTCCAACGCCTTGCGGTCATTCCTCTCCATGATTTCCCGGACAGCCTGCATATCCTTTTCTGTTTCGGTTATCAAACGGTCGAGCATCGCCCGTTTGTCACCATATGCAAGCAGAGAGGACAAGTCGGGAAGTTCATCCTTGTCCGTACTTGTCAAAAGGCATTTGTCTGATACAGCAACCAGTTCGGAAATGGAAAATGGCTTGAACAGGCAGGCGGTAAATCCATTTTCCAACAGCTCCTCTTCGCTGCAACTGCCGGAGGCGGTCGCCACGACAATGGGAATCTCTTTCGAGTTGCTGACACTTGACGAGCGTAACAACTCCAACACCTCATAGCCGTTAATCTCCGGCATCTTCATATCGGTTATCATGAGGTCGTATGTGTGCTGCCGCATGGCTTCCATTGCATCGCCAATAGTGGTGAACGTGTCGCAATGCACACCTATACCAGCATACATTTCCTTTGTCATGGATAATACCATCGGATTGTCGTCCAATACGATGACAGAGTAAGGTCTTTCTATATGAGCCAGACTTTCTGCGGCTGTCTGTTCTTCAATACCAATATCGGCAGTGTTCATTGGCAACTCCACAGTAAAACGACTGCCTTCTCCTTTTTCGCTTTCCAAGCGTATAGTGCCGCCAAGCATCCCGACTATCTGTTTCACAATGCTTAACCCCAATCCGAAACCGTCTTGCGTGGCGGCGTTGGAAAGCCGCTCGAACGCTCCGAACACTCGCTGTTGTTCTTCCGCACTCATGCCGGTTCCGGTGTCCTCTACTACAAGGGTCAGCCTATTGCCGTCATAGCTTATGACAAGTGAAACGCTTCCGGCATTCGTGAACTTGACGGCATTGCCCAGCAGGTTGTCGCATATCTGTATGATGCGCTCCTTGTCGCCATTCAGGATAATACCCTCCGGGCACTCGATGGTAAGTTTAAGATCTTTTGCTTCTGCTTGTTGCGTAAACTCCGTTTGCAACAGCTCCGCGATGTTTTCCAAACGAAACGGACGGACATTCGCCTGTTCCTTGCCGCTGTCCAAGCGGAAGAAGTCAAGCAGGGAGTTGAGCATGTCGGTCATTCTCTTGGAGGCTTGCAGGATATTGTCCGCATAACCGCTTATCTTTTCTTCTTCGTTGTCCTGCATCAGTTCCGCATATCCATGTATGGCAGTCAGTGGTGTGCGTAGCTCGTGGGTGATGGTGTGCATCGCTTTCTTGCGTGAGGCTATCAACGATTCGTTTTGTTTTACTGACTTTTGCAGTTGCCCGATTAAATCTGTTGTCTTACGTTTGTACTGCTTGATGCGGGTGGCATAGCGGTGAATGATGATGTATGAAATAATGAGCAACAGCAGCATGACACCCGTTATGATACCTACCTGCAAGAACGACTTTTCACGCATAGCGGATATTTCCGCCTCACGTTCCTGCAAGTCAGCCTGCACCTTGTGGTCCATCTGCTGGATAAGGGTTTGCAGTTGGCGGTTCAGTTCCGCATTGCGGCTGGCAAGGCTGTCGGCATATTCCGACAGACGATGGCTTTGGGCACGTTGTTGCGCTATCATATCACGGTTCAGTGTGTAGAGCATCGTGGTGGTCGTCGTCGGAGGTGCTTCCTGTTTCTTGCCGAACAACCCGAGAAAACCTTTCCTCCTCTGTTTCTTCGGCTCTTCCTGCCTGCTCGTTTGCACTATCACCGGCACCTGCTTGGCTATCCGGCGGTTGATGTCCGCCTGTTGTTCCAGAGCCTCCATGATGGCGCACAGCCGCTTTTCCTTGTCCTCCAGCAAGTGGCGCACGCTGTCTATGCGCACCGATTCGTAATGGCTCTTGAAGCGGCAAAGCATACTATCCACCGTCATCCGTTGCCGCCGGTATGCCGCCACATCCTTATCGTCCCATTCCAGCACCGACTCGCCCAAAAGAGACAACTCCACCACACCCACATACGCATCGTGTGTTTCCTTGCGGAAGCGGTTGATTTCACGGTTCTCCCGTTCCAGCAACTCCAAGTCGCGCCATTCTCCGAGCCACGTGCAGATGATGCCGCCCACCAGCAGGACTATCAACAGATAGCCTGCGGCAAGCAGCTTGCGGAAATGCTTGGTAGTGGTAACGAATTGTTCGCTCATTTGCTGTTTGTGTAAATACCGTTATTTAAAATACGCATATAGGTCGTGGAACTTCGCAGGTTCATGGATGAGAATGGCGGCCATGCTGCCTATGACCGCCACCAGAATTATATATCCGAATAGAATTCTACTCCTCAATGAAACAACCATTCTTCCCTTATTTACAATTGTTATAATTATTAAGGCATCTGACCACCGGCGATAGATGGAATTTCTGTTAGTATGGGATTTCTCGGGATTGAGTTAAAAATTCTTTGGCCACGTATGGCTTGACTTGGAGGAGCGTTTTCATTTACATCAAGCCGATAACATCTATCGTTAAATGTTATAATTCCCCAAATACCAATTGTTCCTGGGATTCTCGCCAATCCTTCAGTAGGTTTAAAAAGAACAACATTATCTATTATTCGATTTTTAACCGCCCGATTCCATGATGTTTTAATACTATTGTTAGGCGTTGGAATATGAGCAACATACCTAATGCCATTGTGCCTAAAACTGGCCATATAACACCCCGAAAAACCTGAACTTAAAGTATCTATGCCATTTGAAGCAACGACTGCTATTCTATCCGCAATATATATGACACAGGCATAGTCTAATCTAAGAAAACGATAGTTACGGGTATATCCTTTTATTTGAAATGTCAAATTACTTTGCGTGACAATCGGAGGGGTCAAACCTACATTATAAATATTTTGATAATGAAACCGTGCAATATTTGTCATTACTGCTTGACTGTTTGGCAATCTTAATGCTTGAATCAAATTCATATATTTACTTACTGTTACTTTCGTTTGTTATAGGCTCGATACATGATGCCATTATATCCATCAGTTTAGACAGACCTTCGGTCTGCGGCTGCTGACTGGCTGTCACATGTATCTGGTATTTTGCCGTTTGGTTGGTCATGCGGGTGTTCTCGCGGGCGGTCGTGACTTTGCCGCTGATTTCCGCATTTATAAACCAATGTTTTGCTGAAGCTTTTGCCTCTACTTCTGCGTTGGTAGTGCTTTTTACGTTTGATGTATCGGTAACCTCCATCTGGAAATCGACATCCACGCGATCTATGAGCAGGGAAGGAATAGGCACCAATCCTATAAACGGAGCCTTGACACTTTGTGACATTGTTGTCATTTTTCCATCCTGCTGTATCGGTCTTTCGACATCGAATTCCAATATACGCGCTTTATTGCCGCTTTTACCATCAAATGCAATTTGCTGGTAGAAATTCCATGCTGTCGCTGCCAATTCCTGTTGTGCTTCGGCTGCTGCAATAAGTGGAGCTGCAATAAGTTCCCGCATGGGAAGCCCCTTGAATTTGTCAGTCACGTTTGAATCTGCTTTAAGAACTGGAGAAGTTTCTCTGTTTTGAGTCTCTTCCAATGCAGCGGAGATAATTTCTTTCGCCTGTCCGCTTACATTTTCATTCAAGTTTTCCGCATTTTCTTGTTGCCCTTGGTTCTTTATTTCTTCTGCCATAACATTTGAATTTTAAAATTGTTAGATATTTTTTACAAAATCGTCAATAATTCGGGAAATGCTCTCCGGAGTCTCCTGAACCTTAAAATTGACGCAAACCTCCATGACATCATCCGCATCCGGTTTTATGTTGCTCATCTGCATCTGGAGATTGGCTCTTTGTGGGCTGGATAACAATAAGTTGTTTTCTGGAATCTGTGATTCCACGCTTCCGACCTTCGCCTTGAACTTTATCTGCACATTATCCATCGCAAGATAATGATGGGATATCAAAGCTATAAGTGGAATATCAATAGTCTTGTCTCCAACCATGATTTTTTTCGATTGGAACGTATTTGCGTTATTTGCATTTGTTCCTTCAAAAAGTCTGGTCAGATTTTGTATCTGATGATTCTGCAATGTATCTTGTGCACAGTTTACGGCGTATTGCAAACCATTCATAATATCAGAGAATGAATTGGTTTGAACACTGTCCGGCTTACAGCTTCCATATTTACACTGGAGTCTATATTATTATTAACAATGCCTTGATGCCAAAACCTATATGGTGGATTCTCCGTGTGTTCCATCACGTCCTCCTTTTTTATTGGGGTTATACTTCGGTTTATGTTCGTTGCGGACGGAAATGTTCCGCCCGCAACGGCTTACTGCTTCCTCAAGGTAGGCAATGCTCCTTTAAGTTCGTAACGCCACCTTGAGCCTGCGTTCTGCAAGGCGGTGTTCATGGCATCAACGGCTTTCTGCCAGGTAACGACAGAGCCGTCCACCTTCGTGGCTCCGGTGCTTTCCCTATTGTAGCCGATGCCTTGTTCATGATTGTTCTTCCAATAGCCGGCGGTCACGGTGGTGTAGTTATTTCCCAAAAAGCCGCCGATATGTACTTTGCCAGTGCTACTACCCGTACTGGTTACGTTGCCCGTGGCATAGCAGGCAAGGAGGCTGCTTCCTGCGTTCATTCCCACCAGACTGCCGCCAGCGATATTCTTTGCGGGGTTTATTTCTATGGTCACGTTGCCCGTGGCATAGCAAGCGGTCAGGGTGGCACTCGAATTCGTCTGACCTGCCACGCCGCCGACATCGACCGTTCCCTTCACTGTGGCAGAGGAGCTGCATCCGATGATGGAACCGGCCTTTTGTGAACCCACCACACCGCCGACACAATCCGTGCCGCTGACGCTGCCCGACACCGAGCAGTTTTCAATGGTGCCCCAGCTATATCCTACCACGCCGCCAATACTGCCGCCATATATTTGATTGCTTGTTATCTGTACGCCCTCCATCACCACGTTCTTCACCGTACCAGCTCTATTGAGATAGCCGAACAGACCCACAAATTGGTCATTTGTCGTAACGGCCAGCCCCGTGATGGTATGGCCGCCGCCGTCGAAGGTGCCTTTGTATGAGTTGTCGTAGTCTGTGCCTATCGGCGTCCAGTCTTTGCCGGTGAGGTCAATGTTTTTGTCGAGGGTAATGTTAATGTCGCTCTTACCTCCGTTCACTAATTCGGCTATATTCATCAGGCCATCAGCGGAGGTCACCGTGTAGCTGCCGTTGCTCTCTATGGTATAGCCCAGGTCTTTTGCCGCAGCGAGGGAGACGGTGTAGGTATATTCACCGCCCGCCTGCCAGTCGGTAGCATTCTTCATCTTATAAACGAAGGTCTTGCCGTTAGTGAAGGTGCAGACGATGAAGGTCGTGCCAGCTGCCACACTTTGCGGGGCTACGATGGCGGTGTAGGTGTTGCTACCCTTGTCATACGGGACGATTATATCCGGGTTGTCGCCTTCGGTGGAGAGGCCCGTCAGCTGCACGGATGCCAGCCCCTCGGTGTAGTCCGTCAGAACGATGGTCACCCGCGCCGTGCGGTGGGTGAAGCGGAGCGTGGGGCTGCCGTAGGTCACCTTCTGTCCGTCGGCTACGATGAGGTCGCTGCCCTCAAAGTCTTTCTGGGCACTTTGGTTGGCTTTTACCTTTACCGCAGGTGGGGTTGTCTCGCCAGCGGTGTAGGGCCACCACGCTGTGACGGTGATGTCTTTGTGGTTGGTCCAGTAGTACGGGTCGGTGGAGGTCAGCGTGGCGCTTGTGGGGGCGGCGGTGGTGGGCGTCACGTTGTACGTCTTCACCGTGCCGTCCATCAGGACTGCCACGCTCTGCACACCCTCCCAATTGCCGTCCACTGGGGCACGGGTGCCGGCGGTGGCTGTCGCGGCGGGATTCAGCCCCGTGGCGGTGAAGACGATGGGGGTGCCTTCCGCCCCTTCTGGTAGGAAGCCCGCTTCGTCCTGCGTGCAGGCGGCAAGGCCGAGCAACAAGGCGATGGCTGCGGATGTATGGATGGTTGTTAGTTTCATGATGCGTGTTGTTTAGGGGTTGTTATTGTTTCTTTTCAGTACGGGCAGGCCGTCGGTGCCGAGTGCCCACTGGTAGTCGTTACCGGTGAGGGCGGGGTTCATGCCGTCGACGGCTGTCTGCCATTTCACGGTCGCGCCGTCCACCTTCGTGGCAACTACCGTTCCTCCTTCATTACGTAATACTCCTTGCCCGGCATTGCCTCCCCAATAGCAGGAAGTTATATTCTTGTAGTTGAAACGCACTATAGTTCCACAGCCAGACTCATCTTTCAATGTGCCGTTGAACCAGCAAGCGATGATATCGCCATAATTTGCATTGGCTATACCACCACTATGTACAGTAAGTTTTCCCGTCACAGAGCAGGCAATGATTTGGCCATGATTTCGGTCCGCTATTCCAGCAGCTACTACTGCCATCCAGATTCACATCTATGAGTTGTAGGTTCTTTATCACTCCACTTTGATTTATAAAAAGAAAAAGTCCAAACCTCGCTGCTGAAAAGTTTAATCCCGTAATGCGGTGTCCCTGCCCATTAAAGACGCCGGAGTAGCCTGGCCATGTGTCTAAACGTGTCCATTCCCTACCCGTCAGGTCGATGTCGGCGGTGAGGGTGCAATTTATCGATTCATCTTTATTGTATGGCTTTGTTCCATGCCAATAGGCCGTCGGCGTTATAGACCGTGTAGGTATTGGTGTTGCTGTCGTAGATGTAGCCCAAATCCTCAGCCTCGCCGCTCTCGCCGCCGCCGTCAACCCAGTCACCGATGGTGCAACCCTCTAACGTCAGGCCGGTGGCGTTCACCTTGACGGTATATTTATAGCGGCTGCCCGCTTCTAATACGACGTTGTTCTGCGGACGGAAGTAGAAGGTGCCGCCGCCGAGTTCCACCTTGACGAACGGCTTGCCTGCCGCAACGGTCTGCGGGGCGGTCAGTGCCTCGTAGGTGTTGCCGCTTGCGTTGTAGGTCTTGATGGCGGTCGGGTTGCCGTTATCGGCGGACAGGCTCACGAGGCTCACCGTGGCACCAGCGACGCTCGTGAATCCCGTGCCGGGCTTCAGTTCGATTGTCACGCGTGCCGTGCGGTGGGTAAATTCAAGAGTCGGGTTGTTAAATTCCACCTTCCGGTTCTCAGCAGAGATGAAGTCGCTGTTCTGGAAGTCAGCCAATTTGCTTTGGTCTTCGGCCACCTTCACGGCAGGCATCTGTGTGATGTTGGCATTGTTGAAGGGCCACCATGCCGATACGGTAATCGGGTTGCGGCTGGTCCAGTAGTACGGGTCGTTCTCGCGTGAAAGCGTGGCACTCTTGAAATCGGTAGAAGCCGTTACGGTGTATTCCTTTACCGCATCGCCCATCTTGAGTGCCACGGAAGTGACGCCCTGCCAGTCGCCGTCCACAGAGGCACGGGTGGAAGGGGCTGCCAGCGGCGTTGCTTCTACGGACAATCCGGTGGCACGGATGACGACGGGGTATTCACCTTCGGGCAGACGGTTATCGCCAGCAAGTTCGTCCTGCGTGCAGGCGGCGAGGGCGAACAGCAGTGCGGTGGCTGCGGGGATAAATAATCTATGTCTCATAATTCTTCATTCTAATCGATTAATTATTAAAATCCTACAGGTTAGCATCCACATCTCCACCGTCTATATCGTTCCACTTTGCAATGGTGGCTTCGCTGACTTCAAGGACTTTGTTGCGTACCTTGACGGTATAGGTATAGTTGTTGCCCGCCTGCAGTGCGCCTTCGGGCATGGTGAGTGTGGCATGATATTCCTGACCTTTGTAATTCACAACCAACGGCAGGGATGCAACTGTCTGCGGGAAGAGGATGATCGATGACGTGAGATTGCCGTCTGCCAGATTCATGGTCAGTTCTCCGGTCTGTGCCCCGTTGTCTGCGGTGGCAATACCGTCGGCCGTGTTGAACGTACCGGTGAGTAACAATCCGTCCAGCGTGTAACGTTCAGGCTTGACCACGCTGAAATTCACGCCGTCGCCCGCCTCGAAGGTAAGGGTTATCTGGCTCATGCGGTGGTGGAAGGAGTTGTCTTCACCGCCTTTGGCGGTTTTGTCGGTGAAGCTTACTACCGGGTTGTTTTTGTCTCCCGTGGCTCCTGAAGCAAAGAGAAAGTCGATGGCAGGTTGGTTCTGCTGCGCCGTGGCATCGGTCGTGGCTGTGAGGATGCCTCCCACCGCGTTGTACGGATAGTAGGCGCGGAAAGTATGGGTCTTTGTATCTTCGATATAGATAACCTTTCCTTCTGCCTCAAATTTCCCGTTTTTCAGGATGAAAGGCACGTTGCCGTACTGGGAATCGTTGCCGATGTCGGTGATGCCGATACGGTCGCCGGCAGTCCAGGTGGTTCCGCTGGCGCGGGTGGCGGGGGCGATGTCGGCGGTAAACTGGGCGGCCACGGGGTCACCGTTCAGGTTCTCGTTGTCGTTGTTGCAGGCTACCAGTGCGAGGGCGAGCATCGCAAGTGCAAAAAATCTTGTCTTCATTATATTCTGTTATTATATTAGTTAAATTCCATTTCAATAATTGCTGCACCTTAGCAAAATCAAAGCAAGCTTTGCTTCTGCGTTCGGTTTGCTAATTATTTACAAATCGGCATTTACATCATCACCTTTCACTTCTTCCCAGCCGTTGATTTCGACTCCGTCCACTTCCATGCCTTCGGGAGTCTCAACCAGCGTTCCGCCGAGGGTCAGCGATTCGCCCTTTCCGGTGTTGAACCCCTTGAGGGCTTCCGTGAGGTTGCTTTTCAGCGTGGTGGGGCTCGGGTTGCCGTCCGCATAGCGGATTTCAGCCGTCAGCAGTTGTTCCGTGCCGGTCACACCCAGCAGCCGCACCGTGGCTTTCCACTTGCCGGCATCGTCACCTTCGGTTATCTTGGTGAAGGGCAGCACGACGTTTGAAGCGGCTCCGTAGGTATCGGTAGCGAAATCGAGTGTTCCGGCTGCACCCGTCAGATGGGCAACAATCTCCGTGATGCGTCCGGCGGCATCCCCCGTCGGTTTGATGATAAGCGTCAGTTCGCGTACCTGCTGCTTCATTGCGGCGGTCAGCGGATAGTCCTTGTCTTTCTCGATGCTCACCTGTTTCGTATAGGTGAAGAACCATCCCGGGGCATTGTTCACAAAGGCATCCGTTCCTGCCCGGTTTCCCGTGGCTGCGGCAATGGTGGCGGTGGTACCATTTACCATGATTCCTTCAGCAGGGTTCCACACCGCAAGGGTGTAGCTGCCCGGAGCAAACAGATGGTTGGGGGCATGGGTGGCGGAAGTCTCCGTACCCGTATAGTCACCCATGGTAACCGTCCATGTGGTAGGTATGTCGATACCCTCACCGCGTGCCGACCAGTCGGCTGTCACCGCAATCTTCCCATAGTCGGGATGCGGCGTGTCATAAAGCGTGTCCTTCACGCAGGAAGAGAGCAGCACGGCGGCTGCCATTCCTACCATATTTATATATTGTCTTGCTTTCATACTCTATTCCTCCGTATTAGAATAACTTCCATACCAATGTCACACCGGCGTTGATGGGGCCACACCAATTTTTTGTCTCGTTGCCACAGCGCACGCGCACACCATCGATGACTTCATATTTTTCGAAATCGGCATTCAGGTAGCCCAAACCGAGGTTGAAATCAAGATCTAATGCCTTGTTTAGTCGCAGCTGATAGCCGGCGGTGATGCCGCCACCCATCAGGTCGCCCTGCTTGCCTGTTTCGGAGAGCTTGTAGTTGAACTGTCCGGCCTTGAACATCGCGCCCAGATACCAGGCTTTCTTCTCACCCATATAGTAACGCACTTCCGGAGCCACTTCCCAGAGTGCATAGCGGCGGTCTTTGTCACTCCAGCTCCAAGAAGTCCACGAGCCGTTTACGGCAATGCCCCACGATGGACAGATGCGCCATTCAAGTCCTAAATCTGGTGTCAAGGTAGCCCAGCGCAGCAGGTTGGCACGCAGGGAGAGATGATAATCAGTTGTGATTTTGGTTTCCGACGGCGTGTCGGCAAGTGTATTTTGTTGAGCGGCTTTCTCGGCTTCTGCCTTTTCAGCGGCAAGTCGGGCTTCTTCCGCCTTGCGCTGCTCTTCGGCAAGCCGTTCCTGCTCGGCACGCTTCTCGGTTTCTAAGCGTTCGGCTTCCGCCTTGCGTCGTGCTTCTGCTTCCGCATCCGTCACGGCTGTTTCCTTTACCGGTACCGTCAGGCGCACGGTGACAAAATCACCCTCTGTCACATGATTGCGGGTAATGAAGTTTTCTTCCTTGATTTTCGCTCGTGTAATCAGTTCTGATTTCACACGGTTGGCACGAATCTTCGCTGTTGCAAGGTTCTTGACTTCACTGCTCTGCGAATTGCAATATCCGTCAACCAATAGCGGCAGTTTGCCGTCAAGAATTGTTGCTTTGTTGTTTTCGATACATTCCAACAGGCGGGCAAGTTCCGTGTCATTGCCATTCCAAGGCACGTAGAACGTGTCCTTCTGCGGAACGAACCGGAAGGTGTAGGTCGTGTCTGCTTTCTGCTGCGCAATGACAGGAAAAGTTAGCGTCATCAGCCACAGAAACAGGGTAAGAAAAGTGATTTTTCTGCTCATATAAACTTGAATTCATTATCTTTGTCATCTCCAAAGGTAATAAATGCCATTCAGCGCCCAAAATATTACAAAAACTTTTTTTGCTAAAACACAGCGTTTTATAAAAATTGTCGTTTGAGCACTTTTCACATTGTCGTCTGAGCACTTATTTTGTCAAATCGGCACTTTTTGAGTTGTCGAATTAGCACTTTTTGTAGTATGAGCACTTTTGGAAAATGGGTTTCTGAGAGCTTTTTCATCGGATTTTTACCACGCAAATCACTTCAGATTTGCTTTTTTCCACTTGGCAGGCGTACATCCTTCCTTCTCGGTAAATAATTTGATAAAGTTACTGCGGGAAAGAAAACCGGAAGACTCAGCCAGCTTCTGTATATTGATCTCCGGATGCTCCTTCAGTATGTTTTTCGCATACTCCAACCGGAGACTGGTTATCCATTCGCGGAATGTCATTTTATACGTAGTCTTGATATAAGCGGAAAGATAGGTACGGTTCGTATGAAGTATTTCGGACAGTTCTTTTATGGTAAGTCCCTGCTGGACATAGCCGTCTGTCTTTATCCAGTTGGCCACTTTCTCTATAATTTCTGTATAGGACACTGGAACTTCTTTCTCAGAAACTATTTCAGGTTCTGTTTCTGTATCTGTCAGAAGTTCTTCTTCAGACTGTATATCTTGCTCAAAAGCATTTTCCACCTGTTCATAGAACAGCAGGTAGTTCTGATAGCTGTAGAAAAGATAGCTGTAGAACGGTATTGACGACAAAATCCAGATAAAAACATATTTGTCTGGCAGAAATGTCAGCAATCCGCATCCGACACCGAAGATAACAGCCCAATAAGTGAATATGGAAAGCCATTCGATATATGTACCTATATCATCCGCCTGAGTTTCATTGAAAATCCGAATGGCTCTACGGTATGCAATTATGACTCTGCGAGCTAAAACGACTCCAAAAACGACTAACCATACAGCTAAAGCAAATAAAGAGAATTTTTGCATGATTCCGCTTGGCAACAGGAACAACACAACTCCGGAAAGAGTTGAAAATATAATCCATAAAATGATATGTGTCCACACACGCCGTTTGGTAATGTAAAAACGATCAAGCAACATTATCAATGCCGAACTGAACAGAGAATAGCACAGGAAGTATGTGGACATGTTCATCAATATGGCAGAATCCGCATTTTTGAATCGGATACCAAAGAAGAAATGTACCGAATAATTTGCCGAAAGCAGCAGCATAGCTATACCCATAATCTGTCGGGAGCGGAGATAATTCTTGAAAATTTTCTTTTCAGGAGTCTTTGCAAACAAAAAATAAAAGCCGAAGAACGACATCAACGGCAGCGCAATGCAAAGTGAATAACTGTATATAGATGGTTCCATTGTGTAATATGCTTATTTATTTTGCAGGGCAAAGTTACAAAACTATCAGCGAACCGAAGTATTCTCACAGCTTCTTTTTATGTCTAAATAACACTGAAATACTTTTATATTAGATTGATATCGGGTTTACTTTCATCGTTGCCAGGTTCAAATACACCCCATGATGCTCTATCATCCCGTTGCGGAACATCTTCCACAGGATATTGCACCCGAGTTGCGCCAGCGTGGAGTTAATGAACAAGTCCTGCTTCTCCAATGCTTCTGCCAGCGAGCAGCTCGGACCGGAATCCTCCTCCTTCACTCTCGCGTATTTCACGAAACGGGTGATGACCTTCAGCGAGCCGACCGCTTCATACAGCGTGGAAGCCGGTTGCCTGATTTTTTTCAGCACGGTCCCCATTATAACCTGTC
>OLWS01000456.1_pt1 | contig 19562 bp, 16 predicted proteins | sample 1673601 | NCBI WGS metagenome assembly OLWS01 (sample SAMEA103958116, study PRJEB25191) | human gut metagenome | biome: human-associated habitat [ENVO:00009003]; feature: intestine environment [ENVO:2100002]; material: feces | place: Germany | collected 2013/2015 | reverse complement strand
AATTGGAAGCCGGGACATTTGGGGATATTGACAGTCGGCAGAATAACTCTTTGCTGAAATTTCATTCCGCTCGCGCGGCAGCGATGTGTTGAGTCGCCGAGGCGATTATCAAGCAAAAAATCCTACCCAAGGGAAAACCGTGGGTAGGATTTCTGTTTTTCGCTCCCATGCAAGGCACGGGGAAAATTATATTACAGCTCGTTTATCATCGAGAGCAGGTCGACATAGAACACGCGGACATTGTGGTTGACAAACAGACCGCCGTTTATCGAGAGGTGGTCGCCGCTGAATGTCGGCATGATGTTCCAGACGCCCGTTGTGACTTCGCCGCCGCTGTAAACGGCAGAGGGCGCATTGAACGGAGCGAGAGCGGAGATTTTGTTGACGAGTCCGTCGTTCTCAAACCACTTCTCGTCGATGACATAGCCGCCCTTGGTGGTGCAGGTGAACTTGCCCATTCTGACTGAGCACGCTCTGAAGAGCCTATCTATATTGCCGTCGACCGGGCTGTAAGTGCCGTCCGCATTGCGCTCGGTCGCGCTGCACGGATAGGAGAAATAATAGACATTTTTGAGCGTCGAGATATTCTCATTCATCGCGAGAGCATGGTCGATGTCCATATCGTACTCTGCGCTGTCCGAAAGCACTCTGTCGAGATGCGGAGCGGTGGCAACGGTGAGCATGGCGACAACCGCGCGCTCTTCGGCGGTGGCGTTGACATCCTTTATTATAGCGTCGCGCACGAGATAGGCGGTCGTGCCGTTATGCGGAGCGGCGAGCGCTGTGACGGAATATATCCAATCTGCCTTTCCGCCCGTGAACAGGTCGGAGACATCGCTGCCAGAAGCCTCGCGCTCGGCCTCGCTGCCGTTTGCCATAAGCTCTGCCAGAAGTCTGACGGTCACGCCGCCGAATGAATGACCGAGAAGATTTATCTTATCCTCGGCGCTCCACTCATCGATAAGCGGATCGGAGGAATAATCCTCGCCGTATCTGTCGTGGCGGCAGCGCTTTGAATGCTCCTCGCCGTAGTCGGTGACGGTGCCGGTCAGCTGGGCGTAGAGCTCGCAGGCTCTGTCCCATGCGCTTCCCGTCGGATCGACCGCTGCAGAATAGCACTCGAAGCCGCGGGCGTTGAGATACTGCATAAGGTCGCCGCCGAACATACCCCAATAGGGCAGGAAATCGTTATACCAGGTGTAGCTGCCCCAGCCCGCAAGACCGTGAACGAAAACGTTGGCATACTCGGTGTTGAACTTCGTATCGTCAACCTTGACGTGCGGAATGTTGAGCGCGGGGAAGCAGAACATAATTACAGATACAATAAATGAAATTATTTTTGCCACATGACCATCCCTTTTTCATTGTTTTTGTCGGCGGTTATTCTCCGAACGCGCCGTTTACAAGACAATTATATATGGAATTTATTCCCGTTGTCAATCGGTTTTCAAAAATAAAAACGGCTGCGGTCGGAGCAAATATATTGCCCGATCACAGCTGTTTTTCACCATTTTTCACGCATGAGGCGTAGATTTAAAACTCTCAGCTCCTCTTTGCGTTTTTCATAATCCGGGCACCGCGAACCGACAAGCCGCCAGAACGCCGCCGAATGATCCATGTGTTTAAGATGCGAAAGCTCATGGATAATGCAATAATCAACCGCGCCCTCGGGCGCCATAACGAGAAACAGCGAGAGATTTATATTCCCCTTTGAGGTGCACGCCCCCCAGCGCGTTCTCGCGGAATTTATCTTGACTGAAGCGACCGTTTCGCCGAACTGATCGGCAAGCTCATATGTCCTGCGGACGAGATAATTCTTGGCGAGCGAGCGGTAGACTTCCTTGAGCGCTGCCGCCATATCCTCCGCCGAGAGCCCGTCGGGAACAAAAAAGCTGCTGCCGTCAAAGCCTGCGCGTTTCCCAGGAACTTTTATCAGCGGATACTCGCGCCCGAGCAGGAGAAGTCCCGATTCCCCTCCCGGGACGAACGAATCGGAAATATCTTTGCGCTCCTGCACCTTTGCGAGATTTTTGAGCACCCATTCGCGCTTTTCAAAGAGAAAATCTTCGATATGCTTGAGGCTCATGCGGCGCGGCGCATAGACCAGAACCTTTGCATCGCGCGTTATTTTTATGCTCAGCGTCCTGCGGTCGGAGCGCGTTAATTCATACTGAAAACCGAGTTCGGGCATTATTCTATACCCATATCTGCCTTGAACTGTTCGGTCAGCTCGCGCATCTGATCTATCTCCATGCGGCGGCTGAGAGTGAACGCCGAGGCGTCCTTCGAGCGGCAGTTATAGCCCATGGGCACGCCCTCGAGGGAGAGATAATATTTGGCGTTGACGGGATAGAGCTGGCACTCGGCGAGAGAGGCGAAGCCGAGGAAAGCCTGAACTTTCTTCGCCTTTTCCGGCTCTTTTTCAAAGTTTTTGCACAGCCACGAATATATCTCCGGGTGAAAATTCGCCATAACGCCCGAGAATCCGGCACAGCCCATTTTCAGCGTTTCGAGCAGGCTCGCGGAGTTGGCGTTGAATATCTTGAGTCCCATGCCGTCAACGGCTCTGAGCTTTTCGTTTATCATGCCGGGGTCGCAGCAGGTGTCCTTGAGGAAGGTGAATCTGCCGGACTCGGCGAGCTTTTTGAGCACCGCAGGGGTCATAATGCGCTTATAGGGATAGGGACACTCATAGATGCCGAAGTTGACATCGCCGACGGATTCGACAGCCCTGTCGATATTTTTAAGAAACACGCTGTCGTCCTCATCTTCAGCCGCGAATCTGTTCGAGATAAACACATAGGCGTCTATCCCCTCGTCTATGAAAGACTTTGCCTCTTCTATCTGAGTGTCAAAGTCATCCGCGACATGACCGGACGCGACTATTGAGATATTTTTCGGCGTATGCTGCATAACAAAATGCAGGAGCTCGAGTCGCTCTTCAAACGAGAGGAAGAATATCTCGCTCGACTGGCAGATGGCGAAAATTCCGTCGACTTTCTTCCCGGCGTACCAGTTTATGAGCGCTTCGACAGCCGCATAATCTATCTTATTGTCCTTTGTGAACGGCGTTATCATGGTCGGATAGACGCCGTTGGGAATCATCTTTTTCATTTTTTGTCCCTCCAATATGATCTCAGTTAAGTTTATCACATCGGCGGGAATTGTCAAGAAAATCAGGCGGACAGATTGCGCCGCAGGAGCGCGAGCACGGCTTTTTCGCGCCGCGACACCTGCACCTGCGACATACCGAGCAGTTCGGCGGTTCGGCTCTGAGTCATCCCGCGATAATAGCGCAGGCTTATCATCTCGCGGTCGCGGTCATCGAGCAGAGCGATGACCTCGCGCAGGGCGATAAGCTCCGAGGCGGCGTTCTCAGGCGACTCGACGGGCAGGTCTATCTGCCCCTCGCCGTCGTCCGTGCAGGCGGTCAGCGACACGGCGGGCATTGCCGCATTGAGCAGTTGCGCCGTCTGGGCGACATCGCTGCCGAGGCGTTCGGCGAGCTGACCTACAGTCGGTTCGCAACCAAGTTCGGCGGTCAGCGCGTCCTTTTCGCGCATCGCGGCGCGCGCTTTTTCTTTCAGTGCGCGTCCGACTTTGACACTGCCGCCGTCGCGGAAAATGCGCTTTATCTCGCCGAGAATGACGGGCACGGCATAGGTCGAAAACGAGAATCCGCGCTCCGGGTCGAAGTTCTCGGCGGCTTTTATAATTCCGACGCAGCCCGCCTGAAACAGGTCGTCATACTCCGCACCCTTGCCGCGGAATTTGTTGGCGCAGGCATGGACGAGACCGATATTCTTTTCAACGAGTTCATTGCGTTCAGCCCTGTCCATCGCCGCGTCCTTTTATAAATTTATCCATGGTGACGCTCGTCCCCTTGCCCGGGACGGAGCGCACGCGCACTTTGTCCATAAAGCTCTCCATGACGGCGAATCCCAAGCCCGCACGCTCGCCGCCGAGGGTCGTAAACAGCGGCTCCATCGCCTGGCGCACATCGATTATGCCGCACCCACGATCCCTTATTCTGATGCGCACGAGTCCGTCGTCAAACAGCCCGACCCATATGTATATCTCCCCCACGCTCGCGGGATAGGCGTGGACGATGCAGTTTGTGACCGCCTCGCTGACGGCGGTTTTGATATCCGATATTTCTTCGACCGTCGGATCCTGCTGAGCCGCAAACGCCGAGACGGCGACGCGCGCGAAGCTCTCGTTGACGGAGCGGCTCTCTATTTTCAGGCTCATCTGATCGACAGGCTTTTTTCTACTCATGTTTATCCTCCTTGTTCCTTTTCTGCGACAGCGTACACAGCGCCTGCATACCCGCAAGACGCATCATTTTATAATTGCGCTCGCTGAGATTCGTGACCTCGAGCTTTCCCTGCCAGCCCTGCAGAAGCCTATAGCGACCCATGACAAGTCCAACGGCGGAGCTATCCATAAAAGTGACATCGGCGAAGTCGAGGCGCAGTATCTTCGGCTGCTGAGCCGCGGCGGCGGCATCGATATCCGCGCGCATTGCGGCGGCGGTGTGGTGGTCTATCTCGCCGGAGAGCAGCGCGCTGACGCTGAGCGGATTTGAGATTATTTCAACACCCATGTTTTTTCCTCCTTTGGGGTGATTATCAATTAACAGTTTGTCCGGGATGAGTGTGATTATTCTCGGATTTGTTTGAATTTTTTTGTTGACGATATCAGTACATTTAAAATTTTGTATCGGCTGTCGCCGATATCGGACAGCCGCAAGGGCTGTCCCTACGAACCGTGCACAATTTTTAATTGCAGCAAATCTTATGAAAAATCTGTGCCGCCGTTGGTCGGCTCTGTGTGGAGAGCCGTTTTTGATATTATCAAAAAATCGGACACGGCTTGTACAAAATAAAAAACAGGACGGACTATTATCATCAAAGATAATAATCCATCCCGTTTGAAAATCCTGCCGAAATGCGGCGGGTTAAATATTTTTATTTTCCAAAAGATAACCGCGAACCTCGCCTGCGAGATAGAATGAACCGCAAGTAACGAGCGTTCCGCCGTTTTGCTTTATGTCATTTATTGCCATGCGGCAGGCTTCTGTCGGCTCGGACACAGGCGTACAATCGGCGCAATATTTATTGGCGAGCTCGCTCAGGGCTTCGGGATTCATGCTGCGCGGATTGTCCGGGGCTGTCAGATACATTTTTTCAAACAGCGGCGCGGTCAGGCGCAGATATGTGTCGCAGTCCTTATCGCCCATGAGCGCGCACACGGCGACGCGTCTGCCGCTTGTGAAGCGCTCCAGAAACGCTTTAAGCGCCGAGGCACAGCCCTCGTTATGGCCGCCATCAAGAATGATTCTTTCGCCGATAAGCTCCATTCGTGCGGGCATGACAGCGTTCGACAGTCCGCGCTCAATCGCTCCGTCACCGACGCTCAGACCGCATTCGCGCACGGCGGTGACGGCTGTCAGCGCATTTTTTATCATATGGTCGCCCGCGAACGGTATGTGCAGTTTCAGCGAGTCGAAGATAACATCCGTGCCGCGCACCGTCTCATCGACAACGCGGCAGGCGGTCATATCCGGCACTGCGAGCCTATTTTTCTCGCGCCGAGCGGTTTCTTCTATAACACGGCGTGCATCAGCAGACTGCTCAGGATACATGACCGTCACGCCGCGCGGCTTGATTATTCCGCATTTCTGCGCGGCTATTTCAACGATTGTATTGCCGAGAATCGCGGTGTGATCCGTTGAAATCGAGGTTATGACGGAGACGAGCGGAGTTTTTATAATATTCGTTGAATCGAGCAGCCCACCGAGCCCGACTTCGAGCACGACAACATCGCATTTGCGCTCTTTATACCAGAGAAACGCGGCGGCGGTCAGGGTCTCAAACTCAGTCGCGACAATTCCACGTTTGTCGAGTTCGTCGCACGCTAATTTGACGCGCTCAACGATCGAGGCGAGCTCCTCCGGCGGAATCATCTCGCCGTCAATTTGCATGCGCTCGCGGAAATCGATGACATAGGGCGAAGTGAACAGCCCGGTTCTGTACCCGGCGGCAGAGAGCATACAGGATATCATGGTGCTCGTCGAGCCCTTGCCGTTCGTCCCGGCGACATGGATGAAGCGAAGCTCATCCTGCGGGTTGCCGAGCGCGGCGCAGAGCGCCCTGATGCGCTCCATGCCGGGGTGTATGCCAAAGGTCAGACGCGAATGAATATATTCGATTGCTTCGGTTGGTGTCATCAGTTTTCCTCCGTAAAACATCAAAGGACGGGACATGCCCGTCCTTTGCAGGTTGGTTTTTATGAGAGAATATGCACAAGCGCAATAAATTCCGAATTCGCACGGTTCTCACAACGCAGCTATGTGCGATTTCTCCGCGGTTCACACGAAAAGGCAGCCAATAGCGGAATTTTGGGTGAGACAAGGCGTGGGGTTCTGCACGAGAGGGAGCGTACGTCGGTACGTGACCGAGCGGGCACGATTCTCACAACGCAGTATCACGCGAAATTACGCATTGGCGATCTTAGAGAGGCTGTCGTTGAGCATTGCTATCTTCTCGTTCAGCTTTCTCGCCGCTTCGCGCTGAGCCTCAACGACCGGCGCGGGAGCTTTGGAGACGAAGTTCTCGTTGGAGAGCTTGGCGTTGATGCCGTCGAGCTGCTTCTGAGCGGAGGCGAGCTCTTTGTTGAGCCTTGCGCGCTCGGCTTCGAAGTCAACGAGGTCGCCCATGGGGATATATATCTTTGCGGCGTCGGTGACGATGCAGACTGCGCCGTCTATCTCGATGCCGTCCTCAACCTCGACCTCGGACGCGCCCGCGAGCTTCTGCATGAACTCGCCGGAAAGTCTGAAGGTATCGACATAGGAGGTGCTGATATATATTTTCGCTCTCTTTGAATGAGGAACATTCATCTCGGCGCGGCGGTTTCTTATCGCCCTGACCGCGTCCATAATCATGTTCATCTGCTCTTCCTCTGCGCTGAAGTTCAGAGCGTCGGAATACTGCGGCCAATCGGAGACCATTATGCTCGCGCCCTCATGCGGCAGGGACTGCCAAATCTCCTCAGTCACGAACGGCATGAACGGATGGAGAAGCTTCAGAACATTGGACATGACATATATGAGCACGCGCTTTGCGCACTGTGCGGGCTCGCCGCCCTTTTGCAGGCGAATCTTCGCAAGCTCGATATACCAGTCGCAGAAAACATCCCAGATGAAATCATAGAGCTTCTGAACGGCGATGCCGAGCTCGAATCTCTCGAGATTGTCCGTAACCTCTTTGACGAGGTCGTTGTAAAGGCTGAGCACCCACTTATCCTCGAGCGCAAGCTCATCGGGCAGACCCGCTTCTTCGGAGCCGTCGAGGTTCATGAGGATAAAGCGTGCGGCGTTCCAGAGCTTGTTCGCAAAGTTGCGGCTCGCTTCGACCTTTTTGTCGGAATATCTCATGTCGTTTCCGGGGCTGTTGCCGTTGGCAAGAGTGAAGCGCAGGGCATCTGCGCCGTACTTGTCAATGACCTCGAGCGGATCGATGCCGTTGCCGAGCGACTTCGACATTTTTCTGCCCAGCTCATCGCGGACGAGTCCGTGGATGAGGACGGTATCAAACGGAACCTGACCGGTCTGCTCGATGCCGGAGAACATCATTCTCATGACCCAGAACGGGATTATATCATAACCTGTGACAAGGGTGTTGGTGGGATAATAGCGCTTGAAATCCTCGCTGTCGGTATTCGGCCAGCCGAGGGTCGAGAACGGCCAGAGAGCCGAGGAGAACCATGTATCAAGCGTATCGGGATCCTGATGAATATGGGTGCTGCCGCACTTCGAGCACTTGTCGGGAGCGGTTCTTGCAACGGTTATCTCGCCGCAATCATCGCAATACCACGCGGGGATGCGGTGACCCCACCAGAGCTGGCGGGAGATGCACCAGTCGCGGATATTCTCGAGCCAATGGAAATAGACTTTCTCGAAGCGCTTCGGGACGAACTTTGTCTCGCCGTTCTTGACAGCGTCGATAGCAGGACCCGCGAGGGGCTTCATGCTGACGAACCACTGCTTTGAAACGCGGGGCTCAACGGTAGTCGAGCAGCGGTAGCAGGTGCCGACATTGTGGTTATAATCCTCGACCTTGACGAGAGCGCCCTCCTCTTCAAGATCCTTGACGATAGCTTTTCTCGCCTCGTATCTGTCCATGCCGGCGTATTTCGGATAGTCGTCGACTATCTTTGCGTCATCGGTCAGGACATTGATAACAGGCAGGTTATGGCGCAGACCGACCTCAAAGTCGTTCGGGTCATGCGCGGGGGTTATCTTAACGACACCGGTACCGAAGTCTATCTCGACATAATCATCGGCGACAACGGGTATCTCGCGGTGGACTATGGGCAGGATGAGCGTCTTGCCGACGATATCCTTATATCTTTCATCATTGGGGTTGACGGCAACAGCGGTATCGCCGAGCAGGGTCTCGGGTCGGGTCGTTGCAAGCTCAAGATAGCCGCTTCCGTCCTTGAAAGGATAGCGAAGATGCCAGAAGTGACCCGCCTGATCCTCATATTCGACCTCGGCGTCGGAGATCGAAGTCAGGCAATGGGGACACCAGTTGATTATTCTCTCGCCCCTGTAGATAAGTCCCTTTTCATAGAGGTTGCAGAAAACCTCGTTGACAGCCTCGTTGCAGCCCTCGTCGAGGGTGAAGCGCTCACGCTCCCAGTCGCAGGACGAGCCCATCTTCTTGAGCTGTTCGATTATTCTGCCGCCGAACTTCTCTTTCCACGCCCATGCGCGCTCGAGGAAGCCTTCACGGCCGACATCGTCCTTTGTAAGGCCTTCCTTTGCCATAGCCTCGACTATCTTCGCCTCGGTGGCGATAGAAGCGTGGTCGGTGCCGGGCAGCCAGAGGGTATCATAGCCCTGCATGCGGTGGTAGCGGATAAGTATATCCTGAAGAGTATTGTCAAGAGCATGACCCATATGGAGCTGACCCGTGATGTTCGGAGGGGGAATAACTATAGTATAGGGTTTCTTCTCCGGGTCGGGTACGGCGTGGAAGAAATTGCCGTCGAGCCAGAATTTATAGGTTCTGTCCTCCACTTCCTTCGGATCATACTGTTTTGCGAGTTCCTTTGCCATAACATAATCCATTTCTCCGGCGAATAGATTTTACATGAACGCTGATTGCTCCGCGCCGGAGGAGCAGCGTTGATTTTACATTTCAAAAATCGGCGGCGATGCGGTACTCGGCACTGCATACGCCTTTTTTGGGGATTCCCTCTTTTCCGATGAATTACTCTATATTATCACATTCAGAAGCGTTTTTGTCAAGAGATTTAACGCTTTTTGACTTCTCCGGAGGCAAAAATGAAGAACACGAAACGGCTTCTCATAAACACGCTGACGCTCGCCGCGACATCGTTTCTCATGCGCACGGTCGGCGTTGCGTTCAATGTATATCTGACCGGGCGGCTGGGCGCGGCGGGAATAGGACTTTTTTCGCTCGTCACGGATGTATACGCGATGGCGCTGACATTTTCGTTTGCGGGTCTGCCGCTCGCATCGACGCGGCTCACGGTCGAAGATTCCGGAAAAAATGCCGGTCAGGGCGCATGGATAATGCGGCGGTGCGCGCTCTACGGGCTGACGGTCGGGTGCATAATGCTCGCCGCCGTATGGTTCGGCGCGGAGCTGATAGCAAAATTGTGGCTCGGCGACATACGCACGGCGTCGTCGCTTCGCATACTCGCGCTGAGCCTCCCCGCGGCATCGGTCGGCTGCGCGTTCAGCGGATATTTCACGGCGCGGCGCACAGTGCTCAAATATGCGGCGGTGCAGATATTCGAGCAGGCGGTAAAAATAGCGGTCTCTGTTCTGATGCTTCGATTCTGGGCGGCAAAGGGCGCAGAATATGCCTGCGACGCGGTGGCGCTCGGCATAACGATATCGCAGATAAGCTCGCTGCTATGCGCCTTTTTGCTCTACAAGTCAACGAAGCACCAAAAGCCGAAAGAAAAAACGCCCGGCGGGCTTCGGGCTCTGCTGCGCATTGCGCTCCCGGACGCCGCCGGATCGTGCGCGCGCTCGGTGCTGCTGACGATAGAACACCTGCTGATTCCCGTGGGCTTTCGCAAATCCGGACAGAGCGCGGGCGGCGCGATGACGCTCTACGGAGTCATTCACGGCATGGCTCTGCCGGTTATCCTCTACCCCGCCGCCATAATGACAGCTCTCGCGAGCATGCTCGTGCCTGAATTTGCCGAATGTGCGGCGCGCGGCAACAGAAACAGGATAGACAGCATGGCGGCGCGGGCAATAAAAATAACCGTGCTGTTTTCGATGGGCACGGCGGGAATAATGTTCATTTTTTCCGAGGGGCTGTCGCAGTGCATCTACGGGGACGGGCAATGCGCGGAATATCTGCGCGTGCTCGCGCCGCTTCTGCCGATAATGTACACCGACACGACGGTTGACGGAATACTCAAAGGGCTCGACCAGCAGGTATATTCAATGAGATATAATATAATCGACTCCGCGATGTGCATCGTGCTCGTGCTGATACTCATCCCGAAATATTCCGTAAAGGGCTATGTCGCGATACTTTTTATCAGCGAGATAGTAAACTTTTCGCTGAGCATACACAGGCTTTCAAAAGTTTGCACACTCGAAATAAATATCATGGATTCGATAATAAAGCCCGCCGTCTGCGTGACGGCTTCGTTTCTCGCGGGGCTGCTGCTCTCCTCGGCGCAGGGCAGCGGAAAAGCCGCGCTGACAATCATAATAACTGTCAACGCGGCGGTGTATATTCTTCTGCTGATGCTCACGGGCAGCATCTCGGCGCAGGATATTATTTGGTTCAAAAACATCTTTTCGCGCGGCTCAAAATCTGAAAAAAGAGGGCTCTGCGCTGCTCGGATAAACGACCGTCAGCGTTCCCTGAGCCACTGATATTTCGCTCATTTTACCGACAAATTCATTGCTGACGCCGAGGGCGTATGTGTTCTTCAAGGGGCCGTTTTTGAGCTCATATTTGAGCCCGCTTATAGTGACACCCGATGAGATATCCGAATGGGAGAACACGGAGATCATGCCCTTTGCGTTCTCGTCAAAAATAATTCTGCCGTTTGTTATCGAAGTGAACGAAGTTTCGCGCGCGTCGATAATCGCGGTCATTCCGCGCCTCGACAGAGACGAGATGAGCTGGATATTCGCAAGAGTATGGTCGGCTCTGCCGCCCGATGCGCCGTAGAGAATGAAATTTTTATATCCGCGCATCACGCCCTCTGCGACCGCCGCGCCCATATCCGTATCGTTCTTTTCGCAGGGCAGGACGATAATATTCCGCCCGTTCGGAGTGTGTCCGAGGGAATCGAAATCGCCTATGACCAAATTCGGAGTTATGCCGAGATTCTGAAGATACAGCAGACCTTTATCGGCAGCGATGATGAAATCGCCCTCCCCTGTCGGGCGGATTCCGAAGAAGTCGCCGCCGCCGACTATATGACAAACTTTGCTCATAATATCACCGTCCGTTTGTTTCTCTGACAATTATATATCATCAATCATAATTTTTCAATCATATGCGAAAAGCCGCCCCGGAATATATCCGGAGCGGTAATTTTATGCTGCATCTTCGTCTTCCGCCGGCGAAGTTGAGCCGAAATCGGGAAGAGTGAACGGGAAGCGGCGGGTCGTGCTCTCTGCCTCGGTGAGCTCGCTCACCGCCTCGGAAGTATGCTCATGAGTTACAGGCTCTTCGCTCTCCGCCACAGTACCGACATCGGTGTGCGGACGGGTCGACGCAGAATATGAGCCTGAGCCGCTGCTGTTGCTGCTCGGGACTGCGCCCTTTTTCAGCAGATCGACAGCGGAGACATGGTTATCGCCGATCTTTATATTCGTATCGCCGTAGAGAGCGAGCTGGAGCTCACGCGCAACGACGGGATAATCGACGACCCAGACCGAAAGGCGCTGGTTGATTATCTTGCCGTAGTAGGTATAGAGCTGAGCGGAAGTGTAGTTGCCCTCGGTCGGCATGACTATCTGCTTTATCTCGTAGTTCATCCAGCCCTGAGAGAGCGCCTGGGTCATGAGAGAGAGAATCTCACTGCGCTTGTAGTTCGTCACGACATTGGGAAGGACGATATCGAGCGCGTTGTTGAGCTGACCCGCAGAGGCGTTCTGCGCGCTCTTGATGAGAGCCATGATAACGGTACGCTGTCTTGCAGTTCTGCCGACATCGCCTTCGTTGTCGACATGGCGGATACGGCTGTAGACTAGAGCCTGGCTGCCGCTGAGCTTGACGGAATCGCCGGCGCTTATTTTCTTTATCTTCGTTGTGGTGCGGTTGATATAATCCGCCTCATAGGGCTCAATCGGAACGGACACGCCGCCGAGAGAGTCAATAAGCTTCGGGAAGCTCTTGAAATCGACGCTGATATAATGATCGATCTCAATCTTGTAGTTATTCTCAAGCGTCTCGATAAGTGCCGCGGGACCGCCCCAGAAATAGGCATGGTTAGTCTTGCAGCAGCGCTCGGAGCCGTTGATGTTCATATAGGTATAGCAGTCTCTGAGGAAAGACACGAGCGTTATCGTCTTGGTCTTTTTGTTAAGCGAGAGCAGGATGATGGCATCCGAACGTCCGCCCTCTGCCTTGCCGGTCTCGCTGTCAACGCCGAGGAGCAGAACATTGATTATATTCTTGCTCGAATACTTCGCGCCGCCGTTCTTCGCCCACGCAGTTATGAGGCTGTCGATGCTCGAAGCGTCGCTGACATCGTACATTGCATCAAACTGCTCCTCGGGCGCAAAGGTGCCCTCGGGATCACCGTTGCTGCCGTGGTCGATGGTAATAAGTCCGAGCTTATTGCCGATATAGATGCCGCCGCCGATTATAGCAAGGGCGAGCACCACGCAGACAACGGTAATCGTAATTTTTAGATTGCGTTTGTTGTTGTCCATAAAAAACTGTTTAAATGTTCTTTTTTCTTTCTTTTTCATAAAGCAGCTCACTTTCAACAGTATTCGGCATATTGTATCACTTTTTGCGTCAAAAAGCTATACCAATCCCACAAATTTATTGTTTCTTTATTTTTGGCTGTTTACACAAAGCGTGTAAAATATAAAACGCTCGGATTTGAGATTTTACTGCACGGCGGCGGAAAAACTTTTTGAGAGGATGATATCGCCGCCGAAAAGGTCCAATTGATATAACGCTGAGCATACATAAAACGGATTGACAAATTGAGATTTGTCTATCACTTGAGCTGTAGCAAAGTAAAAGCAAGTGACTCAATTGATTTTTATCATCAGATTTTCAATAGCCGCGCCGCAGTGTTTGATAAGCTTTTTTAGAGAAGTGAGGGAACGGCTTGCGAAGCAAGACGCACGAGCCCGCACTCGTTCAAGCTCCGGCGCGGCTATTGAATGTATGATTATAAAATTTAGCTGAGTCGCTTGTCTTTACTCTGCTACGACTCAAGTGATAGATAAATCCAAGTTTGCCGAATTGATAAACGACGCACTTTTATACACCTTGCGGCAACAAAAAACGACCTATGAACCATAGATCGTTTTTATATTCTACAAGCACCCCGCTAAAAATCGATGGGGAAAATTATTCATCAAACAGACCGTCCATGAGTTCGAGTGCTGCTTTGCGGCGGCGTTCTTCTTCCTCGCGGTCGAGCACGAACGAGCCGTCCGGCAGGCGGCGCAGGACATTGCCCTCGCCCGCTCCGTCGGGGAGCAGAGCGCGGCTGATATTGACCATTGTTTCGCCGTCTTTTTCGCAGACTGCGTAGTTTTCTTCGATACGGTCGATGGCGTAATATTCCATTATTCCGCCTCCTTTTTTACTTCTCAGCGGTCTTGTTATCCGGGAAAGCCGTTGAAAGATGCTCGCCGTCCGAGCCAACAACTATCGTGCCTTTTATATCCGTGCGCTCATACGGGATATTATATTTCTCGAGCTTTTCTATAGTCTCCTTATGCGGGTGGCCATAGTCGTTATCCTTGCCGCAGGAGATGAGCGCGAGCGACGGAGACACGACCTTGAGAAATTCTTCGCTTGTCGATGTGCTGCTGCCGTGGTGACCGAGCTTCAAAACATCGGCTTTGATATCCGCGCCGTTTGCAAGTATCTGTTTCTCGCTCTTTGCCTCCGCATCGCCTGTGAAGAGGAACGAATTCTTGCCGTAGACAACCTTCATCACAACGGAGGCGTTGTTTAGATCCTCAGGCGTGCCGACGGGTCCGACTATAGTTATCTTTGCGTCGCCGAGGGTATAGGTATCGCCCGCCTTGGCGGATATCACCTTGGCGCCGGAGGTCTTGACCGCTTTTATGAGCTTCTGATATATCGAAGTTGTGGGGACAAGGGAGTTCGGGAGCTTCGGCATGATAATATTATCGACCTTTATCCCCTCGATAACCTTGGGCATACTGCCGATATGGTCAGAATGGGGGTGGGTGGCGACTATGTAATCGAGCTTTTCGACGGAGTTCGCCTTGAGATAATCGAGTATCGTCTGATCGTTGCCGCGCTCGCCAGCGTCTATCAGCATGGCGTGGTCACCGCTCTTGACTAAGATGCTGTCGCCCTGACCGACATCTATAACATGAACAGTGAACGGCTGGCTGAGTGCGTCGCCGCTCTGTATCGTCTGCTCATCGCCCGAGAGCAGCTCGTCCCAGGTGGGGATATCGAACGGGAGATTCATATAGGGCGCGAAGGTTATCAGCAGCGCGACGGCTATCACGACTGCGGTGACGATTATCTTCGTGCGCTTGTTCTGTGCGGCGGAGCCGCCTTTTCTCTGATTTGCCATAATTCCCTCCGATCAGGTCTCGTCGTCTGCGGGAGCATCCGACATGGCGCATTTTTCCATCCACTGCTGTTTGGTTATAAGCACCTGGCGGGGCTTGCTGCCCTCGAACGGTCCGATGATACCCTTGCTCTCGAGTTCGTCCATGAGCCTTGCGGCGCGGGCATAACCGAGCTTCAATTTGCGCTGGAGAAGAGTTGTTGAAGCCATTTTGGCATCGAGCACGACCTCGACGGCATTCGGGAACATCTCATCGCCCGGCTCTTCGCCGTCATCGCCGCCTGCGGCGCTGTTCTTCTTTGTTGAACCGGCTATTGCCGCCTGCCTGTTTATCTCGTCCATAATGCCCTCATCGTACTCCGCCTCGGCGTTGTGCTTGATGAAGTCGGCAACATCCTCGACCTCTTCGTCGGAGATGAAGCAGCCCTGGATACGGGTCGGCTTGTTTGCGCCGATGGGGCTAAAGAGCATATCGCCGTTGCCGATAAGCTTCTCCGCGCCGGACATATCGAGTATCGTTCTCGAATCGACCGACGAAGAAACGGAGAGCGCGATACGGCTGGGGATATTCGCTTTGATAATACCTGTGATAACATCGACGGAGGGGCGTTGAGTCGCTATGACAAGATGCATACCTGCGGCACGCGCTTTCTGAGCGAGGCGGCATATCGCATCCTCGACTTCATTGGGCGCGACCATCATAAGATCGGCAAGCTCATCGATGAAAATAACTATCTGATGCATCGGGCGCAGCGACTTATCGCGCTCGGCTAACTTGTTATATCCTCTTATATCGCGGACATTCTTCTCGGAGAGTATTTTATATCTGTTCTCCATCTCGTTGACCGCCCATGTGAGAGCGCCCGAAGCCTTGCGCGGATCGGACACGACGGGCACGGCGAGATGCGCGATGCCGTTATAGACCGTGAACTCGACCTGCTTGGGGTCAATCATCAGAAGCTTCACTTCGTCGGGGGTCGCGTTATAGAGAATGCTGACTATCATTGTGTTCAGGCACACGGATTTACCGGAACCCGTAGTACCCGCTATGAGCAGATGCGGCATCTTCGCGAGGTCTGCGCAGACGGCATTGCCCGCGATATCCTTGCCGAGGACAACATTGAGCTTGCTCTGGGCGTTCTTGAACTGCGGGGTTTCGATTATCTCGCGCATATAGACCATCGAACGCAGCTTGTTGGGCACCTCGATGCCTATCGCAGCCTTGTTCGGAATGGGCGCTTCGATTCTTATTCCCGACGCGGCAAGGCGCAGTGCGATATCATCCGCAAGGTTGGTTATTTTATTTATTCTGACGCCCGCATCCGGCTGAAGCTCGTATCTTGTGACGGACGGACCGCGGCTTATCTCAGTTATCTTTGCGTGGACATTGAAGCTTTCGAGCGTGTCGAGCAGCTTCTGCGCGTTGGATTTGAGCTCATCGGAGAAATTATCGTTGCCGTCATGGATGGGCTCTTTGAGGCAGGTTATCGGCGGCTTGCGATAGGTCGGCTGACTCTCGATAACAGGCTCTTCCTCGTCCTCCTCCGGCACATCGGGCACGGGATCGGGCTCTTTGACGGGCGGGAGCTCCGGCTCTTTCTTCTCTGGCTCTTTCTTCTTCGGCTTTTCGGGCTCGGCGGGCTTCTTGCTTATATCGAGCATTTCAAGCTCGTCTTTCGCGCTCTCGGTCGGCAGAGGCGGCACGCAGGCGGGTCTGCCGTCCACAACGGCGGCGGCTTTTGACACGCCCTCGGCTATCTTCGCGGTCGCCGACGCGGCGTTGACGCGGTTGACTATATCATCGATACCGACATCGGTCTGAACCGGCTTGCGCGGGAACACGGTGGGCTCGGGACCTTCATCGGCGGCGGATTTTTTGCGGCTCTTTGCAGTTGCTGCAGGCGTATCGGTCGGCAGAGGCGGCACAGGGAACGGGCGGAGGCTGACATAGGGCTCCTCCGCTTTTTTCTCCCTGCGCTTGTCTCTCGACGGCGCTCTCTCCTGCTCATCTCTGACGCGCTGAGCTCCGCGCTCAAGGCGTTCGTTGGTATCCTCGCTCATGCGCTTTATGGGCTTGGCGATAGATGTACCGAGGCGGGACAGAGTGAGTCCCGTGAGGAACATTATGCTGACTATCAGCAGGATAATATTTATTATCGCCGCGCCGACCTTGCCCGCCATTTTGGCAAGCAGTCCGCCGACGAGCGCACCGAGCGCGCCCGCACTCGGGAATGTGTCATAATCCCTCCACGCGGTCTTTATCTGATCGCCGAGGGTCATGAGCGAGAAGTATTCCGACGGGTTCGAGAAAATATGTATCGCCGAGCACAGCAGCAATATTGATATCCCGACGCCGATAAGATTCGACGATATCGAGCCGAACGTCTTGTTCATGGCGAGCATGACCGAGACATAAATGAGCATGACAGGCCAGATATATGTACACGTGCCGAACACGCCGAACATAAAATTATGCACGGCGCGCCACGCGCTCTCGCCCTCGATAAACGCCATGGCTATGAGCAGAGCCGCGACAGCCATGAGCGCGATAGCCGCTTTCTGGCGGCGCGAGGACTGCTGCTCGGGAGTCTGCTCGACAGGCTCGGCTTTTGCAGCCGCAGGCTTTGAAGCCGGGGCTTTTTTGGGCGTTGTAGTTGTTGTTTTTTTCTTCTTAGCGGCCGTTGACTTTGCCGCAGTCTTTTTCGCAGCCATTAAGGCCCTCCTTAGAAATTTGAACGAACTTATCTGACCTTTTCAACTATGCCGGCGATGATAACAACAACGCCGAGGACAAGGCAGTAGTAACCGAAAATTTTGAACTTATCGATTTTGACGAGCCACTCGAGAGCCTTTATCGCGGCAAAGCCGACGACGGCGGCGGTGACAACGCCTATAATAACAGGCAGGATATCTATCTGCTCGCCGAGGGCTACGGCGTCCTTTATCTCCATGACATTGGCGGCAAGGATAGCCGGTATGCCGAGGATAAACGAATAGCGAACCATATACTCTTTTGAAACGCCGCAAATCATACCGGTCGAGATGGTCGAGCCGGAGCGCGAGATGCCGGGGAATCCGGCGGCGAAAGCCTGAGCCACGCCGACGGCAAGCGCGGATTTCGCGCCTATCTGGGGACGAGCTTTGACCTTCTTTGCGCGCCATGAGCCGACGAGCAGGAGAGCTGCGGTGAAGAGGAAGCAGACTCCCTCGACCAATATATCATTGTCATCGGCAAGACCGCCGAGAACATCCATGATGCGTCTGTCGCCGCCGACGGGAATGAGCAGGAACAGCAGAGGCACGCAGGAGATAACGAACATGAAGAGCATGCGCCTGTTCTCGTTCATCTCGCTCCACTTGAACTTGCCGGTGAAGATATCTTTTATAGTGCTGAAAAATTCAACGATGAGACCCCATATGGTCTTGTAATAAACGACGAACACGGCTATCAGAGTGCCCATATGTAACAGCACCGTGAACAGCAGCGAGCTTGTGCCGCCGACATTGCCGAAGAAGTGCTGAAAGACCGAGAGATGCCCGCTCGATGAGATGGGCAGGAATTCGGTCACGCCCTGCAGAAAGCCGAGCAATATTGCCTTGAGTATTTCCATGATTATATTACCCCTTTTCCATTTTTCCGGCGGAATATAAAGTGCCGGGTGAATAACACGGTTTCAGATATTCAAACGGATCGGTCGTCACAAGTCTTTCAACGACCTCGCCTTTTTCTGTCCTTGAACACATCACGCAGCCAAACGGAGTCTGATGCTCACAAATATCCGCGGGAGGCTGCATAAAAATCTCGGCGGGAGAAACAACTGTGTAGAGCATCACCCGTTCTCCCCTTTCTTTTCACTCTGCTCCTCAATCATATCGCAGAGCTTATCGAGGGCATCGGAGAGAGAGCCGAGAGAATCTATAAGTCCCTCTTTGACCGCCGCCTCGCCGTCGAGCACAGTGCCGACATCCATAACGAGCTGACCGGTTGCGAGCATAAGCGAACGGAAGCGGTCGGCGGAGATGCGCGAATTATCGGCGACGAATCTGACTATACGCTCCTGCATCTGCTCAAAATAGGACATAGTCTGCGGCACGCCCAGGACAAGTCCCGTCATTCTGACCGGGTGGACAGTCATGGTGGCGCTCGGCGCGATAAAAGAATACGCGCTCGAAGCCGCGAGCGGCACGCCTATCGAATGTCCGCCGCCGAGGACGAGGGACACGGTCGGCGTTTTCATTCCGGCTATAAGCTCCGCTATCGCGAGTCCGGCTTCGATATCGCCGCCGACGGTGTTGAGGATTATGAGCAAGCCTTCAATATCACGGCTCTCTTCTATCGCGACGAGCTGCGGAATGACATGCTCGTATTTTGTGGTTTTGTTCTGCGCCGGCAGGACATAGTGACCCTCTATCTGACCGATAACAGTCAGGCAGTGGATATAATGCCCGCGCTTGTCAACGGTTATCGAGCCTGTTTCGACTATCTGGCGAAGCTCCCTGTCCGTGCTGTCGGACGAATCTCCGTCCTCCTCGCTGACGCTCGGGGTCGGCGCGACGGGCTCCAATATGCCGTCTTTTTGTTCTTCGTGCTTTTTTCTGTTCATCGAATTCACTCCCGACAAACAGTATGCCCGAATAACTTTCGATAATTCAGCCATAGCACAGCGCACTGCGGCAGATTACATTTTATTATACCACGCAGAAAGCTTTCGGGCAACATAAAAAATCGTCATATATCAATT
>OLWS01000425.1_pt1 | contig 20682 bp, 19 predicted proteins | sample 1673601 | NCBI WGS metagenome assembly OLWS01 (sample SAMEA103958116, study PRJEB25191) | human gut metagenome | biome: human-associated habitat [ENVO:00009003]; feature: intestine environment [ENVO:2100002]; material: feces | place: Germany | collected 2013/2015 | reverse complement strand
GCCCTCGTTCAGACTGCCGAGCATCTCGGTGGACAGGCCGACCTTCTGGAAGATGATCGCGACCGTGCCCTTTTCGCGGTCATAGCCGGCGATGGTCAGCGGCACGCGCTCCGACTTCTCATCGACACGGAAAATGATGAACTGGCCGGCCTTCGCCTTGCGGGCGACGAACGGAGCCTCGATCTCCATGTAGGTGACTGCGGAGTTCAGTTCCTTTTTGCACACGATTTTGTACATAGTTGTTCATCCCTTCAAATCATCAGTAATATTCTTGCTTGCTCTGATAATCCAACATTTTTAGTATATCACAGACACGGTTCCTTTGTAAACCAGAAAATCGATAAAAAAATACCGATTCATTCCATGTTCTGAATCAACTTATTCCACTTTTGATATGCCTCATGTGAATTCAGAATGAATTACGATATTGTCGGACACGACCAGATCCCAGGAAAAGCGGCTTGCCAGCTCCGCAGCGGTAGCGGGCGCCGGCTCCGGCTGCAGACCTGCCAGATACGCCAGCTGCCCGAGCAGCTCCTGCGGCGAAAGACGCTGCCGCAGCGCGCCGAGGTCCAGATCCTTTTCCCGCTTGCTCAGCCGCCGCCCGTCCGGGGCGGTCAGGAGCGGCACGTGGTAATAGGCCGGATGCGCAAAGCCGAGCGTTTCCTGCAGCCAAAGCTGCCGCGGCGTAGAAGACAGCAGATCCCGGCCGCGCACGATCTCGGTGACGCCGCCGTCGGCATCGTCGGTCACGACGGCCAGCTGGTAGGCGTACACGCCGTCGGAGCGGCGGATGATAAAATCACCGCAGTCGCGTGCCAGATCCTCCTGCCACAGGCCCTGCAGGCCGTCGTGCACCGTGATCCGCTCGTCCGGAACTGCCACGCGCCAGCACGGCGTTTTCGTTTTTGCCGCGCGCTGGGCGTCCGTCAGATTCCGGCAGGTTCCGGCATACAGCAGCGTCCCGTCCGAGGCATGGGGCGCAGAGGCGTCGTGCAGCTCGCTGCGGGAGCAGTAGCACGGGTAGATCAGGCCCTGCTCCTCCAGTTTTGCAAAATGTGCGGCATAGACCGGGCTTCTCGTGCTCTGCGGCGGCATCTCGCCGTCCCAGTCCAGCCCGAGCCAGTCCAGATCGCGCTTGAGCGTCTCGGCGTATTCCGGCCGGCAGCGGTCCGGATCCAGATCCTCGATGCGCAGCAGCATCCGCCCGCCCTGGCTGCGCACCGACAGCCACGCAAGCAGCGCGGAAAAAACGTTTCCCAGGTGCATCCTGCCGCTGGGACTCGGCGCAAAGCGTCCGGTCAGCATGGTGATCTCCTTTCTGTCATGACGAACGGCAGGGTCTCCCCTGCCGTTCGGGCTCAGATCTGATAGATCCGGCTGTATTCCTCATAGTAGCGCGCAAAGGTATCGGATTTCATTTCCTTCACGCTGTTGAGATATTCGTGCGTGTCGAACGAGTCGGACTCGAGCTCGATCATCGCAACGGCGATGTTGGAGCAATGGTCAGCGACGCGCTCGTAGTTGGTCAGAAGATCGTTGAAAACGAAGCCCTGGCCGAGCGTACACAGGCCCTTCTGCAGGCGGTCGACATGGTGGAGCTTCAGCTCGTCACAGAGGTTGTCGATCAGCTCCTCGAGCGGCTCAACGCGGGCCGCCAGCTGCAGATCGTTATTGACGAAGGAACGGATGGCCGTGGACAGGATCTCCGTCAGCGCAGCCTCCACGACCTCGAGCTCATGCGCAGCGGCGTCGGAGAAGGAGAGGTTTTTCTCGTGCAGCTCCTTCGCGCCCTCGGCGATGTTCAGCGCATGGTCGGAGATGCGTTCAAAGTCGGAGAGCGTGTGCAGGAATTTGGAGACCTCGGCGTTCTGCCGGACCGTCATCTCCCGTTCCGTCACCTTGACCAGATACGTACCGAGCTTATCCTCATAACGGTCGACGGATTTTTCCAGATCCTCGACCAGCTTATAGCGCTCGTCGGAGAAGCCATGCAACAGGGCAACGGCCTCGACAAAGTTCCGCTTGGCCTCCTCGGCCATGGCGTTGATGGTCAGGCGGCTCTGCTCGATGGCCAGCGCCGGGTGCTGGATGAAGCGTTCTTCGAGCCGGACGGCCTCGGGCTCGACCGGCTTTTGCTGCGGCTTGTCCGGGACGAGAAGGTCGACGACCTTCTCGATCTGGCGCGTGAACGGCAGCAGCGCGACGACCTTGATGAAGCGGAAGACCGTATTGGCAAAAGCGATCGAGACGCTCGTCATGATGCGGTCTGCGAATGGGAAGCGGATGAGCGCGTCAAGACAGTAGTAGATCGCGGCAAAGAAGATCACGCCCGTGACCTCAGCGACCAGATAGACCATGGCCGTGCGCTTGCCGTCGACCGAAGCGCCGATGGCGGAGAGCAGGACCGGCATGGCCGCGCCGATGGCGATGCCCATGATGATCGGCAGCGCGATGGAAAAATCGATGATGCCCGTCGAGGCCAGCGCCTGCAGAATGCCGACGGCCGCGGAGGCCGACTGCAGCACGCAGGTAAAGAGCGTACCGAAGAGGATGCCGAGGAAGGGATTGGAGAAGGAGGTCAGGATGCGGATAAAGGTCGGATCCTCGCGCAGCGGCGACACAGCCGCGGACATCGTGGACATGCCGAACATCAGGACCGCAAAGCCCATCAGGATATCGCCGATGTGCTTTTTGGCAGGGTCTTTGCTCGCCATGCGCAGCACGATACCGATCACGGAGATCACGCCTGTGAGCGTCGCCGTTGAAAACAGGTCCATCCAGCCGCCGGTGGAGCCGATATCCGAAAGACAGATGATCCAGCCCGTAATGGACGTGCCAAGAATGGCGCCGAGCACGATGGAGATCGACTGCCGCACCTTCATCATCCCGGAGTTGACGAAGCCGACCACCATGACCGACGTCGCCGAGGACGACTGGATCACAGCCGTCACGCCCGTGCCGAGCAGGAAGCCCTTGACCGGGCTGCCGGTCAGCCGGTATAGAATCAGCTCCAGCTTATTGCCCGCCACCTGCTTCAGTCCGTCGCCCATCAGTGCCATACCGAACAGAAACAGAGCGATGCCGCTGAGCAGGGAGATCACATTTGAAATACCCAACGCATAACATTCCTCTCGTTGTATTAATTGTATGTTAAACGCCGAATCTTAAATGTATCGTATGTTTTATCTTAAATTCATGTTAAATCTTGCTTTTTGTTTACATTTCACGTAAACTTAACAAAAAGAGGCACGACGATTTTACATTCCCATTCTATTGTATGTCCAAAAGGAGTGAAACAGATGATTTATTTACTGGAAGACGACGACTCCATCCGCAAGCTCGTCCTCTACGGGCTGGACAGCCAGGGCTTTCAGGCCAAGGGCTTCGCGCTTCCGTCGGAATTCTGGCGGGCGATGGACGCCGAGATGCCGGAGCTCGTTCTGCTCGATATCATGCTGCCGGAGGAGGATGGCCTGTCCATCCTGCGCAAGCTCCGCGCCCGGCCTGCGACCAAGCGGCTGCCTATCATCATGCTGACCGCGAAAAATTCGGAGTATGACCGCGTCATCGGTCTCGACCACGGGGCGGACGATTTTGTTTCCAAGCCCTTCTCCATGCTCGAGCTCATCGCGCGCATCCGCGCGGTCCTGCGCAGGGCAGAGCCCGCACAGGCGAGCGGCGATTTTTCGCTCGGCCTGCTCTTTGTCTCCCCGGACCGCCATGAGGTCAAGGTCGGCGGCAAGGATGTGACGCTGACGAACAAGGAATTTGAGCTTTTGTGCCTGCTGCTGCGGAACAAGGGCATCGTCCTCACCCGCGCAACGCTGATGGACCGGGTCTGGGGCTTTGAATCCGAACGCGAGAACCGCACGCTCGACGTGCACATCCGCACGCTGCGCGTCAAGCTCGGCGAGGCCGGCAGCTATATCGAGACCGTGCGCGGCATCGGCTATAAGATCGGAGGCGAAAACGCATGACCGCAAAGATCTTCCGCAATGCATTCCTGATTGGCTTTACCGTTCTGCTCGCGTGCATCCTGCTGTTCTTCTTTATCATGTATTCCAATTATCAGGCGCAGGCATTCGACAATCTGGCGATCGAGGCGGAGCATATCTCCGAGGGCATGCAGATCTGCGGCGGTGAGTCGTATCTTTCCGCCGTGCAGTCCGGCGAGCGCATCACCTGGATCGCGGCAGACGGCTCGGTCCTCTATGACAATATGGCGGACTCCAGCACGATGGAAAACCATCTCCAGCGGCCGGAGGTCGCCGAAGCCTTTGAGACCGGCAGCGGCCGCTCTGACCGGTATTCCTCCACGATCCTGGAGAAAAACAACTATTATGCTCTTCTGCTGAAGGACGGGACAGTCCTGCGTGTGGCAGGAAAGCAGACGAGCCTTGCGGCCATGGCGCTGATGCTGGTGCAGCCGTCTTTGTGGATCGTCGTGCTCGTGCTGGTTTTGTGCGGCCTGCTTGCCATGCGGCTGGCGCGGCAGATCGTCCGGCCCATCAACGCCATCAATCCCGATAATCCGAACGCGACCCCGACCTATCCGGAGCTGCAGCCGCTCATCACCCGCCTGCAGGAGCAGAACCGCACCATCCGCACCCAGCTGAGCGAGCTTTCCACCCGCCAGCGCGAGTTTGACGCCATCACGGAAAACATGCGCGAGGGCTTCCTCATCGTCGACAACAAGTGCAGCATCCTTTCGAGCAATCGCAGCGCGCTGCGCCTGCTCGGCATCGATGACGCGCAGAAGCCGGAAAACCTGCATCAGGCAGTCTGTTCCGGCAAGCTGCTCGATCTGGTCGACAACGCGCTCGCCGGTACGCGCGGCGACGAGGAGATCACCGTCGGCGGTGGGACCTGGCAGCTGTTTGCCAATCCGGTCATCACAGCCGGTCATGTGACGGGCGCGATCATCATCTTCATGGACGTGACCGAACGTGAGCAGCGCGAGGCGCTGCGCCGGGAATTCTCGGCCAACGTGTCGCACGAGCTCAAGACGCCGCTGACCTCCATCACGGGCTTTGCCGAGCTGATGAAGGAGGGCATGGTGCCCAAGGAAAAGATGCAGGAGTTCTCCGGCGATATCTATCGCGAGTCCCGGCGGCTGATCGACCTTGTCGACGATATCATCCAGCTGTCGCGGCTGGATGAGGGCACGGCGAACTTCTCCAAATCGCCGGTCGACCTGTACACGCTGTCCGGCCAGGTGATCGAGAGCCTGCGGCCGGTCGCGCAGAAACAGGATATCACGCTGACTCTGTCCGGCCAGCACGCCGTGATCGAAGGTGTTGAGCAGCTGCTGCAGGAGATGATCTACAACCTCTGCGACAACGCGATCAAGTATAACATTTCCGGCGGCAGCGTCACCGTTTCCGTCTGGCAGAATGGCCAGACCGTCACGCTCTCCGTCGTGGATACCGGCATCGGCATCCCGTATGCCGACCAGCGCCGCGTCTTCGAGCGCTTCTACCGCGTCGACAAGAGCCACTCCAAGGAAGTCGGCGGCACGGGTCTCGGCCTGTCCATCGTGAAGCACGCTGCGCAGTACCACGGCGCAAAGCTCGAGCTCAAGAGCGACCCCGGCCGCGGCACAGCCATCGCCGTCAACTTTACTGTCCCGGTATAATAATCTGTTCATTCTGATCGGGCCGCTGCCATGGCAGCGGCCCTTGTTCGTACATTTTCCCGATCCTGACTGATTTCCCCATTTTCCGCTTGCATCGGCGTGGTTTATCCGGTAGAATACCGGTATCTGATCAATTTGGAGGATATTTATGCACGAACTGACCTCTGCTGCCGTCGCGCTGATGGTCTGCGTGGCCGCCGGCTCGTACCTGGCTGGCTGCTGCAACGGCGCGATCATTACCTCGTTTCTGTTTTATCACGACGATATCCGCAAGCACGGCAGCCATAACGCGGGGCTGACCAACTTCTACCGGGTGTACGGCGGCAAGTTTGCCGTCTGCGTCATTCTGATCGACATGCTCAAGGCGTTCGTCGCGGTCAAGCTCGGCTCGATCGTCTTCGGCGAATATCTGGGGCTGCGGCTGGAGGGCGAGTACTTTTCCGCGCTCTTCTGCGTGATCGGGCACATCTTCCCCGCCTTCTATTCGTTCAAGGGCGGCAAGGGCATTCTCTGCAGCGGCACGCTTTTGCTGCTGCTCGACTGGCGCATCGCCGCTGTCGGCTGGGGGCTGTTTCTGCTGCTCTGGCTGACGACGAGATATGTCTCGCTCGGCTCTGTGATGGGTGCGTTCAGCTTCCCGGTCACGACGCTGCTCTTTTTCCGCGGCAACTGGACGGTCTTTGCCCTCTCGCTCGCCATCGCGGCGCTGGTCATCTGGGCGCACCGCTCCAACATCGGCCGGCTGCTGCACGGCACGGAATCCCGCTTCCAGTGGCACACCAACGGCCCCGGCCGCAGTTGAGGAATGAGGCCCGCATGATCATTGATTTCCATACCCATACCTTCCCGGACCCGATCGCAGACGCCGCGATCGACCGTCTTTCCCGCCAGGCGAACATCACCGCCTACACCTGCGGCACCGCCGCAGGGCTTCTGCTGGCCGAACGCGCCGCGGGCGTCGACCGTTCGATCATCCTCCCCGTCGCTACAAAGCCGGAACAGGTCCATCACATCAACGACTATGCCGCCGCGCACAACAAGCATGCGTTCGTCACAAATATGTTCTCCTTCGGCTGCATCCATCCGGATTACGAAGACTGGAAGCAGGAGCTCGACCGCCTCGCCTCGGCCAATATGCGCGGCGTCAAGATCCACCCGGCCTATCAGCAGACCGATTTGGACGACCCCAAATACCTGCGCATTCTTGAGCGCGCCGGTACGCTCGGTCTCATCGTGGTCACGCACGCAGGCTATGACATCGGCTTCCCCGGCTGTGCCTGCTGCACGCCGGAAAAGGCGCGCAGCGCGCTGCGGCAGGTCGGTCCGGTGAAGCTCGTGCTGGCGCACATGGGCGGCTGGCGCTGCTGGGAGCAGGTGCCGGAGCTGCTGGCAGATACGTCTGCCCTGCTCGATACGTCCTTCTCCCTCGGCTCGCTCACCCCGCGGGACGAAGCGCTGCCGCTGGACCGGCAGATGCTTTCCGACGAGGCCTTTGTTTCCCTTGTCCGGGCCTTCGGTGCAGAGCGGATCCTGTTCGGCAGCGACTGCCCCTGGGGAAGCCCGCAGAACGATCTGCAGCACATCCGCCGTCTTCCCCTCACCGACGAAGAAAAAGCCGCCATCCTCGGCGGCAACGCCAAACGCCTCCTCGGCATCTGACTTGACGATCCTCAATTGTTCGCTCGAGAGCAGATCTTTTCCATATACAGCAGGAGCCGCCCCGGATGGGCGGCTCTTGTTTTGTTTTAGCGGATGGTCTCGCTGCTGTTGAGGACGGGGGCGCTGTAGAGGAAGAGGACGTCCTGGGTATCGAAGGTCAGCCAGGTGCCGAGGCGCTCGGGCTGGAGGTAGCGGATATCCACGAGCGTGATCTTTGCATAGGCCCCTGCAAGCAGCGGTGTGAGGCTGCTGGCAAACGAGTCGCGGAAGACGACGAGTTCCCGGTCCGTCTTTGCTGCCGGGTTGGTGATGGTCAGGAGCGCTTTGGAGCCGGAGAGGAAGACCGCATACGCGTCCTCCCCTGCCAGCTGCTGCAGATCGTAGACGGGCAGCTCGCTGCCGGTCTCATAGTCATAGACCGTGCAGCCGCGCAGCGTGTCGTTCGTCAGATACCGCAGCGGCTCCGGCTCCAGCGGCAGCGCCGACTGCCCGCAGTAGACGCCGTAGAAGGGCTGATCGGCCGTTATGGTCTCATAGTCCTCCGTCAGCGTCACGCCGAGGGCTTTGGCCAGCGTCCGGGCGACCGGCAGCAGCGCTTCCTGCCGCCAGTGCAGGTCGGTATGGTAATAGCTGTCCAGCGACAGCGCGGGGGTCAGGTCGATCATGGACGCATACGGCATGCTCTGTGCCAGCAGCGCGGAAAGCTCTGCCGGATCATAGGCCGGATAGCCGTTCTGCCGGGCCAGGAAGGCGTTTTTATCCGGGATGACGGCCGCGTAGACCTTCGCATCGGTCCCGGCCAGATAGCGGCCGTAGACAAGCTGAAACCGGTCGGCTGCGTGCTGCACGGAGGCTTTGTCGACGGACGCGTCGAGCTTCGCCGCATAACCGTCGGCCATGTAGATGCCGTTATTGTCCTTTTCCTGCAGCACGTCCAGGAGCGTCACGGCTTTGAGCCGCCGGAAGCTGTCACGCAGCGGGAACTGGTCGAGCGTGTAGGTCTCAAATTTCGTCATGAACTCGCCGCGCAGGACCGACGAGAGCGTCAGCTCCGGCTTCTGCGCGAGCTTCCGCCGCTCGCTGACGGAGACGGCGTCATCCGGCTTGCAAAGCCCCCAGATCAGAAACCCGAGCAGGAAGGCAGCCGATAGGCAGACAACGGCGAGGTTTTTTCGTTTTTCCATCGCGGGCCCTCCTAAAACCGGAAATACAGGAACGGATTGAACGAGCCGTCGACCAGAAACGCCGTACACACGGCCAGCAGCAGGCAGAGACCCACCGGCTCCAGCACGGCGAGCACTGCCCGTCCGGCCTGTTTCTGCTGCACGGCTGTGATCAGCCGCCGCGGCAGCGGCGTCGCGCCGACCGCGGCGCTCAGGAGCAGCACCGCGCCGCTTCTGAGCGCGTACAGGCTCTCCTGCCCGGCGAGCGGCAGTCCCCCGCCGCCGAACATCGCGCAGACAGACGCGGCCGCGCTGCGGACGCTGTCCGCGTCAAAGAGCACGAAGCCGAGCGTGACGAACAGCAGCACATAGATGTGGTTGAGCACGCGGAGCTTTTTCAGCCCGCGCAGCAAAAACAGCTTTTCTGCCGTCAGCAGCGCCGCATACAGAAGTCCCCACAGAACGAATGTCCAGTCCGCCCCGTGCCACAGGCCGGTCGCCAGCCAGACGAGAAGAATGTTCAGCAGCTGCCGTCCTTTCCCCTTCCGGTTGCCGCCCAGCGGGATATAGAGATAATCCCGGAACCAGCTGCCAAGGGAAATATGCCACCGCCGCCAGAATTCCGTGATGCTGCCGGCGCAGTAGGGATAGCGGAAGTTTTCCGGAAAGTGAAAGCCGAGGATGAGGCCGAGACCGATGGCCATATCGCTGTAGCCGGAAAAATCGTAATAGATCTGCAGCGTGAACGCGGCCGCGCCCAACCAGAAATACAGCACTGACTGCTCCTGCGAGGCGCGGAAGCCGGACACCAGCTCGCCAAGCAGATTGGCAAACAAGATCTTCTTTGCCAGCCCCAGCACGAAGCGCCGCGTCCCGGCCGCCGCGTCTGAAAGCGTGTGGGTACGGCTGCGCAGCTCCGGCGCGATATCGGAATAGCGGACGATCGGTCCGGCGATGAGCTGCGGGAACATGGCGATATACGCTGCCAGATCGATCAGGTTCCGCTGTGCCGGGACCGTCCCGCGGTACACGTCGACGGTATAGCTCAGGATCTGGAAGGTATAGAAGCTGATGCCGACCGGCAGCGCGAGCGAAAGCAGCGGGACAGACAGGCCCGTCAGCGCGTTGAGATTCCGGATCATAAAATCGGCGTACTTGAAATACGCCAGCGTCCCCAGACTCAGCAGCACCGACAGCGCCAGATACAGCCCGGCCCGCCGATTTCCGCGGCTTTTTTCGATCAGCAGGCCGAGGACATAGCCCTGCGCGATCGCCGCCAGCATCACGAGCAGATACCGCGGCTCGCCCCAGCCGTAAAACAACAGGCTGGCGAGCAGCAGCACACCGTTTTTCAGCGTTCCCGGCACCAGAAAATAGACGAGCAGAACGCACGGCAGAAAATAAAACAGAAACGGAACGCTTGAAAACAGCATGGCAGCCCCTTACTTCAAAGTTGTTATGCGATCGGGTCGTCAGAGACGATCTGCGTGCCGGGATAGGCAGTCTGCAGCTTGTCGCGGAAGGTATCGACCAGATCCTCTGCGCCGAAGACGGAGATCAGATAGCCGTCCAGGCTGGCGACGACCAACTTGTCCGGGAAGCCGCACATCCATTGCGTGTTCATCACATAGGTCTTGACCTCTCCGGCTGCCGCGTCCAGCTGGCCGGCATCCTTCAGATGCAGAACGCCGCAGGTGAACGTGTTGCCGTTCATCATGTGGAACAGCGAGGCTGCGTCATCCGCTTCCTCAATCACGGAGGCCGGGAGCGTCAGCAGATATTCGATCTCCGACGGCTTCTCGAGCGAGACCTTGCCGGGCTTGCCGTCAGTCATGTTTTCTTCGGAATAATCGCCGCCCGCGGCCGGGAATTTTTCGTCTTCGGAATAGCTTGCCCAGACAGTATCCAGAATCGTCAGCGCGTCCGGAATGTCAGACGCCGTCTCCTGTCCGCCGCTTTTCGCGGCGCAGGCCGTCAGAGAAACTGCCGTCATCACGGCAAGCAGCATTGCGATCCATTTTTTCATACGTATGATCCTCCTGGAAAATATTCTGCGCGGTCATCCGCGCTGTCTTTACAGACGCAGCGCCGCCGTTGCGGTTGCAGCCGATTTGTAAACAGTCTGTAAACGAGCGGCGCATACGCGTTGTGACAGCATAGCACAGTTTCCCCCGTTTGGCAAGCGCTCTTTTTCTTGACACGCGGCCGCCGCCCGGGTATGATGGGTGCATCAAAGTACAAGGAGGCTTTCCATGCGTGACGTACAGCTGGGGCAGGTCTACCGCCATTTCAAGGGGGATTATTATCTGGTGGAGGCGCTTGCCCGTGATTCCGAGACGAACGAGCCCTGCGTGATCTACCGCAAGCTTTACGGCGACGGCGGCCTCTGGGTCCGGCCGCTGGATATGTTCCTGAGCCCGGTCGACCGCGAAAAATACCCGGACGCCGGGCAGACCTACCGCTTCGAGCTCCAGACGATCCCCAGTCGGGCTGGGCACTGAAGCTCGCACTCATAGAAATATGCAAAAAAGACGCAGGAAATTGAATTCCTGCGTCTTTTTGATCGTGCCATATAGCCGCGAAGGTGCAGCCGTCAATAAAAAAGCCGTCGTGAACCTGTGCAGTTCACGACGACAATGGTGGACCTGAAGAGACTCGAACTCTCGACCTCTCGGATGCGAACCGAACGCTCTCCCAGCTGAGCTACAGGCCCGAAAACATAAATATTATAGCGATGAATCGCGGGTTTGTCAAGGCTTTCTTTTAGGAATCCCCGCGCAGAGGTTTCCTCTGCGCGGGGATGGGTTTCATTACACACCCAGCTTGTTGCGGCGGATGATTTCAGCCTCGTCCGGGGTCGTGGTGGAGGTATAGCCCTCCAGCGGGATCAGGCGGGCATTGACAGCGTCAATGATCCACTCGGCATACGGGAAGAAGTACTTGTCGAACTCATGCGGCGGGGTGATCCAGTTGCGCGCGCCGATGACGACGGGAGGCGCATCCAGATAGTCGAAGCACATATTCGTCAGGTTCTCCGCGATCTCGTTGAGGAAGGTGCCTCTTGCGCAGGCGTCGGAGGCCAGGACCACGCGGCCGGTCTTCTTGACGGAAGCGATCAGATCGGTATAATCCAGCGGGACCAGAGACGGCATGTTGATGACGTCGGCTTCCACGCCGTACTTCTCGGAGAGCGTCTTGGCTGCGTCGACTGCGCGGTACAGCGTCGCGCCGATGGTGAGGATGGTCAGATCCTTGCCGTCGCGGACCTTGTTGACAGCGCCGGGTGCCCATTCATACTCTTCCGCGGGAACGCCGCCCTCGTGGAACTCTTCGCCCTTGCCGTAGATACGCTGGGACTCGAAGATGACGCAGGGATCGGTGCCGTTCAGAGCCGCCTGCATGATGCCCTTGGCCTCGTACGGGGTGGCCGGGAAGAAGACCTTCAGGCCGGGGATGTGGGAGACGATGGCGACCCAGTCCTGCGAGTGCTGCGCGCCGTACTTGGCACCGACGGACATACGCAGGATCATCGGCATCTTCAGGATACCGGCGGACATGGCCTGCCACTTGGACATCTGGTTGAAGACTTCGTCGCCTGCACGGCCAAGGAAGTCGCAGTACATGAGCTCAACGACTGCGCGGCCGCCGCACATGCAGTAACCGACAGCGGTGCCGACGATGGCAGCCTCGGAGATCGGAGAGTTGAAGAGTCTGGAGTGCGGGATGACATCCATCAGGCCGCGGTAGACAGCGTAAGCGCCGCCCCAGTCACGCACGTCTTCGCCGTAGGCGACGAGCGTCGGGTCTTCGTAGTACTTGTTGATCAGCGGCTCAAAGATCGCGTCGCGGATGTTGTAGACCTTCATGTCGGAGAACTTATTGCCGTCCTTATCGAACGCGAAGTGCTCCTTCTTGGCCAGGTCAGCATAGCGCTTGCAGCTCTCCTTCGGGCCAGTAACGTTCAGCTTCTGATCGGGAGCGCCCATGGAGCGGACGGTCTCGTTGGAGAACATCAGGTTTGCAAGGTAATCCGGGTTCTTGTCGAAGTCGACATACGGAGAGATCTCCTTGTCGTCAGCCGCGCGGCAGATCATGGTCATGCGGTCAGCGGTATCCTGCAGGAGCTTGGCGAAGAACTCGTCGGACTCGACGCCAGCTTCCACGAGAGCCTCGCGGAACTTGACGATCGGGTCATGGCTGCGCCAGTCTTCGATCTCTTCCTTGGTACGGTAGGCGTTCTGGTCGGAGGTGGAGTGGCCGACGAGACGATAGGTCACGACGTCGAGCAGGACGGGGCCTTCGTTGTTCTTGATGAGCTCCATCTTGCGCTTGTAGGCGTCGATGACAGCCAGCGGATTCCAGCCGTCGACACGCTCTGCGTGCATCTGGCTCGGGGTGATGCCGGCGCCGAGACGGGCGGGCATGTTGTAGGCCATGGTCTCGCCCATGGTCTGGCCACCCATGCCGTAGAAGTTGTCAAAGACGTTGAAGATGATGGGCAGGCCGCCCTTCCGGCCTTCTTCCCACAGGGTCTTGAACTGGTCCATGGCGGAGAAGTTCATGGCCTCGTAGACAGGGCCGCAGCCGAGGGACGCATCGCCGATGTTGCAGACGACGACGCCCTTCTTATCGTTGTTCTTCTGATACAGCGCAGCGCCCGTTGCGATCGGAGCGGAGCCGCCGACGATGGCGTTGTTGGGGTAGATGCCGAACGGCAGGAAGAACGCGTGCATGGAGCCGCCCATGCCGTGATGGAAGCCGTTTTCACGGGCGAAGATCTCAGCAACGGTGCCGTAGAGCAGGAAGCGGATGGCCAGCTCCTTGACGTCGGAGGTATCGGCGAACTTCTTGACGGCTGCCAGGGTCTTGCCGCCGAGGAAGTTTTCCATGGTGCTCATGAGCTCTTCATCGGAGAGCTTGTTGATGCAGCTCAGGCCCTTGGAGAGGATCTCGGAATGGCTTCTGTGGGAACCGAAGGTGATGTCGTCCTTCGTCAGAAGGTACGCTTCGCCGACGCAGGAAGCTTCCTGACCGAGGGACAGGTGCGCGGGGCCGGGATAGGTCGTCTCGACGCCGTTATAGTTGGCCTGGGTCTTGATGAGGGTGAGCATGTGCTCGAACTCACGGCAGATGGCCATGTCGCGGTAGATTCGGATCAGGTCTTCCTTGGTGTAGTTGCCCTCTTCGAGCTCCTGCTTGATGGTCTTGTTATACTGGCAGACAGGAATGTCTTCAAAATGAATATAGCCGGGTTCGCGGACTTTTACGGGATCGATATACAAAGATTTCGGCATGATTTCGTCCTTCCTTTCTCTTACTTGGCGAGCAGGGTCATGAAGTTCTCAAGACTCTTGCACAGCTCGCTCATATAGCGCGCGGCGGGTGCGCCGTCGATGACTCTGTGGTCGAAGGTCAGAGACAGGCCCATGGCCGGGTAGGTCTCGATGACGCCGTCCTTGGCGGACTTGATCTTCGTCTGGATGTTGCAGACGCCGAGAATGCCGGTCTGGGGCGGGTTGATGACGGGCGTGAAGGCCTCGCAGCCGAACGAACCGATGTTGGAGATCGTGAAGGTGGCGCCGGACATGTAGTCGGGGCTCAGCTTGCCCTCGCGGGCTTCGGCAGCCAGACGCTTGGCTTCCATGGAGAGCTCAAGCAGGGTCATCTGGTCGGCATTGAAGATCGTCGGGACGATCAGGCCGCGCGGCGTGTCGCAGGCGAAGCCGAGGTTGACGGTATTGAAGTGACGGACGACGTTCTCCTCGAGGACGTTGGCGTTCAGATCCGGGCAGGACTTAATGGTCTTCGCGACGGCGAACATGACCATGTCGTTGAGACTGACCTTGCCCATCGGGGGATCAAGCGGCTTGAGCATGGCGCGGTAGGCCTGCAGCTGCGTCGCGTCGAAGGAATACTGCTGGGTGAGCTGTGCCATGGTGGACAGGCTCTTGGTCATGGACTTGGCGGTCGCCTTGCGGACCGGGCTCCACTTGACGTCTTCGAACTCAGCAGCTGCGGGAGCAGCGGCGGTCGGAGCGGCATACGCGGCGGCTGCGCCGGAGGCGATCAGCTTGTCGATATCGCGCTCGATGATGCGGCCGTTGGGGCCGGTGCCGGTGGCAAGCGCCGGGTTGACGTTGTTGGCAACAGCCTTGGCCATGGCGCGCGGGGAGATGGCCTTGAGCTCGGCTGCGGCAGCGGGAGCTGCGGCGGCTGCGGGTGCGGCTTCTTCTGCGGCGGGAGCGGCGGCAGGAGCCGGGACCTCTGCGCCGGGCTTCAGGAACTCATATGCGTCGCCCTCTTTGCCGATGGCGCAGACGTTGGCCAGGCACGGGACCTCGTCGCCGTCTTCATAGAACTTCTCGATCAGGGTGCCGGCTGCGGTGGATTCGCATTCGAACTCCGCCTTGTCGGTCTCGTAGGTGAAGAGGACGTCGCCGACGTTGACGTGATCGCCGACATTCTTCTTCCACTCGCCAATGATGCAAGATTCGACTGTAATGCCTTCTTTGGGCATCAATACGCCTTCTGCCATAAGTGTTTCACTCCTATTTTAATTTCAATTATTTGTTTGCAAGCAGATATTTTTCAGCTTCTGCGCTCCACAGGCCGTTGTGGCGCTTGGTGATCTCGTCGAGCTTTGCGAAGAGCGGATCCGTCTCGCCCAGCTTGCCGAAATCGGCGATGGCCGTCAGGGGCAGCTCGATCTGCGTGTAGATGAGCTTCTTGCCGCCGGGGATCTTCGGCAGGTTCAGGACGGTATCGACAACCGCGTTCAGACCGCCGATGTGGGTGATCATGGCAGCGGGGTTGATCTTGCCGGAGGTCATCATCTCGATGGCTTCCTTCATGTCGCTGGTGTTGCCGCCGGAGGTGCCGACCACATGGGTGTAGAGGTAATGGACATTGTACCAGTTGAACTCCGCCTTGAACTGGCTGTTGGTCGGGCCTGCAAAGAAGTTGAGGCAGCCGTCGAAGCCAAGGATATCGCTGGCCTGCTCGACAACGGGCTTGACCGGAGCGAAGCAGATGACGTCGTCATAACCGGTGCCGCCGGAGAGCTCACGCAGGTAGTTGGTGTCGCAGCCGGGCTTGGCCGTGTTGACGTAGTGCAGCTCGACGCCCATTTCCTTGGCGTGCTCGACGGTGTAGATGCTCTCGGCTCTTGCGAGTCTGGCGTCGTCGATATCGGTGATGACGAGCAGGCTCGGACGGCGGTCGCAGTGCAGCGCGTAGTCGATCGCGCCGAGGCCCATGGGGCCGACGGAAGCGAGCATGGCCATCTTGCCGCCCTCAACGATGCCCATCTGATGCTCATAGCAGCCGGGCTTGGTGTGGTACATGGCGTGGAAGGTACCGATGATGCAGCTCATCGGCTCTGCCAGGGAGCCATAGAAGTAGGTATCGGAATTGTACGGCAGCAGGTTGTCGGTCAGCAGCGTCTCGATGGGGATGTTGGAGTACTGGCTGTCGCCGCCGCAGTACTGGTAGGAATAGCCGGGAGCCATCTGGGAGCCCTTGTAGAAGTGCGCAGGCTGAATGGCAAAGCCCTGGCCGGGTTTATATTTATTTTTCCAGTTCTCACCGACCTCGGTGATGACACCGCAGAATTCATGGCCGACGATGGTCGGATGCTCCGCAACGTCGTTGGGCACGCGCTTGTGCTCTTCGCCCTCGACCACGGCCTTGTACGTGCTCATGCAGATGGAGTCAGAAATGATCTTGACCTGAACATCGTCCGGACCGACCTGCGGGAGTTCAATTTCCTCCAGCCGCAGATCCATTTTGCCATGGATTCGAACTGCTTTGGTTTTCATAGATTCTATTCCTTTCTGAATTTTTGCCTTGGGGAAAATCGTCCAACAAAAATGGGATCGTGTTGGTTTGTATTGATTTTACCTTATTGTAGCGCAAGAATCCGCAGGTGTCAACGATAAATCCCATTTTCGCATGCCTGTTTGCGTTGTTTTTTGTGGGAGCGCTTTGTATTCGCCCCGAATCTGTCGCTTCCCTTTCCGAAAAAAATATTGTAGGATAGAAAAAACGATACAGGAGGGATCTTTATGCCGTATCAGGCAGTCATTCTTACCGTCAGCGATTCCTGCGCTGCCGGGACCCGGACCGATACCAGCGGCCCGGCCATCCGCGCCATGCTTGAAAACGCCGGCTTTGCCGTACAGGCAATGCAGACCGTTCCGGACAAGGAGGGGCAGATCTCTGCGGCCATCGTCCATGCCTGCGACATATTGCAGGCCGATCTGGTCGTCACGACCGGGGGCACCGGGCTCTCTCCGTGCGACGTGACGCCGGAGGCGACGCTTGCCGTGCTCGACCGCGAGATCCGCGCCATCCCCGTCGCCATGTGGGTCGATGGACTGAAGTCGACGCCGCGGGCGATGCTTTCCCGTGCAGTCGCCGGAACCAGGGGGCATACGCTCGTGCTGAACGTCCCGGGCTCGGAAAAGGCGGCGCGCGAAAATCTCGGCGCCGTCGTCGCGACGCTCGATCACGCGCTCAGAATGCTCGCGGGCGGCGGGCACTGACCAAACAAAAAACACACGCTGCGGCTGCAGCGCGTGCTTTTTATTTCTTCTGATAGCCGAGCGCCGACGAGATCATCTTCCCCGTCTGCACCACCTGCTCGACCGCCTGCCGAAATTCCTTTGACCGGACGCTGCGGAACATGCCGAGCACGCCGATCCTCGCAAAAAAGTTGCAGGCCTACGGCATCACGATGACAGAGCACCTGACCGTCGGCGACGGGCTGGAGCAGGTCGCCGCGGCGATCGACGAGATGCGGAAAAAGCCGGTCGACATGATCCTCTGCACCGGCGGCATGAGCGTCGATCCCGACGACAATACCCCCGGCGCGATCGCCCGGAGCGGCGCGCGGATCGTGACCTACGGCGCACCAGTCCTGCCCGGGGCCATGTTCCTGCTGGGATACTACGAAGACGGCCAGCCTGTAATGGGTCTGCCCGGCTGCGTCATGTACGCGAAGGCGACGATCTTCGATCTCATCCTGCCGCGGGTCGCTGCAGGACTGTCGGTCACGAAGCAGGAGATCGCCGCGCTCGGCTGCGGCGGGCTGTGCCTCGGCTGCGCGGAGTGCCATTATCCCGTCTGTCCGTTCGGTAAAGAGTAACGACGTTACGATTTATATATCAACAGCATGACGCTCAAGTGCATCGCAGGCATCGAAAAACCGGACCGCGGCACGATCACGCTGGACGGCCGCGTGCTGTTCGACAGCGAAAAGCATATCAACCTCACGCCGCAGCAGAGGCGCGTGGGGTATCTGTTCCAGCAGTACGCCCTGTTCCCCAACATGACGGCGGCACAGAACATCCTCTGCGGCATCCGCACAGGCTCGCGCGCGGAGAAAAAGGAAAAGCTCGCCGCCCTGCTCCGGACCTTCCGGCTCGAGGGCCTTGAAAAAAAAGCTCCCGGCGCAGCTCTCCGGCGGGCAGCAGCAGCGCGTGGCGCTGGCGCGCATTCTGGCGTCGGAGCCGCAAGCGATCTTGCTGGACGAGCCGTTCTCCGTGCTCGACAGCTACCTCAAGTGGGAGCTGGAGCTGGAACTCGGCGAGCTGCTGGGCGCGTTCGACGGGCCGATCTTCTGGGTCAGTCACGAGCTTGGCGAGTGCTGCCGCAACTGCGCGCGCGTGTGCGTCATGGAAAACGGCCTGACCGGAGCGCTGCAGCCGATGCAGGCGCTGCTGGACGCCCCTGCGTCCGTCAGTGCGGCCCGGCTGACCGGCTGCAAGAACTTCTTCCCGCTGACAAAAGACGGCTGCGTCGACGGTTGGCCGCTGCAGCTCCCTGCCCGCAGGGACGGCGCGGCAATACTGGCTGTGCCGCAGACGGCGCTGGAGCTTGGCGGAAGCGGCACGCCCTTCCGCATCCTGCGCATCATCCCGGATGCCGGGCACGCGGCCTTTCTGCTGCAGCCGGAGGGCGCGGCAGAGGGGTCGCCGGTCCTGCGCGCGGAATGCGAGGCAGCCGGTACATATGCCGCCGGGCCGACGCTTCCTGTTTCCTTCCGGGAAGAAAAGCTGCTGTTTTTCTGAGGTGCTGGACAAAATTTCAGAATCCTGCTATGATGGAAGCACCCTGAAGAACGGAGGACCCTGCCATGCGGACCGGAACGAAGAAGTGCATCCTTCTGCTCCTCGCGATCATCGTCCTATGCTTCGCCGTGTGGCTGCTCTGGCCGCATTCCTTTGCGGAAGTGACCGGTATCCCGGCGGAATATCCGGATCTGAACATGGCCGCCATTGTCACTGCTGCCAGGTTTGAAAACGGCAGTCCTTCGTTTGACATCTGGAACCTACAATACTGTTCCGCCGGAAGCACAGAATATGAAGCTGTTTTATCCGTTTTAAGTTCTGCCTCCTATCGGCAGGATCTCAGGAATCTTCTTCCGGGCAGCTTGACTTCCGTTAGCAGCGATAAAGACTATGACAGCCGTTCTGTCAATCTGATGTTCGCATGGGGACGGTTTGAGGATGAATGCTGTAGTCTGACCTTCTCCGGCTCACAGGTGGTCGTCGCCGGACCGAACAACCGTGGATTTCGGGTTTATCATTCAGTCGATCCTGAACTTCTTGACCGGCTTATCGCAGAAGTGCAGACTTACGGCGTCAAAAACTGAATGGCAGGCCCGGCGCATGGATGCGCCGGGTCTTTTGTTACACTTCTCCCCTGTCTGCCGACTATATGGGTGTCAGCTGACCAAAACAGATTGGAGGACACTGCATGGACGAACAGAACCTGCTTTCCCGCCTGCGCCACGGCGACGAGCAGGCGCTCGCGACGGCGATCGCGCAGTACAGCGCGTATGTCGTCACCGTCATTCACAACCGCAGCCGCGGGCTTCTCTCGCCGGAGGATGAGGACGAGCTGGCCTCGAGCGTCTTTTTCACGCTCTGGCAGTCCTGCCGGACGGTGAAGGCCGGGCATCTTCGCGCGTGGCTCGGGAGCGTCGCACGGAACAAGACCGTCGACCGGCTGCGGAAAAGCCGCAGCGAGATACCGCTGGACGAGGATCTGGCCGGAACGAACGATTTTCTTCTTGAGGAAGCCTCGAAGCGAGAACAGGCGCAGCAGCTCCGTGCCGCTGTCGCGCAGCTATCCGAGACAGACCGCGAGATCATCTGCCGGTTTTATGATTTATGTCAACCGGCAGCAGAGATCGCCGCCGCGCTTGGGCTGACGCCTGCAGCGGTTCGGATGCGGCTGGTGCGCAGCCGGGAATCCATCAGAAACGAATTATGCCGGGGAGGGTTTGTATATGAATCGGATTGACAGGATCCTGCAGGCAGCGGCGCTGCCGGACGTGCCGGTCGAGTCGCTGCCGGAGGCACGGCAGGCGGGAATTTTGAACGGCACGATGCAGCTTGTGCAGCAGGATGCAAAAAAGCACGGCCGCAAGCGCGTTATCCGCATTATGATCGCCGCGGCCGCAGCCATCGCGGTGCTGTGCGGTGCGGCGGCAGTGCTGCATTACGCGTCCGTCTCCAATGCGGAGACCACGTATCATGCCGAGGGCGCATCCATTCGTCCGGATGGCACGCTGGAGCCGTTTTCCTATGATTTTTCCAGAGACGCGATCATCCGCGTCGATACAGAGGGCCGCACGTCCGGCACCTACTGCGGAGTGCAGTTTGGCTGGACGCCAACGGCGCTGATCCCGGACAATACCGCGTATCTGTATGACGTCATTGCCATGCGCAGTCCGGCGCAGCTGGACGGCATCTCCGATGCCCAGATGGAGCTGGCAAAGGACTTGGTTTACTCCACCGACAGCACAGCGCAGGTACACTTCACGTTCAGCTGTCTGTCCGCCAACGAGGTCGCGGGCTGCGATCTTCTGGTGCCCGGAGACGACCCGGCGATCGTCAAGGAGGGCATGCTGAACGATCTGTATGCCTGCTGGATCGAAACGTATGACATAGACCGCAATGCAGACATCACCCATCATTTCCTGCTGCTCTATGACGCGGACAAGCTCTGCGTGGTGTTCCTGGGCGGCGACTGGGACGTCACGGAAAAGATCGCGGAACACATGACCATCGTGCAGACCGGGATCCCCACGCCGGAGGCTTCGCAGAATTTCACCTACGTCGGCGTATTTGGCTGAGAAAAACGCCGGTCCTCATGAAAAAGCAGCGCCCGCAGCGGATCTCCGCTGCGGGCGCTGTTGTGCCTTGGTTCTGTTCA
>OLWS01000423.1_pt1 | contig 20745 bp, 19 predicted proteins | sample 1673601 | NCBI WGS metagenome assembly OLWS01 (sample SAMEA103958116, study PRJEB25191) | human gut metagenome | biome: human-associated habitat [ENVO:00009003]; feature: intestine environment [ENVO:2100002]; material: feces | place: Germany | collected 2013/2015 | reverse complement strand
GCGGCTTCCTCTGTCCCTTCGGCTGGTTTCAGGAGCTGCTGCATAAGATCCCGACGAAGAAGCTCTCCACAAAGAAACTCAAGCCACTGACCTATCTCAAGTACGCCGTACTGCTGGTGATGGTTTTCCTGCTGCCGGCGTTCCTGGTGAACGATGTAGGCATGGGCGACCCGTTCTTCTGCAAATACCTCTGTCCCCAGGGCGTGCTGGAGGGGGCCATCCCGCTGTCCCTTGCCAATTCCGGCATCCGGGCGGCGCTGGGCAGCCTGTTTACATGGAAATTCGGTATCTTGCTGGCGGTGATCGTGCTGAGCGTGGTATTCTACCGTCCCTTCTGCAAGTGGCTGTGCCCGCTTGGCGCGTTTTACGCGCTGTTCAACCGGGTGTCCCTCTTCCAGATGAAGGTGGATAAAAACAAGTGCGTCTCCTGCGGGAAATGCGCCAGAGCCTGTAAGATGGATGTGGATGTGACGAAGGCGCCCAACCATACCGAGTGTATCCGCTGCGGGATGTGCATACGCGCCTGTCCCACAAACGCCGTCAGCTTCCGCTACGGCTTTGGAGATGGTAAAGATAAGGCAAAAGCAGCGGAAACGCTGCAGACAAACAACAATAACAAGGAGGAATAAAACGAATGAAGATGAATAGGATGCATACTGCCAACAGAATTCTGGCGCTGCTGCTTATTGCACTGATGGTGCTCTCTCTGGCAGCCTGCGGTACAAAGGGCGGAGACAAAATGGACGGAATGAGCAGCGAACCGAAGAACGCCGAGGAAGCAGCTGCCATGCACAAGGAGCTGATGGCACAGGAAAATGCCATTCTCTCGGAGAACACAGCGCTTTGGGAAAAGGTCTTTATGGCCGCCAATAAGGATAAGATCATGATCGAGGACGGCAAAAACTACGGCCAGTTCCTGCTGGATACCATCGAGGACGCCAAGGATCAGTTCACCGAGGAGGAGCTGAAGGTGCTGCGTGAGGGCGGCGAGAAGATCCGCGATCTGGAGGATCAGCTGACCAAGCTAGAGGAAAAATTCCCCGAGCTGATGCCCGAGACCCCGGACGGAACCGTCAGCGTCCCTGCGGAAAACGGCAAGCCCATCGAGCAGAACAGCAACCCCTTCCCCGCCTTTGAGGGCAAAGACTTGGATGGGAATCCGGTGAAGAGCGACGAGCTGTTCTCCGCCAACGCCGTCACCGTGGTGAATTTCTGGTTCACCACCTGCAAGCCCTGCGTAGGCGAGCTTTCCGAGCTGGACGCACTGAATAAGGAGCTTGCGAAGAAGGGCGGCGCACTCATCGGTGTCAACACCTTCACATTGGATGGCGATGAAGCGGCAATTTCCGAAGCAAAAGATGTACTGGCCAAGAAGGGCGTGACCTATCAGAATGTGTATTTTGCTTCCGACGGCGAGGCGGGAAAGTTCACTACCAACATTTTTGCCTACCCCACCACCTATGTGGTTGACCGCAACGGCAATATCGTGGGTGACCCCATCGTAGGCGCCATCACGGAAAAGAAGCAGGCGGAGACGCTGCAAAAGCTCATCGACCAGGCTCTTGCCGCCGATATGGGCTGACAAACGAATTTATCTTCTCAGAAAGGAGGGATACACCATGTATCGGAGAGTATTGCCGCTTCTGCTCACCGCGGTACTGCTGCTGAGCGGCTGCACTGCCGGGCAGAAAAATATGCCGCAGAAAACGGACGAGAAGGAAATGACCGGACAGCCCTCTGATATGTCCGGTGAAGGAAGCATGTATATGGATACCACGGAAAATGTCATATATCTGGCGGGCGGCTGCTTCTGGGGCATGGAACAGCTGATGCAGTCCATCCCCGGCGTCATCGACGCCGAGAGCGGCTACGCCAACGGCACCTGCGAGGCGGATGCCGATTATAAAACCGTCTGCAAGGGAGAGACCGGCTTTCGAGAGACCGTGCGGGTGGAATACGACCCCGAGCAGGTGAGCCTCGACGCGCTGCTGCTGGCCTACTTCTATGTCATCGACCCCACAGTACAAAACCGGCAGGGCAACGACCGCGGCAGCCAGTACCAGACCGGTGTCTACTTCACCAACGAAAGCGCGAGAGAAACGGTGAAGCGCATCGCGGAGATCGAGCGCGGCCGCAGCGAGAAATTCTTCGTGGAGATCGGCCCGCTCAAGAACTACTATCCCGCCGAGGAGTACCACCAGAACTACCTCGAAAAGAACCCGAACGGCTACTGCCACATCCCGCGCGCGGAGATGGAGCTGTTTTCCCGGCTGCGCATCGATCCGGGCGACTATCAGAAGCCCGCGGCGGAATCCATCCGGGACAAGCTGACGGCGGAGCAGTACCGCGTCACGCAGGAGAGCGGCACGGAGCGCGCCTTCACGGGCGAGTTCTGGGACAAGTTTGAAAAGGGCATCTATGTGGATGTCGTCACCGGCGAGCCGCTCTTTTCCTCCACGGATAAGTTTGAGAGCGGCTGCGGCTGGCCGGCTTTCACAAAGCCCATTGAAGAGCCTGCCGTGGTGGAACTGGAGGACCTGAGCCACGGCATGCGCCGCACAGAGGTCAGAAGCCGTGCCGGAGATTCTCACCTTGGTCATGTGTTCACCGGCGATCCGGAGTCCCCCAATGGCGTGCGCTACTGCATCAACAGTGCAGCCCTACGCTTTGTTCCTTACGCAAAGATGAAAGCAGAGGGTTACGGATATCTTCTGTATCTGTTCGAGGAATGAGTTCGCAAAATACAATGATATAATAAGCAGCGTCCCAATCATTATGAACCGGGACGCTGTCGTTTATGCTCATGTCGGTTTATTCAAACAGGACGTTCAGCTTGCTGTTCAGAATCAGATCGGCATAAGCAAGCGGGTCATTGTAGATCAGATAATCCAGCTCTGACCGCTGGAAGCGGTTGTCGGCAACTTCGTTTTCAACGGCGGTGCAGTCAATGGAAATCCAGCTTCCATCATCAAAAACCAATTCCACGCAGGCTGTGTCTATGTTGAATTGACAGGATATAAGTTTGCTCATGGTCATACCTCCAAGATGTTTTTTGAGGTGAGTCAGGCGGTCAATTCCGGGTGATTATTGGCGGGAATCATATCGAAACCTGTCGCAAATCATTCAAAACAAGTCGTTGCGAACGGTTAGTACGCATAAAATGGCTGGCTACAAAACGGCTACAAAATTCGTAAGGAACCTATGTACAGCCCGAAATGCGTGGATTATTTGGACAAAAAGCGTATCGAGAGTGCATTTTATAACCCTAAATCAAAGCCCAAGACTTGAGTGGGAATAACCCCATGATTCCTGCGGGCTCTGTTGACACGGGTTCACTTATTAAAAGAATACACCGCCGCATCGGACAGTTTTGATGCGGCGGTTTTTGCTGTACAAGTGTTGAAACGTTTCAAAAGCTGTGCTATTATAATAGAAAGTCACAGCAAGTATTACTGATGGAGAAACTAAAAATGAAGAACGTAATTCATATTTTCGGAGCTTCCGGTTCGGGCACAACAACGCTTGGCAAAAAAATATGTTCGGAATTGGGTTATACATTAATGGATACCGACGCTTATTATTGGATTCCGACGGAGCCTCCGTTCAAGCTTAAACGTCCGGCGAACGAGCGGATAGAACTGATGAAAAATGATATCAATAAATCAGCAAATGTCGTTATATCCGGTTCACTTGCAGATTGGGGAGATGAGTTGATTCCGTGTTTCACTTTGGCTGTAAGAATCGAAATGAAACAGAGTGTGCGCATGGAAAGATTGCTGAAGAGAGAGCAGGCGATTTACGGTTCGCGCATTGAACCGGGAGGGGATATGTACCGACAGCATGTCGAGTTTTTTGAATGGGCAAAATCCTACGACAGCGGCGGTGCGGAAATCAGAAGCAAGGCAAGACATGATCAGTGGCAGAAAAAGCTTTCGTGCAGGGTTCTGCATTTGGACGGTGAAGCCGAAATTGATGAAAAATTCAAAAAGGTGTCGGAAGCGCTCGGCCTTTTTGAAAAAAGAACTTGACAATTGCAGACTATTGCGATAGTATAGACTACAGAGATAGTCCGGAGGCGAAAGAATGAGAGAAAAATTGTTTGACAGTGAAGCGAAGGTTATGGAAATAATTTGGGCAAGGGGTGCGATTTCCGCAAAGGAGATCAGTTTGATTGCTGCCGACACCATCGGGTGGAACAAGAACACAACCTATACTGTCATAAAAAAACTTGAAACGAAAGGTTTTATTCGCCGTGACGAACCCGGATTCATCTGCACTCCGACGGTTACTCGGGCGGAAATGCAAAAAAAGGAGGCCGTATCACTGCTCAACAAGGTTTTCGGCGGTTCGCGCAAAGCACTGTTTTCAGCTTTGTTGGAGGATGAAAAGCTTACGGAGAGCGAAACAGACGAACTTCGACGATTGATTGAAAAAAGGTGACGACCATGCTCGGAGAGTTTTGCTATTGGATAGTTAATATGAGCATAACGGCTTCCGTTACGGGGCTTATCGTTATGGCTGCAAGAAAGATTAAAGCCGTCCCGCGCAGATTTTCCGTATTCCTGTGGATAATTCCGTTTGTGCGCATGTGGGTGCCTTTCGGCCTGAACAGTCGATACAGCCTGATGACGCTGATTTCGCAACTGACAACAAAAACCGTAACGATTTATCAGCCCGCGGACGATATCGCCTTTTCCGTAACAAACACACTCATGCTTGCAGACAGCTATTTCCCCATTGCGTATAAGGTCAATATTCTGAGCAAGGTGTTTGAAATTTCATCATTGGTTTGGATAATTTCGGCATTGGCTTTGATTCTTGCGTTGACAATACTTTATTCAACAACAAAGCATGAAATTCGGGATGCCGTTCACCTCAAGGGGAATGTTTTTCTGTCTCCGAAAGTGGAAAGCCCCGCAGTATACGGCATTATCAGGCCGCGCATTGTTTTGCCGACGTCGTTTGCGGCAGCGGAACTCAAACATATTCTGCAACATGAAAAAACACATATTCGCAGACTGGATAATCTCTGGCGATTGGCAGGCTTTTTGACGGCGGCAGTTCATTGGTTCAACCCTCTTTCATGGATTTTTTTAAAAGCGTTCCTCTCGGATCTTGAACTTGCGTGCGATGAGGCCGCAACAGCAAAGTACAGTGAAGATGAGCGCAGGGAGTACGCACTTGACCTTTTGAACTGCGTTCAAAGCAAAAGCCTGTTTGTTTCGGCATTTGGAGGAGCAAAAGTGCGAACGAGAATTGAAAGCATTCTTTCGTATAAGAAAATGACAGCGTTTTCCGCAGTCGGGTTCGGGCTGCTGATAATTATCATCATATATACCCTGCTCACAAATGCAGGTTAATGAAAGGAGAATAAAATGAAAAAAATCGTGTGTTTATTGCTGGTCGTTTTGTCGGTTGTAATGTTTGCGGCGTGCACCGGCAAGCCGGAACAGACGGAAAAGCAAGCGGAAAGCCATACGGAAGCTCCCGCCGTTGACAGCGGCGAAAAGCAGCGGCTCCAACAGGTTTTGGAAACGGTCTGCTCCGCGGATGAAGCTCTGGAACTTGCGAAAAAATCGAATGCCGTTGTTTTCGAAACCAAGGGTTGTGTTTTCGGAAAAGAAACATGGGATGCGTTCTATGAAAAGGTCAGCAAGGGCGCTCCCGCAATCGTTCTGTGTGCAAATTACTACACACTGAGCAGAGAAGGTATAAGCGACGAACTGTACGAGCAGCAGAAGGATAAGTACCCGCAGCTGGTTTTCAATTTGCTGGAATACGACGGCGAGACTTTTGTGCTGAGGTGGCATGAAAGCACGGCGGAATACATAGGCAACAGGGATACCTATAAATATCTGCTGCATTTCACGGGTGATGCGCCGTCGGAAGCAGCAAGGTATACACAATATGACAACTATGTTCTTGTCAACGATCCGACGGTAACTTGGGACGAAATTGTTCTCAGCATATGCAGCTCGCAGAGCCCGCAGCTTGGCGACTCCATTCCGCACCATGTTATTTATAAAAACTATCTCGGTTGGAAGGACTGAACCGGAGAAGTAAAAATGCAGAGCCTTCCGTTTCGTTTCCGCAGCTCATATAAACGGGAAATGAAGCGGAAGGCTGAAATTTAATGCGGCGAAGCATGCTGCCGCATTGCAGCGGCGGCAAAAAGCCGAGGGTCGAAATATCAAGCTCACCGGCTGAGTTTAAGCTCGGGCATACGGCTGTTTCACTAAGAGGCGGATGATGCCGGCATTGCTTCGGTACTTTTCAGACTTAATTCACTTCAAAACATCAAAGCTTAATCCAATACCTTTGCACGGGAACCCCATCCTCGACAACTTCGTTTTCAAGCACGCCGCCGTTGCGGATGATGGATTTTGCCGAGCCGATATTGTTCCTGTCGCAGCACATCAAAACCCTGTTTATGCCGAGTTTTCTGCATTCCTGCAGCGCAAGCGAGATCATTGCCGTTGCATAACCTTTGCGGCGCTCACTCGGGCGGATACCGTCGCCGATATGGCCGCCTGTTTTCAGCAGCGTTTCATTCAGATAATGTCGAATATTGACAGCGCCGACAAAGATATTTCGGTCTTTGTCAAGGCAAAACAGCGTTGTGTCCGGAACGTATCCGTCCGCATTCCCTTCCTTTATTTCAAGGTTTTGAAGATAATAATCAAAATCGTGAAAATCATTGCGGAATATTGCATAGGGGGAAGGATTTGTGCGGTTGCTTTCAATATCCGCTTTCCATTCGGTCAGCATTTCAAACAATTGTTCGCGGTATTGCGGCGTGAGCCGAACAAGTTCAATATTCACAATTAAAAGTCCTCCTCATTCGGTGATAGACAGTTCAAGGGTGAAAGTCGATGTTTGCTTTTCGTGTTAACAGCAAAATCGAAACCTCCGCCGAATATTATGATGTTCGACGGAGGCTTTTTGTTTGCGTTTGTTGATTTACACTGAGTGAATTTTATTCCTCGGTTTTGCAGCAGGTGCCGCATTTTGCGGAAGCGTTGTCGCCCGCGCAGCTGTCATCGCAGGTGCAGTCATCGGTGCACTCGTCACAGCAGCAGTCGTCATCACAGCAGCAGTCGCCTTCTTCAAGCCTTGACTGAACGATCTGGATCAGTGCGTCCATATCCTCTTCGGCGGGGGAGACGAATTCTTCGGTGTCCTCTGCTTCATTCACAACAACCTGCATGATGTAGACGTTGGTTTCGCAGTCGCACTCTTCGTCTTCGCAGTCACATTCATCGTTGGTGTCGACGAGGACAGCGTACTCTTTGTCGTTATAATCGAAATAGTCGATAACGTCAAGCTCGAAATCGTTGCCGTCGTCATCGGTGAATACTACAAAATCTCTCTCTTCGTTCATGGTAATATCTCCTTTGGGCTTAATTTAATTGTACCCCATGCATTGTACCCCATTTCGGCGTTTATTGCAACCGGTTAAACGCATTTTTTTTCGAAAAAAAGGTCGAATCCGCGCACGCCGGATAAAAAAGCGTATTCGAAGCAGAAAACAGCCTGTCTTTTGCCGCCGCAATGACGGGATATTGCTATTGAGTTGATTTGAAACATGTGCTATACTGTTTGCATACGGTTGGAATGCCAAACCTGCATCGTTCGGTTCGGGTTCAATCAGGCCGACAGCCGAAGCGGCGGTTCTTTAATTCAGCCTGCCGACGGAACAGGCGGCTCAGTCAGCGGCAGGGCGGCAGAAAGGTGATACGAATATGAAATTTAAAAAACAGATTCCGAACATGCTCTCGGTTTTTCGGTTGATTTTAATCGGGGTTTTTATCGCGCTGTTTAAAAACGAACGTTATCTTTTGAGCTTTTTTGTTTATATTTTCGCGTTCGGAACGGATATTCTGGACGGTTGGCTTGCGCGGCGCAACAATTGGATCACAAACGTCGGCAAAGTTCTCGATCCACTGGCGGACAAGCTGATGCTGATTGCCGTTCTCGCATGTTTCTGGTTCAAAGGGGTCATTCCGCTTTATATAATGCTGATAATCCTTGCTAAGGATGCGATAATGATAATTGTCGGCGGAATCCTTTATTCAAAACATGTTGTTGTTTATGCCGATTGGTTCGGAAAGATTGCAACGGGGCTGTTTGTCGGCGCAATAACGCTCACATTTCTGCAGCTTGAATTCGGCATATGTCCGTTTTATCTTTATGCATATTTTGCAGCCATAGCGGCAGCGTTGATCTCTTTCTTCCATTACGGGATAAATACCTTTATAAGAAACAGAAAGAAAAAATAATCGCCGAAAGGCACCGCATACCCGTTTGCGGCATATCAATGGAGCAAGGTTTTTCTTTGGAGGTATTGAAATGAAGAAATTTCTTGCTCTTTTTCTTGTTCTTTTGCTGCTTGTTCCGATTGCGGCGGCATGCGGCGGTTCAGGCGAACTGCGGCATATCACGCTGAACGAGGTCACTCGCTCCGTGTTCTATGCGCCGCTTTATATCGCGGTCAGCCGCGGTTATTTTGCGGAGGAGGGCATTGATCTTGAAATTGTGACCGGCGGGGGAAGCGACAAAAGCATGACCGCGCTTATATCGGGCGATGCGGATTTTGCATTGATGGGGCCGGAAACGGGTGTTTATGTTGTGAACGAGGGCAGCGCAAACCACCCGATGATTATCGGGCAGCTCACAAAGCGCGACGGTTCGTTCCTTCTTTCAAGGGAAAAAACGGATGATTTCTCGTGGGAGGATTTGCGCGGAAAATCCGTCATTGCGGGGCGTGCCGGCGGAATGCCGTATATGACTTTTATCTATGTTCTGCTGAAAAACGGATTGAAGCCCGGGGAGGATGTTGAGGTTATCAACAACATTCAGTTCAACCTGATGGGCGGAGCATTCGAAGGCGGCACGGGCGACTATGTTACGCTTTTTGAACCGACAGCAACGCTTTTTGAACGCAGCGGAAGCGGGCACATCGTTGCAAATGTCGGACTCGAATCGGGCGAGGTGCCGTACACAACTTTCATGACCATGCCGGATACAATTAAAAAGGAACCGAAACTCGTTGAATCCTTCATTCGTGCGGTTTATAAGGCTCAGCTTTGGCTTAAGGACGCGACTGATGCCGAGGCGGCGGAAGCGATGCTGGAATTTTTCCCCGATGCGGATGTTGAAACGCTGAAAATCGTTGCAAACAGTTATCGAAAGACGGATTCATGGATGGCTGACCCGATCATGACGGAGGAGGCCTTCACCCGTTTGCAGGATATTATTGACATCAACGGTGAATTGAAGGCGAGAGTTGAATTCGGTGAACTCGTTGACAACTCATTTGCCGAGGCTGTTGTGAAAGGAAAATAGGGGCAAACCAAGGCAAATGAAGGAAGCTGAGGCGAACGGCACAGCAGTCAACTGAGTAAATAATTATGCGTAAACCCTGCCTGTATGCGTTAACGGCGGGGTTTGCGCATTGAACTCAGCACGGTGCCGAGACCGAATGCGCAAAAACATACAGCTTTGAGCAATAACGAAACCGGGAGATAAACGAATGAGAGTGCTTGACATTGATCTTGATTTTTTCCTTGCGGACTGCTGCGAACCGGCACCGGCCGGCGCGCGGCCCGATGCTGCCGGGCATGAACCGTGGCAGGCGGAGAAAGTAAGGGAGTTTTTGAAAAAAAACTGCGGACTGAATACGGAAAGAAAGATTCCGGGAAGGGTTTTTGAAACGCATGACGGTGCGCTGCAATTCTGGCAGGAATTGATTGCGGCCGGGCAGCTTTCCGTGCCGTTTGAGGTTACGCATATCGATGCACACAGCGATCTCGGCATAGGCAGACCCGGACCCGGCTTTGTGCTGAATTCCGTGCTGCCCATCAGCCCTGCGGAAAGAGCGGACATCAAACGCTACTATGAAATGAAACAGCTCGATGAAGCAAATTATCTTTTGTTTGCACTTGCATTTCGGTGGATTTCACGCCTTGAAAATGTTCGAAACCCGAAGTCTCGTCCGGACATTCCGCAATTTGCATTCCGATGTGAACAGGAAAATCAGCGCGGCTGCGGAGAATATGAATTCATTCTGCTTTCAAGCTTTGTTTCGAAACTTTTTGAAGCAAAAAACGGCATTGAACCGAGAGTGGACTTCAAAGTTTTTGATGACTACACCGAGTTTTCGGCATCGGCCGAATACGATTTTGCTTCGCTTGCCGTTTCGCCGCGCTATTCCCCTGCGGAAGCCGATGTGCTTGTGAACGTTATCAAAGAATATTTTGATTTGATTTGACGGATATAATATGTTTCAAACGGAGCAGGCGGCAGGCGGCATTCGGATATGCACGGATTTCCGCAATTTCGTTCCGAAAAAAACATGAGCAAACGGCGTGAACATGTGGTATAATATGATTGGCTGAATATACCGCTGTCAGTGAATTGAACACGACTTTGCGGCGGCGGAATTCGGTCGAACAAATCCCTCTGCGGGACAGAAAGGAACGGAAAAATAAATGAGCGTGTTTTCAAAAGAATACTGTGAAAAAATGCGTGTTCGCATCGATTGCGGCAATATGCTCGCCGAGGCTGTCGGCAAACACGGCATCACGGCGGAGGAAATATCGGAAATGATGCCGCGTGCAGAGGGTGCATTTGCGGGTGTTGAAAAAAAGCGCGGTGAAATGCGCTGGCGGCTTCTGCCCGTAACTCAGCTTGAAATCCTTCCCGCCGTTGAAGAGGCAGCGGAATTCGTCAGGTCAAAAGCGGATAATTTCGTGATTCTGGGCATCGGCGGAAGCGCACTGGGTCCGATTGCGGTGCATCGTGCGCTGAATCATCTCTATCATAACGATCTTCCTTCCGAAAAACGAAAATCTCCGCGCCTTTTTGTTGAAGATAACGTTGATCCCGAGCGCATGACTGCATTGCTCGATGTGATTGATACTGACCGAACCGTGTTCAACGTTATCACAAAATCGGGCAGCACAAGCGAAACCATGGCGCAGCTGCTTATTATAACGCGAATGCTTATTGACCGTTACGGCGAAGAAGGGCTGCGCGATCACTTGATTGCAACAACCGACAAACAAAAGGGCAACCTGATAGGCATTGCAAAAAAATACAACCTGCGCACTTTTATTATTCCGGACGGCGTGGGGGGAAGATTTTCCGAACTCTGTCCTGTCGGGCTTGTTGCGGCTGCCGTCGGCGGAGCGGATGTTCGCGCGCTGCTTGCGGGCGCGGGATACATGGATGAGCTTTGCTCAAACGCCGATGTGAAAAAAAACCCCGGATTGATGCTTGCCCTGCTTGAAATCATTGCGGCGGAAAAGCACGGCGCAAACATCGGCGTGCTGATGCCCTATGCGGATTCGCTGAAATTCATGGCGGATTGGTATGCGCAGCTTTGGGCTGAATCGCTGGGCAAAAAGCTCGTGAAGGACGGAAAGGTTTTGCGATTCGGACAGACTCCGGTAAAATCTCTCGGCGTTACGGATCAGCATTCGCAGGTTCAGCTTTACACCGACGGACCTTTTGACAAAACAATAACTTTCATCTCTGTTGAAAAATACCGCAGTGATGTTGCTGTTCCGCATGTTTTTGACGACATTCCGGGGATTGCGTTTCTATCCGGACACAGCTTGGGTGAGCTGATTTCCGCCGAATTCCGTGCAACCGAACACGCCGTAACCGTCAGCGGACATATGAACAAAAACATCATCATGCCCGAAGTCAACGAATTCACTCTCGGGCAGCTTATAATGCTGTTTGAAATGCAGACGGCATTCGCAGGAGAACTGCTGGGCATCGATGCATTCGATCAGCCCGGAGTCGAGGAGGGAAAGAATGCAACTTATGCCCTGCTCGGAAAACCCGGATACGAAGCCAAACTCGACGAATTAAAAAAAGCCGAAGAGGCAAAGAAAAAACTCATCGTTTGATGCGGCGGACAAAAAGTGCGGTGCGGGGAAACGGCTTTTCGTATCGCACCGCAGATCTTGTAAACACATAAACACGAAAGGAATGCCGAAGCCATTTGTGGGCGCGGCGCGGCTTTTGAATGAGCCTTTTTGATAAGAAATACCTGAAAAGAATAGACTGGGTAACGGTCGGAATCGTGCTTGCGCTCGTTGTGTTCGGCACGATCGCGCTTGCCTCCGTTCAGGCAAAGCCTTTTGACGGCACGGAACACGGCATTGCGGATTATATGGACAAGCTCAACATGGAATACCTGCAGAAGCATATAACAAACTTCCTTGTCGGACTTGCTGCAATGATAATATTTCTTGTTTTTGATTACAGCATATTCAAAACTTTTGCAATGTGGGCATACATCGGCATAATAGGCTTGCTGATGCTGCTTTTCATTTTCGGCAAGGTGCGCGGCGGTGCACAGGGCTGGTTTGTTTTCGACACGCTTGAAAGGGCAATACAGCCGGGCGAGCTGAGCAAGATTGCATTGATCGTGATGCTTTCAAAATACGTCTCTGCCGCAATGGACAGGGACGGGCGATTGCTGAAATTCAAGGACGTTATGATTGCTCTCGGCATAACATTCGTTCCGTTCATACTGATAGTTCTCCAACCTGATTACGGAACGGCGATTGTATTGCTTGTTATCATGGTTGTGACATTCTTCGTTGCGCAGATAAAGTGGATTTATATAATCCTTGCCGCTGTCGGAGCCGGGGTGGGGCTTCCGCTGATGTACTTTTTTGTTTTGACCCCGAAGCAGCGCGACAGAATCGATGTTTTTCTGAATCCGTCCGCCGCAAGCGACGATGCAAAGTACCATGTCGGACAGTCGCAGATGGCAATAGGTTCCGGACGGCTCACGGGCAAGGGCTTTTTCGGTGAGCAGACGCTGGCACAGCTTCGCTATGTTCCGGCAAGGCACACGGATTTCATATTCAGCGGCATAACGGAGGCGGTCGGATTCATCGGCAGTGCGATACTGATTATTGTTTTCTTTGCACTGCTTTTCCGCTGGATGTATATTGCAATAAAAGCGCGGGATAATTTCGGCACCTGCCTTGTTACGGGTGTCAGCGCAATGCTTGCGGCACATATTTTCGAAAATATCGGCATGACGATGGGAATAATGCCCGTTACGGGAATTCCGCTGCCGTTTATAAGCTACGGCGGGTCGAATATGCTCACAAACATGATAGGTGTGGGTATTGTTCTGAACGTCTATATGCGTCGTCCGATGAAACGAAAACGGAAGCATGACAAAATACGCGAAAACGGCAAGACGGTCGTTGTTTAAAAAACAGAAAAGCATGTTTTGCAGGGCGGTATTCGAAGTGTCCGCTCAATCGCTCGATTTGATTGAGAGATTAATCGGATTTGAATCCATATGAATTAACGGCCATACGAATTAACGGTGAAAAAATGAATTGGGAAGGTTACAGCGAAAATGCATCCGCAGCTCTTGATGCGGCACAGGCTGCGGCGGAGGAGCTGCATCACGGCTTCATCGGCACGGAGCACATTTTGATAGGTCTGCTCCGTGCGCCGGGCACGGCGGGGGAGTGCCTTCGCAAATGCGGTGCGGATGAAAGCATGGTGTTTCCGTATGCGGACACTCTTGTCGGCGGCGGAAGACATATTTTCACGGACAGCAGGGGGTTCGCACCGCCTGCAAAACGCGTATTGGAGCTTGCGCTGTATGAAGCAAAAGCATATGCAAGCCGCACAATCTGCACGAAACATATCCTTCTTGCCGTTTTGCGCGAGACGGACTGTTTTGCATCACGCATTCTCGATTCCATCGGGCTGGACAGGCAGATGCTGAAAAAGCTTTTGAACGATGAATCGCGGGAACTCGGTTCGAACGGGCGCGAAAGCCGAAAGTCGGAGCTGCTCCATGATGAAAGCGCAGCCGAAAAAACAAAAGGCAATGCGAATGATTCTTTAAAAAGTGATTCGGCCGAAAGACAGCCGCATGATGAAAACGTATCCCGCGGGAAAAATAAGCCTCGGGGCGGACAGAGTTCGCCGATGTTGGAAAGCTATACCGATGACCTTACCGCAAGGGCGGCGCGGGGGGAGCTTGATCCGTTGACAGGCTGTGAAGCGCAGCTGAACAGGTTGATTCAGACACTGCTTAGGCGGAGCAAGAATAACCCTGTGCTTACGGGAAATCCCGGCGTCGGAAAATCGGCTGTCGTTGAGGGATTTGCTCAAAGGATAGTTTCGGGTGATGTTCCTGTCGAGCTGCGTTCGTCGCGGGTGCTGCGGCTTGACTTGGGCGCACTCGTTGCGGGAACGAAATACAGGGGCGAATTTGAGGAGAGACTGAAAGCACTTCTTGACGAAACAACTCCCGAAACAATTCTTTTTATTGACGAAATACATACGATAATCGGCGCAGGTGCGGGCGAGGGCAGTCTCGATGCTGCCAATATCCTGAAACCCGCGCTTGCTCGCGGCGGGTTGAAGCTGATCGGCGCAACAACGTTTGATGAATACAGGCTCTATATCGAAAAAGATGCCGCGCTGGAACGGCGTTTTTCACCGATAGTCGTAAAAGAACCCACGCGGGAGGAAGCGATCGCAATCCTTCGCGGTTTGCGTCCGAAATACGAGGCGCATCACGGCGTTTCGATTACGGACGAGGCAGCGGAAGCCTGTGTTGATATGTCCGTTCGCTGCATTCCGGAGCGATTTCTTCCGGATAAGGCGATAGATATAATGGATGAAACAGCTTCCCGCCGGCGGCTTGCTCCGCAGAATACAGCGGAACTGCGGCAGGAAAGGGCCAGCCTCCGAATGCGTATTGAGGATGCATTGAATGAGCGGGATTTTACACTTGCGGCTGAATTAAGAAAACAGGAAAAGCAGCTCGGCGGGCCGAGAACAGCGGATGCACTTCATGCGGGAGCGGAGAATTCGGCATTCACTGCGGCTTCTTTAAAAAAGAGCTGTCGTCCGATCGTCACTGCCGGCGATGTTGCACAGACTGTTCACGAATTGACGGGGATTCCCGTAAGCAGTCTTGACGGCACCGTCCGTTCACGGCTCTCAAAACTGGATTCGTTGATCAATGCGCACATAATCGGGCAGGAGACCGCGGTTGCTTCCGTGTGCAAAGCCCTTCGTTCCGCTTTCACATGGCGGAACGATCCCGACCGTCCGCGTGCCGCAATTGCCGTAACCGGAGCGGCAGGTTCGGGAAAAACCAAGCTTGCAGCAGTGCTTGCAGAGACATTGTATCCGGGCGAAAATGCACTTTTGCGGTTTGACATGCGCGAGTATTCCGACTATTCGGCGGTCAACACATTGACGGGATCACCTGCGGGTTCTGTCTCCGGCGGAAGACTGACCGAAGCCGTGCGGCGGAAGCCTTTTGCAGTGGTGCTGTTTGACGACATTCAATACGCAAACGCTGCCGTGCGTTCGCTCGTTCAAAGCATCATGCGGTGCGGCGTTTTGACCGATGCAAAAGGTAAAAACGTAAGCTTCCGCAATGCGATTGTATTCGTCACCTGCGGTGAAGGCGACAGCTTTAAACAGCGCAGGGCGGGCTTTTCGGATGAGGCAAATGCGCTGAACGGCAGCCGCGACGAGCGGGATGCAAGGCAGATACTTCCGCCGGAAATTGCTTCCGATGCGGATTGCGTTGCCGCGCTTTTGCCTGCGGCTCAAGCCGCTGTTCCCGAGATTGCAAAACTGATGCTGGATGATCTGTCCGATAAACTCCAAAAAACGGGCAGAACGGTTCGTTTCGGCGCTTCCGCCGCAAATTACATTGCAAGCAAAATCGATGAAGTCGAACTCGAAAAAAACGGTGCATGGGCTGTTGCACGCTGCGTTTCGAACGAATGCGAGGATTTTATCAGCGAAAAGCTGCTTGAGGATGCATACTGCTGCAACGACTGCACGGTAGAGGTTGAAGACGGCGGGACGGGGCTTTGCATTGTTCCGCACAATACAAAAGAAAGTTGAGGTCACAGAACTATGAATATTTCACGCTTCGGCATCGGATTCAGATTCGATTCTGTTGAAAACGGAGATGAACGCGAACATGCGTTCAACCTTATTTTTTCGGCAATTGAAAGGGCGGACGTTCGTGGACTTCAATTGTTTGCGGGTCATTTTCCGGTTGATGAAAGCGACGATAAAAACATATTCACGGTTGCATTTGCAGGCGGCGGCATAAAACAAACACGCAGTCTGTTTGAAAAGCTGAACGACAATCCGCTCGTTTCGGGTGCGCTTGCGGAATACAGGCCCGTCGTTCAGACGAATGCGCTCAGACGGGCGGAGAAGCTGGCTTTTTACGGCAGATTTGACGAAAACGGAACCCTTGTCTTTAATGAAAAGGACTTGACGGAGTGCGGCTGCAAAAAAACGGAAAAACCTGTCGTGAACCCTTTTGAAGAATACGGCGGAAGGCGTATCGAACCTGTCGGCGCAGGTATTCGGATGCTTATTGCTCCGGACAAGTTCAAGGGCAGCATGGGTGCACAGCGGGTTTGCACGATTATCAAAAATGCAGCGCGGCAATACCTTCCGGGATGCAGTGTGAGAACGCTTCCGATAGCGGACGGAGGGGACGGCACGGCCGAAACGCTTGCTCGTGCCTTTAACGGGAATATGCGTTCGGTGAATGTGACTGCGCCGGACGGCAGGAAAATTGCTGCCGAATACGGTGTTCTGACCTCGTTTGGTGAAAAAACGGCGGGCGCCACAGCGGTTATTGAAATGGCAAAGGCATCGGGGCTTGCATTGATGGATGAAAATGCATTGGATCCGCTTTCTGCAACGAGCAGGGGGACGGGCGAACTTATCGCTTCAGCATTGAACGAGGGGATAAGGAATATTCTGATCGGTATAGGCGGTTCCGCAACCAACGACGGCGGAATGGGCGCGGCAGCGGCTCTCGGCGTTAAGTTTCTGGATGCGGAAGGCAATGAGCTTTTGGGCTGCGGCCGAGAGCTTGCCTTGGTGCGTAAAATTGATTTGTCGGGCTTGCGCAGAGATGTTTCCGAGGCAAAGATAACCGTTATGTGTGATGTTGATAATCCTCTTACAGGCAAAAACGGCGCGACGTACACCTACGGGCCGCAAAAAGGCGCGGACGCCGAAGCATTAAACACTCTTGAAGACGGGATGAAAAACATTGCGGCCTTGTATGACGCTGCGGCAGGGAGAAAAGTGTCCGACGAATGCGGTGCAGGTGCGGCGGGAGGCATGGGTGCAATGCTGTCGGCTCTTTTGGGCGCAGAATTGACTCACGGCTCGGCGGCGGTGCTCAATGCGGTCGGCTTTGATGCATTGCTTGGGGACACCGATCTTGTCATAACCGGAGAAGGGCAGCTTGATGCATCAAGTGCGGACAACGGGAAGGCCGTCGGCGAGGTTGTGAAACGCTGTGCCGCAAATTCCGGCGGCGCCGTGCCCGTCTTTATTGTTGCGGGAAGGCTCGGAATGGGCTATGAACATATTTACAAGCTTGCGAATGCGGGAGTTTTTTCAACAATTGTTACGGATGAACAGCCGAATGCGGACGGAGACTGTGATGCTGAGACGCGTCTGCGCCTTGCTTCGGAACGAATGTTCCGCTGCATCGCAAGTTCTTTTTCCGTGAATTCGCAGCGCAGCGGGCGCGGAATGCGGCGATAAAACAGCTTCTTGCGCAAACACCAAAGAGAGTTTCGCAATGATATGCGATTCAACCTTTGGTTGATTTGCTGATAAACGCAGATATATACGTGAAAAAAAGATTTCAATCAGAAATAAAATTAAAGAAACACGCAAAACAAACTGAAAGGAATAAATAATTTGCGGCGGCACGGGATTCAACCAACGGTTGAGCAGATTTTTTGGGGTTTTCAACCACCGCTTTATTGTCATGAAAAGCTTGCGTTGCTAAAATGAGCGCGAAATTAAGAGTTGGCGCAACACAAAAACGTTTTCCAAACGTAACAGATATGCGGTGCGGCGACTCACGAAAATCAGAAAGAGGGAAAATACCATGAAAGAAAACTTTGCAATCAAACTGCGCGAGCTGCGTAAGGCAAGCGGAATGACACAGGAACAGCTTGCTGCCGAATTCGGAGTGTCCGTTCAGGCCGTCAGCAAATGGGAAACGGCGGCTTCCTATCCCGATATTGAGTTGATGCCGCGAATTGCGGATCTTTTCGGCGTTTCGCTGGATGAGCTGCTGCGCGATGTTAAGAACGAGAAAAACATCGAGGCGGGTGAAGAAATTCATGCCGATGCCGAACAGCAATGCGATGCTGCCTGCAACCCGGAATCGGTTGAAGTCGAATACGAGGACGAAAACGACGATGAAAATGCCGAGAACGATGAAGAAGACGATGACGATGAAAATGACGATGATGATGACGATGAAGAAGATGATGACGGCAGCTGCATCTTTGTGAAAAAGGGCAGAAACGGCATTGTAAGCGTCAGCACGGATGCCATAGAGGAATTCGGCAGAAAAATCGAGAGAATGGCAAAGAAAAAAGCTGAAAAAGCGGGCTGCGCATTTGAAAAAAACGCAAAAAAACATTCGCGTTCTTCGACCCGTAATTACGGAAATCGTTTCGAATGGAGCAATATCATGATTGACGAAATGCCGGATGACAACACCCTGCGCGTTGTGCTGATGCGCGGAAAACAGATTGTGTCAAGTCAGGAATACGATCCTGCGGTTTGCATTCCCGTTGAACTGAAATATGAAAAAGAGAACGGAATTGCGGGTATGTTCGGCAGAAAAGGCGGACGTACCGATTGCTCGATAAATGTTGAAATTTGGGGCAATGCCGACATCAACGGCAGTGTTAACGGTGATGTATATGGGGGCGGAAATGTGAACTGCGGGGAAATCGGCGGTGATGTCGGCGCGGGCGGCAATGTCAACTGCGGTGATATCGGCGGAGACATTTCAGCGGGCGGAAGCATTGAATGCGGCAGTATCGGCGGCGATGTCAATGCGGGCGGAAATGTCGGCTGTGCGGATGTCGGCGGCGATGTTGGAACCGGCGGAAGTGTTGAATGCGGCAAAGTCAGCGGCGATGTCAATGCGGGCAAAGATGTGAACTGCGGTGATATACTCGGACATGCGAAGACAAGCGGGAGCATGAATTGCGGAAATGTTGACGGAAACGTTGACTGCGGAGGCAATATAAGCTGCGGCGATATCGCAGGACATGCGGAGGCTCGCGGCAGTATTGACTGCAAAACAATTAAGGGCAGTGCCGAAGCAGGCAGCCGAATAATTTACAAAGGCTGAGGATTGGTTCCGGTCTTTGAAAACAAGCAGCAAAGCAGCACTCGGAACGGCATAAAAAGCAATTAAACAACACTCAGTTTCGTATATTCAGCAAAAGGCAGACGGGAAAAATCCTGTCTGCCGCTTTTGTCCTAAAACCAAAACATTGAAACTTTAGCAAATCGAATGCGATAAAACTAATCGGCGATTTCAACGGAAAGATTCGGGTTTTCGACTGCCGCGTCCGAAAACACGCGCAGCATCATGCTCCCGTAGCTGCCGAGGGCGGCAGTCAGCGCGCTCGTTCCGAAGAGAGTCACTGCAACGGGTTTGCATATTCCCGCAAGGCAGTCAAAGAGTGCATCAAGGTTTTTTCCGTAATGATCCGGAAACTGCAATGCCTCGGCAATACGCAGATGCGCATCGGTAATTCCCGCAATCGCCGTAAAGTCAATGCGGATATTCTTAATGCCGCCGCTTTGTTCGGAACCGGAGTTGTGTGTGAAATTGTTATCCGATATGGTCATGGTCAATTATCCTCAATCATCCCTAAAAATTCTCAAAAACCCGCGGTTTAATTGTCCGCGTCGTAAAGCTTAATAAAGCTTTGATAATGGTCATCGGTATAAAAAATTAATCCGTCGTTCGAAAAAACTATGCGTTTTGCCCCGCGTGAGGGTTCTCCGCAGGTGTCGATATCGCATTCGGTATAAAACCTTCCTTCCGCTTGCGGCAAAAGCCCCTCGTAGTTGCCGAACCTGTCCCCTCCGATGGAGCAGCCGGGCGCAAAATCCTGAAGCCCGCCGCCCTGCCAGCCGAGTTCCCGCGCCTGTTTCTTTGTTATGAAATTTGCGGGGAGATGTCCGAAAAGGTGGATGTACAGAGCAACTTCATCACGGGAACTGTATTCGCCGCTTTCTTTCACCGGCGATGAAGTCGGTTCCTGCGGAGGTGCAGTCGGCTTTGCGGAGAGCTCAATTTCGGCGGCTGTTCCGATTTCTGTGGGTTCGATTGTGTGCAATACATCCGATATTGCAGCTGTCGGGGCATCGGGCGGGAAAACCTCTTCGGGTACGGTGCAGGCTGCAATGCCCGCAATGCTCAAAACAACAAGCAAAAACGCCGCAATGCGCCTTAAGATTCTTAAATCAGCATGTTTCAATATGATTTGCCTCCTTGTTCGGAAAAAGGTCAAGCCAAAAGGCATTTACGCAAAAAACTTCGCCCGCAGGCAGCCTTCATCCGGTGCGGTATCGGACCCACTCCGAATATGCTTTGAACGGAGCGAATACAGATATATGATAATGCCGAACGGAAAATTTTTCAACACCGTACGCGTAATAATCGGATGAAACCGTTCGAATTTGCATGTATATGCTGAAAAAACAGAGTGTTATATATAGTTAAAAATAATTTGAAAAAGGGGTTGACAAATGAGACCCAATTGAGTATAATATGGAAGTCGCTTGAAGAGCGGCACAATGGATGGGAGCATAGCTCAGCTGGGAGAGCATCTGCCTTACAAGCAGAGGGTCACAGGT
>OLWS01000417.1_pt1 | contig 20987 bp, 13 predicted proteins | sample 1673601 | NCBI WGS metagenome assembly OLWS01 (sample SAMEA103958116, study PRJEB25191) | human gut metagenome | biome: human-associated habitat [ENVO:00009003]; feature: intestine environment [ENVO:2100002]; material: feces | place: Germany | collected 2013/2015 | reverse complement strand
GAAGCATGGGGCGTGTTCGGCGCGATGCTGCTGCGGCAGGACGCAGGCGGCTATGTGCTGGTGGCTGTCGTCTCCTTTGCCGCGGCGGCAGCGATCACCGCGCTGTGCATCCGGCTCAGAAACAGAGAAAACCAGAAAAAAGACGGGACGGACAAGCCGAACCGATACGAACAGGAGGAGAAAAGCCAATGAAAAAACGAATCCTTAGCATCCTGCTGCTGTGCTGCATGGTGCTGACGCTGCTGCCGACAGCGGCCTTCGCGGCGGGTGAAATCGACGAGCAGTTCACCCTTGCCCCCGGCGGCACCTATTACTTTGACCTCTCGGCAATGGGCATCCCCGGCACGGTGAACGATGCTCTGCCGGACAAAACAATGCGCTATGTCCCCTTTACCTATGCTGGGACAGTGGACTCCTACAAGCTCACGTCGGAGATGGCAACCACAGAGGAGTATGCACAGCAGAGCAAATATGCCCACAGCCTATTCATTGCGGATTTTGCCGTAACGCATGAGGTAAGCTGGGATAACCTGAATGCCAAAGGGCTGATTTTCGGCAAGAACTACACCGCCGGCGGTGTGAGCTATACGCTGCGTGCGCCGTCCGTGGGAAGCGATAGTGCAGGCTCGGGCGATTCCCAACACGGCACGCCCCAAAGCAACGAATGGGACAGAATACTGGATAAGAACGACGGATATATCAAAAACTGGAGCAGGATGCATTCGTGGGGGCAGGATATTTCGCGCTCTTCGTGGACGAGCCGTGCGGTTCGCGGGTACAGTTCGGCCCGCTTCTGGGGCTACAACCGTGCTACGCGCTCCAGTCCGTACGTCGGTTTCCGCCCCGTCCTTGAAATCCTGAACCCCGGCACACTGGGCTCTGACGGACTGAAGGCCGTTACCCTTGACCTTGGCGGCGGCAAGCTGGGCGGCAGCTCTGAGGATATTCAAATCATTGTGAAAAAGGGCAGCGAATTTACCGCGCCTGCGTCCGACGGTCTGACCCGCCCGGAGGGAAATACCGACAGTTATTTTCAGTGGCTTGGCAGCGATGGGAAACTGTACGCGCCCGGCGATAGCGTTCCGGCGGATGTAATCAAGCTGACGGCACAGTTTGATGAGCAGTTTACCCTCACTCCCGGCGGCGTCTATTACTTTGACCTCTCCGGCGTGAGCATTCCCGGCACGGCAAACGGCTCTCTGCCGGACAAAACAATGCATTATGTCCCCTTTACCTATGCCGGGACAGTGGACGCCTACAAGCTCACATCAGAGATGGCCACCACCGAGGAGTATGCACAGCAGAACGAATATGCCCATAGCCTGTTCGTGGCGGACTATGCCGTAACGCATGCGGTAAGCTGGGATAACCTGAATGCCGAAGGGCTGATTTTTGGCAAAGGCTACGTCACCGGCAGCGTGGACTATACGCTGCGTGCGCCGTCCGGGGGAAGTGGTGGTACAGGCTCGGGTGCTTTAGAACGCGGCACGCCCCAAAGCAACGAATGGGACAGGATACTGGACAAGGACGACGGATATATCAAAAACTGGAGAAATATAGGTTCCTGGGGACAAGATACTTTACCCAATACGCTATCGAACCGTGTGATTCGCGGCCGGTACGATTTGCCCCGCAAATATGCCGGCGCCAATACTACGCTCTCCTTCCCGTTCCTCGGTTTCCGCCCCGTCCTTGAAGTCCTGAACCCCGGCACACTGGGCTCTGACGGGCTGAAAGCCGTTACCCTTGACCTTGGCGGCGGAAAATTGGGAGGAAGCTCGGATACTATCCAGATCATTGTGAAAACCGGCGAGAGCTTTACCGCGCCTGCGTCCGAAGGTCTGACCCGCCCCGACGGAAATACCGGCAGCTACTTCGAGTGGCTTGGCAGCGATGGCGAGCTCTACGCTCCGGACGATAATGTTCCGGCGGACGTAACCAAGCTGACGGCGCAGTTTGTTCCCCCAGAGCAGTTCAACCTCGCTCCCGGTGGCACCTATTACTTTGACCTCTCCGGCGTGAGCATTCCCGGCACGGCGAACGGCAGCCTGCCGGATGCGTCGCTGCACTATGTTCCCTTTACCTATGCCGGGACAGTGGACGCCTACAAGCTCACGTCGGAGATGGCAACCACTGAGGAGTATGCAGAGCAGAACAAATATGCCCACAGCCTGTTCGTGGCGGACTATGCCGTAACGTACGCGGCAAGCTGGGATCATTTGAATGACATAGACATGATTTTTGGCAAAGACTACACCGCCGGCGGTGTGGACTATACGATGCGTGCGCCATCCGAGGGAAGTGATTATACAGGCTCAGGTGATTCAGAACGCGGCACGCCCCAAAGCAACGAATGGGACAGGCTGCTGGACAAGGACGGCGGATATATCAAAAACTGGAACGGGATTTTTTCGTGTGGACAAGATACTGTGATCAGATTGCCGTGGCGCCGTACGGTTCGCGGGCACTATTCGAGCCGCTTCTGTGGCCACCGCGACGCTGCGGGCCAAAACCCGCAGGTCGGTTTCCGCCCCGTCCTCGAGGTTTTGAACCGTGACACGATAGGTCCTGACGGGCTGAAAACCGTTACTCTTGACCTTGGCGGCGGCAAGCTGGGCGATGAAAGCAGCATTCGGATCATCGTGAAAAACGGCAGCGAATTTACCGCGCCTGCGTCCGACGGTCTGACCCGCCCGGAGGGAGCTACAGGCAATTACTTTAAGTGGCTTGGCAGCGACGGCAAGCTCTACGCGCCCGGTGCAAGCGTTCCGGAGGATGTAACCACGCTCACGGCGCGGTTTGTGCCAGACACCTATACCGTCATCGTGACCACGGACAGTCTGCCGGATGGCAAGACAGGCAAGGCTTACAGCCATACCCTGACCGCCATCGGCGCAGCGCCCATCACATGGAGCATTGATGAAGGCGCTCTGCCTGCCGGTTTACGTCTGAACGAAAAAACCGGAGAAATCAGCGGCATACCCACTGCGGCGGGAACCGCCACCTTCACCGTCAAGGCAGAAAACAGCGAGGGCAGCGACACAAGGGCGCTGAGCATTACCGTGAACAACGCTGTCGAGCAAACCCCCGTGCGCTATCTGGACGCGGACGGCAAGGAGCGCTTCTGCACCGAATACACGGTGCTGAAAAGCGTTATTATCGAGGATTTTTTCAATAGCGACAACAAGTGGTACGATATGCCCGCAGGCTGGTACGTGGTGGAGGGCGACGTGACCATCACGCCCCGCTTGGACACCCACGGCGCGGTCAATCTGATTTTGAAGGACGACTGCCACCTCACGGTACCGTGGGGCATCAACGTGAAGGAGGGCGACACCTTCACCATATACGCCCAGAGCACCGCTGAGGCATCCATGGGCAAGCTGACGGCGTGCCTCCCGGAGCTGTCTGATCATGAAAAGAGTGTGTGGCCTGTGGCTGGACTGTCCGGCATCGGCGCCGGTGTGCGCGTGTGGGCTGCCAACGACAACTTCTATGAAAACGAGGGTACGATCATCATCAACGGCGGCAATATCCACGCCAAAGGACAGCAGGCCTCCTCCGCCATCGGCGGATCGGATTATGAACACAACACTTCCTACGACGGAGATACGCCCGGCAATCTCAGGCAAGGCGGCAGCATCACCATCAACGGCGGTATCGTCTGTACCGAGCTTAGGACGAGCGGCGGCGCTCATCTTTCAGACAGCTTTGGGATCGGCACATGCGGCGGTAATGGCGGCAGCGTCACCATCAACGGCGGCACGATCATCGCCGAGGCCTCCAGCAGCGCGATCAGTAGCGGCCGGGGCGGCAGCATCACCATCAACGGCGGCAATGTGACCGCTCACGGTGGTATCAATCGCTATGAAAACCAGCCGCTATACGCGATTCCCGGAAACGGGATCGGCTCGCTTGAGGGCGGCAGCATCACCATCAACGGCGGTACTGTCAAGGCATCTTCCGAGGGAGATGGCTTTGGCATCGGCGGAGCCGGAGTTCACCACACGGCGGAAATGCACATTACCATCAATGGCGGAACGATAGAAACCACGGCAAATCGCAATAACGCCGCCATTGGCGACAAAAGCAAACAAAAGAGCAGCGTCACCATCACCGGCGGCGTCATCCATGCGGTCGGAAAAGGCAGCGCGGCAGGCATCGGCAGCACCGGCGACATCCGCATCACCGGCGGTGAGATCTCCGTTTTCGCCGAGGGCGGCGGCGCAGCCATCGGCAGCATTGGGGGAGTGGATTGCAAAAGCATCACCATCAACGGCAATGCGATCAAATCCATTTCCAGTAAAGACGGTGCCTGCATCGGCGGAGCCGCCGGCGGAAGCGTCGGAAGCATCACCATTTCGGACGCAGAGCTTCCGCTTCTCAGCGCAGAAAAGATTCTGATCGGCTGGGACGCAGACTCACCGGGCGGGAAGCTCACCATCCGAAACTGCCACGTTGCATCCACGGACGAACTCACCACTCGTACCGACGGGATCCGCGTGGGCAGCAACAGCGAGCTCGTCATTGAAGAAAGCGAGATCAGGCTGCCGCATTTTAGAAGCATTCGCGTCGGCGGCAATGGGAGCATCGCCGTTCGGGATTCCGATCTGCACACCTACGGCATTTTTATGGACGAAAACGCGAAATCACCGAATGACGCAAAGACACTGAAAAGGCTGGAGATCACGGACAGCACCGTGTTGACGGGCGATATCATCGGCGCTCGTGGAGAATATTCTTCCGTTGAAGAGATCGTGATCCGCGGCAGCATCATCCGCCTGAACGACGAGTACACCTATAATCGCTGCACGATTGGCGGCGGCGAAAAGGCTTCCTTTGGCAGCATCGACATTCAGGACAGCCAAATCGATAGTAGGTCTTCAGTCAACGCGGTTATCGGCAACGGTACACAATCCCAATCCTATGGTGAGAGCCGTATCCGCATTGCGAACAGCCAGGTGTCCGTTCGCAATGAATTGTTCGGCCCCGCCATCGGCGCGGCGTATGGCTCAAGTGGAGGCCAGATAAATATTCTTATTGAAAACAGCACCGTGACCGCAAAGGGCGGCAATTTGAGGTCTGGTACCGACTATATTCCCGGCATCGGGAAAAACTCGTCTGGCAGAGCTTCAGAGATTGGAAAGATTCAAATTCTGAACAGCACGGTGGAATCCTTCCGGCTTGAGGAAAAGGACGGCACAAACTATGTCTATGACAAGCTGCACACAAAGGAGCTGCCCGGTATTCCGGCGGAAAACATCACCATCTGCGGCAGCACCGTCAACGGAAAGACCATTGACCATAGCCCTGACGAGTACGGCAAATGCGCGCTCTGCGACAAGTATGATCTTGGATACTGCTATGAGCATGGGCTTTTGACGCTCGAGGGGCTGACGGACTGCGCCCATGACGGCAGCGAAAAGAAGCTGACGGGGCTTTCCCATCAGACGGGCGAGAACAAAACGAAGCAGCTTACGGAGAACACGGACTACACCGCCATCTATTCCAACAACGTCCATCCCTACACCCTCACACCGGGCGACGAGGGCTTTGACAGCAAAAAGGCCCCCAAGGTGACGCTGTACGGAACGGGGAACTACTGCGGCAAGGCGGAGCACTACTTCACCATCAGCGAAAACGCTCCCGCCGCGCCCAGCATCACCACAAGCAGCCTGTCGGACGGCAAGGTGGGCGAGGCGTACAGCCAGATTCTGACCGCCACCGGCACAGCACCTATCACATGGAGCATTGACGGCGGTCTGCCTGCCGGTCTGAGCCTGAACGCGGATACCGGTGAGATCAGCGGCACGCCTACTGCGGAAGGAACCGCCACCTTCACCGTCAAGGCTACTAACAGCGCGGGCAGCAATACGAAGGAGCTGTCTATTACGATAACCAAAGCCGCGCCTGCCGAGCATACCATCACCGTGACCACAGAGGGCGGCGGAACGGCTTCTGCATCTTCTGCAAAAGCCGTGGTCGGCACGGAGATTCGCCTGACCGCCAAGCCTGACGAAGGCTACCGCTTCAAGGAGTGGGAGGTCATGAGCGGCAATGTGACTATCAAAGACGATAAGTTCACCATGCCGAGCGCCAACGTGGAGGTCAAGGCTGTCTTCGAGAAGGACGCGCCTGCGCCTACTGATCCCGCCAAGCCCAGCATCAGTGTCACCGGAACCTACACCTACAATGGCTCCGAGCATACCGCAACCGTGAGCGGCTATGATCCCGCCACAATGGACATCTCCGGCAACACCGCCACGGACGCGGGCGATTACACCGTTCGCGTCACATCCAAGACCGGCAAATGGGCGGACGGCAGCACCGATGCCGTGACCGCGGCGTGGAGCATCGGCAAAGCCACGCAGGAAGCGCCTAACGGCTTGATCGGTGTCGCGCCCACTACCGAGGGCGGCAGCGACGGCAAGATCACCGGCGTGGATGCAACGATGGAATACCGTGCGGAGAGCGAAACTATCTACACCGCCTGCACCGGTATCGAGATTGAAAACCTGTCCGCTGGTAATTACTTCGTTCGCTATGCGGAGGATCACAACCACTTTGCCAGCCCCGATGCGGAGGTCACGGTGGGTGAAGGAAAGCCGCTCGCAGACTTTACTATCACCTTCAACGGCAACGGCGGCAGCGGCAGCATGGAGCCTGTTACCGTCAAGGCAGGGACAAATTACATCCTGCCCGCCTGCGGCTTCACCGCTCCCGCCGATCAGGAGTTCAAGGCTTGGGAGATCGGCGGCGCGGAGTACAAGGTAGGCGATTCCTACACAGTGGACAGGGATACCGAAATCAAGGCGCTGTGGGAAAACAGCGTTATTACCCCCACCACCTACACCGTCACCGTCGGTAATGACGGAAACGGCACTGGCACCGCAACTCCTTCCACCGCTGCGGCTGGTACGACGATCACCCTGACCGCCACGCCCAAAGAGGGCTACCACCTCAAGGAGTGGAAGGTCATCAGCGGCGACGTGACCATCAAGGACAATAAGTTCCTCATGCCGAGTGCCAACGTGGAGGTCAAAGCAATCTTTGAGAAGGACGCACCTCCCGCTCCCACCGAGTTCACCATCACCGTGAAAACGGACGGAAACGGCACGGCTTCCGCATCTCCTGACAAAGCCGTGGCAGGCACGGAGATTCGCCTGACCGCCACGCCTGACAAGGGCTACCACTTCAAGGAGTGGCAGGTCATCAGCGGCGGCGTGACTATCAAGGACGATAAGTTCACCATGCCGAGCGCCAACGTGGAGGTCAAGGCCATCTTTGAGAAGGATGCACCTCCTGCACCTACCGAGTTCATCGTCACCTTTGACGGCAACGGCGGTATGCCCTCTGTCGGCAGCATGACCACCACCAATCAGAAGCTGACCTCTCTGCCCAGCGCCTCCCGAAGCGGCAGTTACAGCTTCGACGGCTGGTACACCGAAAAGAGCGGCGGTACGAAAGTCACGATGGATACCGTATTCTCTGCAAAGACCACCGTCTACGCCCACTGGACCTACATCGGCGGCGGTGGCGGCGGCTACAATCCGCCCGTCACCTACTACACGCTGCGCTTTGAAACAGGCGGCGGCAGTGATATTCCCAGCGTGCGGGAAGCGTACAATACCTACATTGACCTGACAAAGTACGTCCCGACCTGGCGCGGGCATACCTTTATCGGCTGGTACACCGAACGCAGCCTGATGAACAAGGTTTCCGGTGTTTATCTGACGAAGGATATGACCGTGTATGCACTCTGGCGCGTGAACGAAAATCCGGGCACAGGCGCGAATCCCTTTACCGATGTTTCCCAAAAGGACTGGTTCTACAGCGATGTGATGTTCGTCTATGAAAACGGACTGATGCTCGGCACGAGCAAGACCCTGTTCAGTCCGCATGGGACGGCAACGCGCGGCATGATGGCGACCATTCTCTGGCGCATGGAGGGCAGCCCCGTACCGAAGGGCAAAAACAGCTTTACCGATGTGGAGGCCGGAAAGTGGTACGCTGACGCGATCACATGGACAGCGGAGAACGGCATTTTCGCGGGCTACGGCAAAGACAAGTTTGGTCCGGACGATCCCATCACCCGCGAACAGCTTGCAGCCATCTTTTACCGCTACGCAGACTACAAGGGCTACGATCTGACCGTCAAGGGAAATCTGGACAAGTTCAAGGACGCAGACAAGATCACGGATTACGCAAAGACGGCGATGCAATGGGCGGTCGGCAGCGGATTGATGAAGGGAAAATCCGGCAATCTGCTTGACCCGCAGGGCACGGCGACCCGCGCTGAGATCGCCGCCATGCTCCACCGCTTCATTGAGAAGTATGAGCTGGTGCAGGGCAAGGCTCCCGGCGGCCTGATGGGCTGGATCGACCCGAAGCGGCTGCAAATCCCAAAGACCGCGACAGCAGCGCGTTAGGCTTGTGGGGGTTCTCCCTCTGTACATCTCTTGCCGGATGCCTTGCGCTGACCACATGGCAGATCAGGCGGCGGCGTGAGGAAGAAGCGCTGCAAATCATCGAAAAGTAAACAGGTTCACCTTTAGGGGCGCGGGGCTATTTGCCCGCGCCCCTTTTCGGTTTCATTCGTCAGGAAAGACGGTTGCTCTTTTGAACAACCGCCTTTCGCCATTTCTATCCGATTTGAGCAGAAAGGAAATCAGTCTATGACAAAAGAGTACAGGAGGTGTCGCTGATGCGGCTTGCCGCCGCACAAATCGCATAACCGGACTAATACGGCATGAAAGCAGTTTTCTGCACCCGCCTGCCCTTTCTGCTGTTTCATTGCGCCTATTGAGCACCTATGAAGGCTTTGAAGCCTTTATAGGTGCTTTTTGTCGTTCACGGCACTTTTTCGCCGTGGGCTGCCGCTCCCCGCCGCCCTCCGTTTGGATTTTCACGCGACATCAATCAAAAAAATCCAAACGGAGGAAAACAACATGACAACGATCAACCTGCGGGAGCTTTACCCGTGGTACACCGAGGATGCCTTTATCGAGGTTTCCGATGAAGTTGCCGCGTTTCTCGAAGAAGATAAGCGGCTTCAGATCAACTACGCGCAGTACATCCGCGACAACAGGGCGTTCTACTCGCTGGACGCAGGCGACGGCATCGAGGCGGATGCGCTGAATCTGCCGGAGCAGCCGGACGAGGCGCTGGAGCGCATGGAGCTGGAGCGGCTGCTGAAAGAAGCGCTGGCGCAGCTCACACCCTCGCAGCGGCGCAGACTGTTTGCCAGCGTTCTCAATGATGAGAGCAACCAGCGGATTGCCAAGCGTGAGAGCGTTGATGAGAGTGCAGTGCGCAGAAGCATTCAGCGTGGATTGGCGTCGCTCAAAAAAATTCTGAAGAAATTTTGAGTTACCCCGTCCGAAAAAGCCCGATTTTTCTTGAGGTATATGAGAGGGATATTCTTCTTTCTCGCCTCTGCTCCTTGAAAACCGCATAGACACCGGTATCAGCACAGACCCCGCGCGGCTGAAAAGCCAAGCGACAAAAGGCGCGCCGCCATGACGACAGACCTCCCATCCTTCGGGACGGGTGGCTGTCCGAGCGATCTACGCGGCCTTTGACCCGATGCGTGGCAGCATCGGGCGCGATGACAGCGCGGGCGATACGCAACCCCAGCTACGGCCTCCCACTGACTTGAGGGGGATTCCTGCGGCGCTCGTGAGCCTTACAAGCCACGGCGCTGGCGGGAATGGGACAGCCTTGCCAAAGGCGGCTGATACCGGTCCCAGAGGCGATATATGCCTCGCGCCGGGGGCTGTGACAAATACGGCGAAACAAAACCAAATGACACAAAATACGCGGGCAGCCGCGCCGGTGCAGCATCATGCAGCATGACGGCAACCCTCCAGGCGCGGCTGCTCTGCCGGAACGAATACGAACAAGCCCCGCTGTCATATCGTGGCAGCGGGACCTACATGATAAATCGGAGGTGCGTTTATGCAGAAGCAAGCCATCCCCAAAGAGCCGGTCGCCTCTTATAAGGAGGTCAGAATCGGCAAGACCCTCTATCGCGTGACAAGCGTGTTTTCCGGCGAAAAGGACCTTGGCAGGACGCTGGAGCAGCTTGCGGTGCGCCGCGCCATGACGGAGCTGGACGCTCCCGCAGCCGCGCAGCCCTGTCACGCATCGTAACAGACAATCAGCCTCCCTGCGGCGGCATCCTTGCGCGAAAATGGTATCCCCGGTATCATATTCTTGCAGGGAAAACCTGCGAGAGCCATCACGCCGCACGGATGTATGAATCGCATAGAATCGGGAGGTAAAATACAGATGATCGAAAAGACATACAACGTAGGCATCTATTGCAGGCTCAGCAACGACGATGAGCGCGATGGGGAGTCCGTATCCATTGAAAATCAGAAGCTCCTGCTGCAAAGCTATGTGCGTCAGCGGGGCTGGAACGAGATCGCGGTGTACTGTGACGACGGGTACTCAGGTACGAATTTCGACCGTTCCGGCGTCAAACGCCTCATCGAAGATGCAAAAGCCAAGAAAATCAACCTCATTCTGGTAAAAGACCTATCACGCTTTGGGCGTAACTACATCGAGTTCGGACAGTACACGGATTACCTGTTCCCCTCGCTGGGCTGCCGTTTTATCGCGCTGAACAACGGCATCGACACCATGAGTGACAACGGTAGCACCGACGTTATGTGCTTTTTGAACTTATTTAACGAGTTTTACAGCCGGGACACCTCCAAGAAGGTCAAGGCGGTCAAAAGAGCCTGCGCGGAAAGCGGCAAGTTCATGGGAACCTACCCCGCCTACGGCTACAAGCGCGACCCGGAGGATAAGCACCATCTTATCATCGACGAGGAAACCGCCCCTACCGTGCGCCGCATCTTCGCCATGCGCGCCGCCGGCACAGGCTTCCGCGCCATCGCCGTCACGCTCAACGAGGAGGGAGTTCTGCCGCCCGGTGCGCTCTACTATCAGCGCAAGGGGCGCAGCGACCCGCGCAACGTCAACCACAAGTGGGCGGAAACCACCGTAAAAGCCCTCATCCGCAGCGAGGTCTACATCGGGAACATGGTGCAGGGCAAAACCGGCACGCTGTCCTACAAGTCCAGAAAGCTCATCAACAAGCCGGAGGAGGAATGGATACGGGTGGAGGGAACCCATGAACCCATCATCTCCCGCGAGGTCTGGGATACCGTGGTCAGCATCGACAAAAAGAAAGTCCGCAAGACGCCGCCCACGGACGGCATCCGAAGTATCTTCACCGGTCTTGTCTACTGCGCCGACTGTGGCTTCAAGATGCGCAACCACATCGAGCGCTTCACCTATAAGGACGGAACGCCGGGGCGGTACAGCTCCTTTATCTGCGGCAACTATGCCAGAAGCGGCAAAAGCGCCTGCACCATCCACTCCATCTATGAGAATGTGCTGGAGGAGCTGGTGCTGACGGACATCCGGGAAAAGGCGCGCTTCGTCGAGTGCGACGGCGAGCGCCTTGCCGAGCAGATCAGCCGTATGAAGGAAAAGGAAAGCCGCAGCCGCGTCATCTCCTATGAGCAGGAGCTGAAAGCGGCAGCGGCGCGTATGACGGAGCTGGAACGGCTGATGCAGAATCTCTATGAGGACAAATGCACCGGCACCATCCCCCAGACGGTCTTTCAGACGCTCATGCGGAAATACGAAACCGAACGGGCGGAAAAAGCCGCCGCCATCCCGGAGCTGGAGCAGATGGTCAGAGCGCAGCTTGAGAACAGGCAGGACGCAAACCGCTGGATGGAGGTCATCCGCCGCTACACCGAGATCACGGTGCTGGACGAGAGCATCCTCTTTGAGTTGGTGGACCGCATCGAGGTGGGCGAGGCGCGGAAGGTCAACGGACAGCGCATCTGCGACGTCAAGGTGGTCTACCGCTACGTCGGCAGCGTGGACGACGCGCTGGCACAGGAGAGGCAGGAAGCGTATGAAAAAGCTATATAAGGTCGGCATCTACTGCCGGCTGAGCGTAGACGACGCCTCCAACTCCGCCAAGGCAAAAAACTATATCCCCGCTGATGAATCCGTCAGCATCGAGAATCAATATGAACTGCTTTCCAAATTCGTAATGCTCAACGGCTGGACGGAGGTCAAGTCCTACCGGGACGACGGTTATAGCGGGGGGAATTTTCAACGCCCCGGATTTCTGGAGATGCTGGAGGACGCGCGGCACGGCCTCATCAACCTGATCCTTGTGAAAGACCTATCGCGGCTGGGCCGTGATTTTGTGGAGGTCGGACGCTATACCGACGTCATTTTCCCCTCGTTGGGCTGCCGCTTCGTATCCGTCCTTGACTGCCTCGACACCGAGGGCGACAACACGGATATGCTGCACTTCCGCAGTCTGATGAACGACTACCACTTGAAAGACCTCTCCAATAAGGTAAAATCCGTTCTCCACGCCAAAATGCGCAGCGGCCAGTATATCGCCGCCTACGCCCCCTACGGCTACCGCAAGAGCGAGGAGGACAGGCACCGGCTGGTGATCGACGAGGAAGCAGCCGCCGTGGTGCGCCGGATGTTTGAGCTGCGGCGCGGCGGCATGGCCTATGGCAAGATCGCCGCCGTGCTGAACAGCGAGGGCATTTTGTCCCCACGCTGGTATTGGGCAAAGCTGTACGGCAACGGCTCCTGCCAGTACGCGAACCTTTGGATGTACGCCACGGTGAAGAACATACTTACAAACGAGGTCTACACCGGAAATCTCATTCAGAACCAGACCGGCTCGCGCTCCTATAAGGACGACACCATGATCTATAAGCCGGAATCCGAATGGATACGGCATGAGGCTCTGCATGAAGCCATCATCTCCCCGGAGGTATGGAATGAAGTGCAGGCCATCAACCGGGAAAGGACGCTGCTCTCGGCGGACAACGCGCCGCCGAAGCCCTTCCTGTTCACCGGCAAGCTCATCTGCACCGACTGTAAAGCACCCCTTCAGGGCAACCGGGAGACGCAGCGCCGCAAGAACGGCACGTCCAAAAAGTACGTTTCCTATTTCTGCTCCCGTTATACGGCCTCCGGCTACGGCGCGTGTTCCAGGCACACCATCTATGAGATGACGCTGACGGAGCTTGTATTGAGCGAGATCCGCGCCCATGCCGAGGCGCTGGAACTGGACGAAGCTGCCATGCTGGACAGGCTGCAAGCGCAGCGCACCGCCGCAGACGCAGAACGTCTGGAAAGCGTCCAGCAGGAGATTGGGAAGCTGCGCCGCCGCGTTTATGAGCTGGAACAAATGACCGCAAAACTCTATGAGGACAAGGTTTGCGGCAGCATCAGCGCAGCGTCCTTCGCTGTACTGCTTGAAAAGACCGAGCAGGAGCGTCGCCAGCGAACCGACCGGCTGGATACGCTTCTTGCGGAAGTCAGGGAGTATGAGCAGAGCGCCGCCGACATTCAAAGCTGGGCGGCAGTCGTCCGAAAGCACCTGCATATACGGGAGCTTGACCGTGAAACGGTGGACGAGCTGATCGACCGCATTGAGGTCGGAGAAAAGACCGTCATTGATGGGAAAAACGTCCGGGACATCAAAATCTATTACCGCTTTGTCGGCAATATCTGAATGGAGGTCAAATCATGGATAGCAGCAAAAGCAAGCGTGTGGTGGTATATTGCCGAGTAGCAACGCAGGCGCAGCTTGACGGCGACCACACGCTGGAAGCACAAAGCGCCCGGTTGCATGAGCAGGCCGAGCGGCTGGGTTATGAAATTGTGGGAAAAGTCAGCGAGTATGAAAAAGGAACTTCGCTTGACCGCGACGGCTGGAAAAGGGCTTGTCAGAAGGCGGTGAAGCAAAAGGCGGACATCCTCCTTGTTGCCGATCTTACACGGATAGCGCGCGATCCGATCCTTTGGATGCAGGCTTTGCGCGAGTTAAGCGGCAAGGGCGTTTGGATTCAGTCCGCAGCTGAACCGGATGCGTTTCGGGTAGATCCCCTTTTTCACCTATGGCTGCCGCCCGGAATCCAATGGCAGCTTGCACTCCATGAACTATGGAAAACTTACCGCAGGAACAACGAAAACAGCGATTGATACAGCAAAACCGTCTGAAAAGGGAGAAATCATTACTTACCTTTCCCGAATGGGAGATGTTCTTCATAATATTGCGGAACGGGGTAAACTCGTTGTCTCCCTCGTCACTGTCCACACCGTCAGATACGGCGATTAACCGCACATCATGTTCCGGGAAAAATTCTTCCGTCAGCTTGCCGACCTCGATGTAGTTGCGTCCCAGCCGGGACAGGTCTTTGACAAACACAGCGGAGATATACCCGGCTTCAATAGCGGTTATCATTTTCTGAAATCCGGGCCGCTTCATAGTAGTGCCCGTGATCCCATCATCCACGAAAAACAAGGTATCTGCATAACCTTTTTCTTTTGCTGCCTTTTGGAGTATCTTCTTCTGATTTTGGATGCTGTTGGACTCGGTGTCCATGTCATCGTCGCGGCTCAGCAGGCAATAGAGGGCGGCTGTGCCAAAATTGTGATTACCCGACAGTTTCAAAATGTCCTCCTTCCACGGGTGTCGGACAATCAGTATTTCCAAGTATATTGTACCTCCGACTGTCGCTCGTGTTAAGGATGTCGCCGTTTTCCAAATCCGCCAGCATGAGTTTTAGGAGAATGTCCTCCATCGTTTCTCCCAACCTTTTGTCCTTATAGACCGGAGTAACGATGAAATGGATTTTGCCCACTTGATAGGTGTACTGCTCCGGCATTACGCCTCCTTTCGCATAGATAAAACCAAGGGGCGGCGACGCAGCGCCGCCCCTTGGCCCTTCCCTGAGAGGGGGACTTCTGGACAACTTGTCCCAAAGTTCACCCCTCATATACCAAGGACAGAAAACAGGCAAAACCGGGGGGTATATTACCAATTTTCTTTCAGATACTCTTTCATGCTCTCAAGGCCCCGCAGGACGGAGCCTCGCACTGAGCCGCTATGTACGCCATCGGCTCGTCCAACCTCGGAAAAGCGTTTACCGTCAATGACACACGCCTCCACACGGCGGCCCTGCGTTTCGGGCAAAGTGTTCAGCGCGTTCCAGAGGTAGAAAAAACGTTCCTGCCGCAGCACCAGCTCTTCCGGGGACGGCTCATGCAGACAAGCCGAATTTTCAATGCCGTCATCGCAGTCCAGCGAATACTGCGCCTTGTTGCGGGTAACACGGCGGCGGTAGGCGGCCTCATACCGCTTGTCGGCCTTCAGTTCTTCCGCTACTTCGTCGGAAATCTCAACATATTCATCGTGGGTGTACCAAGCGTAAAAGTCCTTCAAATTGATCGTAGTCATTATATTTTCCTCCGTTCAGATTTTTGTGGTGGGTTGATAAGCGATTTGAACGGAGGTGCGGTGGGGATCGGCAGCCGGGGCCGCCCTTACCGGCCTTGGGACAAGTTGTCCCAAAGTAGGCATAGAAAAACGCGCTTGCATGGCGCAGAGCCACACAAGCGCGTGAAATGATATATTCATTTACATACTGGCAGATTTCATATCCAAGGCCGGACTTGCCCGGAGGGGGAGCTACGCTTTTTTTAGCAGGTGAAGATCATGCGTACAATAAAAAAGCAAAATGAACACAACGATCCCTCCTTGGAAACCGCCGTGTCCTTAAAAAAGGGCGACTTTAATACACCCCCCGTAAATCCATTTTTTCAAAAGGAAAATGGCGGCCTGAAATGCAATATTTCAAAGCCGCCGTCATCTTTGCAAAGCCGGACGGCTTCTGCTCAGGTGTTATTCGACATTCTCAATCGATTCGACAATGTTCATTTTTGCAATAGCGCGCAGCGGGATCGCCGTTGCCAGCAGGCAGGCTGCAACAGAAACCACAGCAGCCTCTATAATCGCCATAACTGGAACTGCGACAAGCTGCAAGGCGTCCGTCCTTGCTGCCCCGACAAAGATACAGCAGACATAACCCAGTACTGCACCAATCACAGACGCAAAGATACCGTAATAGGCACCCTCCCACAGAAATGTTTTATAAAGGCTTGCGGCGCTCATTCCAATAGCCCGCTGCATACCGATCTCGCCTACACGGGTATGGATGTTGCTGTAAACGGTATTGATGATATTCAAAACACCGATGACACCAATGAAGGCAATCAGTACCCAGCACAGCATCTTGATTTGTGCAAAGCTCTCCGCCATTTCGTCGCTGCTTTGGCGGTAAGAGAGCCAGTGCGTTCCCGGCTGTTCGCTACACCAGTTGTCCAGCCAACTTTCAAATGCATCTGCATCGGCATTTTCTTTGAGCATTGGGTAGATTTCCGAATAGCTGTCATCTCCAAGCAGATAGCTATATAGCTCACCGTTTACAATGATCTGGACACCATTTGTAAATCCAGCATTGTTGATAATAACAGGGGTATCAGTAAGTCCTACCACGCGGACTGTTTTATCGCCCAGCCGGATCGTGTCGCCAACGGCAAGGCTTGTCTGCTGTATGCTCGTATCTCCATACGAAAAAGCAATGGGATTTTGAATCAGGCAGCCCGTTCCTTCATTCAACGCTTGCTTATCCTTTTCAGATAAATCAGGGGCATAGGTCCGCAGCTGCCCTTCATCAACGCTTGCGAGCTGCAAGGTTTCATGGCTCTGCACGGACAAATCCGTTTCAAAGGGCAGCACATCTCCGGCTCCCGGCATAAACACGGAAAGCCGGGTAGTGGAAATACCCTCTACCGCATCATTCGCTTCCAGCGTTTTCACGGCTTCTGCCGGAATACCGACGGTTTCATTTGTGATCGCATAGTCTCCGGAATACATATTCTGAACGGAGCTGCTGGCATCGAGCAACCCGGTAAAGCTCTGTAAGGCGGCAAAAACGGTAATACTCATAACCAGGGACAAGATTGTAACAACAGTCCTGCCTCGTCCGCGTTTCAGGCTGAGCCGTGCGTAGTAGGCATCAAAATTGCGGATGGTGCAATTTTTCTTTACTCGGCGCCTGATCTTCACTGTTTGTCCGGACATCGCAACCGTGGGAGAAACGCGGGAGGCGTACCGGGCAGCGGGAAAAGCAGCCATTAGTGCAAATAAAAGTGTGACCGCAATACTTGCAAGGAGCATGGGGAATTTTACCGTACTGGCAACGCTGATTGCTTCGTTTAATTCTGAAACACTATTTGCCATGAATATATCAGGATTGAGAGCACCCGTAGCAGCAATTAGCGTAGCCTTTGCTGCTAATGTGCCAAGTACCAGCCCAATCGGAATACCGATTCCGCAAAGGATCAGGAGCTGCAAGGAAACAAGACGATAGATTTGCCCACGCTCTCCGCCGATTGCACGAAGTGTTCCATATTCTTTAATTCGTTTTGTAATGGAAATTTGTAGAATATTATAAATTACCAGTCCGGCTGCAAACAAAACCAACAAGCCTACCAAAACACACGCCACCGTCATAAAGGAAAAACCTGCACCAGCATCACTGTTGGATGTCTCATCATAAGAAATACCGACAGCATCAAGAAGAATCCAGTTATATAGGATATACCGATCCTCTACATCCAAGTTCTTCGCAAGATCATAAACGATGCTCTGAAAGTTTTTCTTGTCATGGGTCTTAAAGTCAGTAGAATAAAGCAGATATTTTTCTGGTAATAGTTTTTCTGCGGTTCCATTTCCTACAATTCCTTCAACTGTACCTGTTGAATAGCCGATATAGCTGCTTTCAAGAATACCCGTTAATATGAATTTTCCGCAATATTCAAATTCAGGAAGTGAACCATCCATAACCGATACGCGCATATCCAAAGAAACGGTATCTCCAACCGCAGCATCTAATCCAAGATACCTCAAGCTATCCTCTGATAATGCAATTTCACTTGCTTTCTCCGGCAAATGCCCCTCTTTTATCTTGCTGATTGCTGGGTACATCGCCAAAGCGTTATCATGATACTCTCTGAGATACAAGTTCAGGCTGCTATTACCAAGGGTTGTGCTGCCTACAAAGACGGTATCTCCTACATCATATACTCGATCATCCTCGTGGAGTTTCTGTGCTTGTTCCTTGCTGAGTTGATGAAATGTTACATATCGGTTTCCGTTTAGGCTCGCAGCCTGCTCTATTCTCATAGACTGCAAAATTCCAATGGACTGACCAACAACGGTTGTTATGATCGTTGACATGATAACTGCAATCAGGATTAAAGTCGCTGTAATTTTTTGCGTTTTTAGTTCTTTCCATGTAAGAGCTAAATAGGATTTCATCTTACTGTCACCTCCGAAAGCACTCCATCAATGATGGTAAAACGACGCTCTGCCATTTCTGCAATATGAGGGTCGTGAGTAATGACAATAAGTGTCTTTTTCATTTTCGCCCGAAGATCGCAGAGCATTTTCATGACCTCGCCGCCGCTTTTGCTGTCAAGGTTTCCCGTAGGTTCATCAGCAAAGATGATGTCTGGTTTTGTAATCAGAGCGCGGGCGATAGCCACACGCTGTTGCTGCCCGCCAGACAATTCATGGGGCAGATGGGTCAAACGACTATCAATCCCTAAAAAAGCTACAATCTCCTGTAAATAAGCATTGTCCGGCTGCTGCCTATCGAGAAGCAGCGGCATGATAATATTTTCCTGTGCTGTCAGCACAGAAAGCAGATTGAATTGCTGGAAGATGAAGCCAATCTTTTGGCGACGGAACGCCGATAGCTCCTTGTCACTTCCGTGGTGGATGTCGGTATCACCGTACAACACTTTTCCGGAGGTTGGCGTATCTAATCCGCTTATGATGTGAAGCAGCGTGCTTTTACCGCTGCCAGACGGCCCCATGATCGAGATAAAGTCACCAGAATGGATTGTCATATTTGCATGGCACAACGCAACAACTTCGTTCTCGCCTGTACCGTAGATTTTGGAAACATCGTTTACCTGAATATCCATAAAAAACTCTCCTTATCGTTTTGATAAGGAGAGTATAAAAGGGAAATCTCAAAAAACACTCAAGAGTTACGAGATTTTCAAAATTGCGGATGCAACAGCTCCGGTATTGGTATTTGCAATTTTCAAAGCACCTCCGTGTTTGTGGCAAAGAAGATCACAGATATAAAGTCCCATGCCCAAATGCTCTGCTTCTTCTGTACCCTTACGGAACGGTTGAATGCCATTTTTCAAAAGATCCGCCGGAACTCCATCACCATCATCCGTAACTTCTAATATCAGATTTTCACCTTCTATGGTAAGTTTTACCGCAACATTCTCTTTTGCAAACCGCAGAGCATTTGTTGCAAGATTTTCAGCAATTTGAAACAACATTCCTTTATCCAAAGAGACAGTGCCACATACAGACAGGCCATGAAAGCGAAGCTGCTTACCATATTCGGTTATAGAAAAGCCAAGAGCTTTTTCCAAATCTGCACTCAGGGCAGCAGTGTCAAAAAGAGCTTTTTTCGGCTGAACTTGCTCCAACCGTTGAACCTTGCTCATAGTTTCTACATAGCGTTCGATGCGTCCTGTATAGGCATCTATACGCTCAAGATCGTCCATAAGCTGCGGTGTGTTGCCGGTGCCTGCACAATGTTTTGCCATTTTCACTGAGCCTTTCAGGACTGTTATCGGATTTCGGAGATCGTGGGCGAGCGCCGCATTTAACCGTTTCCGTTCTTCCGTTTGTCGCCACAACTCACGGTTGCTGTTCAAAAGTGATTGCCGCATGGTTTCAAACGTGACACAGAGCTGTCCCAGTCCATCCTCGGACACGGCCGGAATGATAAAGTCCAAGTCATTCTGCATCATGCGATTTGCACCATCCATAAGAATAGCAAGTGGCTCTTTCAGCTTACAGCGATAGAACAGAGATGCAGTTAATATCAAAGCGACAATGAAGAATAGCATCGGCAAAACGAGCTGAAAAATGACCAACGCATTTCTAACTGCGGTTGCTCCTGCTACCGGTTCCGGAAACTCTGTCTTTATTGTGGAATCTGCTCCAACGATAATTTGCACGCCAGATGGGGCGAATACTGCACTCAATTTTGTGCAGCCCACAAAAACAACAGCCGAAAGGCTTAATGCCAGCAATAGGTTGATGAGCGTCAGCGTGAACAAGGACTTTTTCAGGCTCATATTTTTTATCCATTTCATTTGTAACCCACCCCCCAAACTGTTTCGATATAACTGTGATGCGACAAGGCAGTAAACTTGCTTCGAATTTTTCGGATATGCTCCATAATGGTATCACTGTTGCCTTCGCCATCAAGTCCCCACACAGCTTCATAAATCCGTTCCCGGTCAAATACCTGCCCAGCGTTCAGTGAAAGCAGCTCCACAATGTCAAATTCCTTTTTTGATAAGTTGACAGGCGTTCCGTTGATAGATACCTCCCGTTTAGAGTAGTCGATCACCATTTCAGAGAAAAAGCGGAGTTCGGATTGCCCCTGCTTTCTGTTTTCCCGCCGCAAGTGTGCAGCGACCCTTGCGCCTAATTCATCAATGTCAAACGGCTTTATGATATAGTCATCCGCTCCAACCTGAAACCCTTTGATCTTATCGGCGGTTTCGATCCGTGCAGTCAGGAACAGGATCGGGCATGAAATATAGTCACGGATCTTCTCGCAGACAGTCAGGCCGTCCATACCGGGCATATTAATGTCCAGCAAGATGATGTCTGGCTGGTGTACGGCTTGTCTAAGTGCCTCGGCCCCATTATAGGCAGTCAACACTTGATAGCCGGACATTTCAAAATAGCTCTTCATCATGGCGACAACACCTTTTTCATCGTCCACCAGCAATATCTTTTTCACGAGTGGGCCTCCTTTCCTCGCGTACTGAAAAGTATCTCATATAAATCTCAAGATTTTCTCAAATCATTATACTCCACGCCAAAAATATTGGCAATTTTGTCGCAACGGGCATCTCCTGATTATGGCATTTTCGGGGTCGTTCACTAACGGCAAGCAGGGCAAGTGTGGCCACACTTGCTATTTTTGCATCCCGTAGGGCTGCAAAAACGCTTGTTGGGGAGCCTCCCC
>OLWS01000409.1_pt1 | contig 21203 bp, 19 predicted proteins | sample 1673601 | NCBI WGS metagenome assembly OLWS01 (sample SAMEA103958116, study PRJEB25191) | human gut metagenome | biome: human-associated habitat [ENVO:00009003]; feature: intestine environment [ENVO:2100002]; material: feces | place: Germany | collected 2013/2015 | reverse complement strand
TAAAAATTTTATAGTCTAACATCGTGCCGCTGGCGCGTCAAAGGGTCGTCGAGTCGCCGACCCCTACAAAAGGACATCTAAAAAAGCAAGGAAAAATCGGCAACTCCGGACAACAACCCTAAATCTCCGCTTCGCCGTGCCGTATACACAAAAATCCTACCCAAGGGATTTTCCTCGGGTAGGATTGCTTTTTTATGCTTATAAGCCTGCGGGCGTTATATTAAAGATGAGTCGATGCCTCGGTGACATCCTGCATCGTGACCTGCTCTTTTTCGTACTGGCTCTGATACTTCTCCTGATAGTAGTTCTCCGCCTTACAGTCGAAAGTGCCGTCGGGAGAGACAGTGATTATCGTGCAGCCGCGCTGGGAACCGCGCTTGTTGATTCCCGAATAGGCGAGGTAGTCGATGCTGTATCCGTAAGTCATGCGGATGCCTTTATAATAAATCGAGAAGTTGTTGTCGTGGTCGTGACCGAAGAAGAGTCCCTTTGTCGAGCCGAGCTCCTGTATCGTCTCGAACAGATCGTCTTCGCCCATGCCGCAATAGATTATCTTTTTGCCCTCACCGGCTTTGCCGTAGACATACTTGACATTTTCCGTGTCCTTGAAGCCGTTCGCCATGTATTCATACCATGCGTCGCGCTGTTCGGTCAGCGGAATGTGGAAGAACGCGAGGGACTTGACATCCGAATTCTCGGGCAGACCCAGCTCCTTGAGACGCTCGTTGTTCTGCTTGTTCATGAGATTTACGTTGTCTCTGTACCACTGAACCTGGTTCTCATGGATGTTGTCGTATTTCCACATCATGCCAAGGAAGTCGCCGTCGGTGTACGAGTGGCTGTCGAATATGTAGAGCGACTGGGTGAGGATGCCCTTGGAGTTCTTGACGTTTATGACCTGGTTGCCGTAGCCGTCAACATCGTCGGGACCCTTCTGGAACAGGCAATATTTGAATCCGGAGTTGCCGTAGAAGTCTGAAATCTGCTCGCGGGAGTAGTAGCTGTAAGCCTCGGTGTCATGGTTGCCGAAGGCGACCGTCCAGTAGACCCCGAGATGCTCCATGAGAGCGGCTATTTCTTTGGCGGGCAGCTTGTTGTTGAATGTCGCCGCCTTGAAGAAAACGGGGAACGCCATGTCGCCCGTTATAATAACAAGGTCGGGCTTTTCTGCCTGAATCATAGTGGCGACTGCGTTTATCGCCTGCGAGTCCTTCTTGAGCGAGAGCCAGCCGCCACCGAGATGTATGTCGGTCAGCTGCATGATCTTGAGATCGCGGTCGGTCGTGAACGTCCAGTAGCCGTTCTCGTCCTTCTCGGGCACAAGCTGATTCTCAATGACCACCGGGTCATAGCTCTCGGCGCGCTTGATGTTCGCCTTGTCGCCGATAATCGTTATCATAACGACGGTAATAACAAACAGCGCGAAAACGCCGAGGATCGAGCCTGTGATTATCAGCGCTCTCTTTTTCTTCTTCGGGTCTTTCTTCTTTTTCTCTTTCATTTTTGCTCCTTTCATGACTCTTCAGATTTTCAATATGTGCAGCGTCACGCCTTTTTCTTTGCAGGCGCTGACAAGTTTTTGAGTTATTTCATTTTCATCTGTATTTTCCGGGAATTTGGGCTTTGCAAACGCTTCAATTTCCGTCCCCGTGCGGCGGTAGGTGATGTAATCGACCGCAACGCCGAGGGAGTCAAATATTTCAGATATCTCTTCGCGTTTGCCGCTGCCGACGAAGTCGAGCATCACCGCGCCCGATTTTTTCGCGAGCTTCACCGCCGAGGTTACCAGCACCGCGCTGATAACAAGCCCGAACACCGCGTCGACCGCGAACTCGACATACTGCGAGACGGTGAGACTCATGACCGTGGCGAGGGTTATGAAGCAGTCGAGAATGCTGTCCGCCGCCATGACTTTTATTATCGGCGAGCCGGTAATTCGGTAGACCCCGCGATAGGCGAAGAACATGACGAACTTCACTGCGACCGTGACTATCAGCATCACGAGATAGCGCGTCAGATAAGATATAGGCGTCGGATAGAACAGCCGCTCGAGCGAATTATATGCAAAATACAGCCCCGTGAGAAGTATTATCACCGACATGACGAACGAAAAGAACTGCTCTGCTTTTTTGATTATCGCGCGTGTGCCCTCGCTCGATGAGCTGAGCAGTGCGGCGAAGCAGATGAACGCCGCAAGCCCCGAGAGGCTGTCGAACATATTGTTCACGGCGTCCGAATATATGCTGATGCTGTTCGCGCACAGGCCGACATAGAGCTTGACCGAAAACAGCGCGACATTCAGCGCGAACGCCGCCGCGCAGGTTATAACTGTTATCTTGTCATTTTTTTTCATAGCTTTACCCGAAAGCGCGTTTTACAGCGCGAGCTTTACTACCGCTTTCTTCACTTTTCCGCCGCTGCGGATGCAGGGCTTGTGCGCGTCGCCGGGGAACAAAATAAGAAATTCGCCCTCCGAGAGAGTTACTCTCATGTGCTCGTCCCCGCTGTAAAAAGCTATGTCGCCGCCCTTTGAATATTCCTCGCTCTCTTCCTTGAGCGAGCCGAGCGGCGCCCAGTCGATGCGCTCTTCGCCCTCGAGAACCGCCTGAAGATCGGCGTACTTTTTATGCGCCTCAAAGCGCATATCGCCGTTAAACTCCTTTGGCTCATAGCTCGACACATTTGCGAATATTTTTTCGCCGTCTATCTCGTAGTGTCCGTCGGCAATATTCTCTCCGGCGAGGAACTCCGCCGCCTTGTCGAGCCCCGGCAGGCAGGAAAAATAGAGCGGAAGATTCTCGAATTTGTCAATAATCATAGCGATGCCTCTTTTTGTATGTTGTTTTACAGCACGATACTAATTCTATTGTAAAATCTGTGTAAAATATACCGCACACCCATTTTACACGAGTGCGCGGCATCAGTCAACAGAAAATGGCTATTTGGAAAGATTTTCGAGCCTTTTTGCGACAAGCTCGAGCTCATCTTTGCTGTTTATTTCGAGGTCGCTCTCGATTATCTTGTTGCGCACTTCAACCGGCAGCGCGTCAAAGCATTCGCGTATCTCGCGGTTTTCAAGAAAGAATTTTCCCATTTTATAAAAGCCTCCTTCAATTCTATTTTTGCTCCGCCGCGCGCCGATATTCATTGAAACCGCGCCCGGCGTGTGGTATAATTCATCTGTCAGAAAACAGGAGGGTATTTTATGCAGAGAATAACCAGCTTTTCGGTCGATCACGACTATATAGTCCCGGGGATGTACATCTCGCGCATCGACGGCGATATCACGACATACGATCTGCGCACCCGCAAGCCGAACTGCGGCGACTATATGGACAACATCACGATGCACTCCATGGAGCATATGCTCGCGACGTTCCTGCGCAATTCGGATGCGGCGGAAGATGTCATATACTTCGGCCCCATGGGCTGCCGCACGGGCTTTTATCTGCTCATGCGCTCGCAGAACCATGAGCGCGCGCTCGAAAAAGTCAAAGAGGCGCTGAGAAAGACTATTGACGCGCCGGAGATGTTCGGCGCATCGCGCAAGGAATGCGGCAACTATAAAGAACTCAGCATCGAGGCGGCGCACAAAGAGGCGGCACGTTATCTCAAAGAGCTCGAGAGCCGCGAGCAGGATTTCAAATATCCCACGGAGTAAAAAGGAGACAGCCATGACCGGAATAATCGGAGCGATGAAAATCGAAATAGAGGCGCTCAACGCGCAGATGGAGAACAGGCAGACAAGGACAGTCAGCGGCATCGAGTTCACGAGCGGCACGCTCTGCGGGCGCGAAGTGGTGACCGCCGTGTGCGGAATAGGCAAAGTATTTGCGGCGATGTGCGCCCAGACGATGACCCTGCTCTATTCACCGGATAGGATAATAAACACGGGTGTTGCCGGAAGCCTGAGCACGAAGCTCAATATCGGCGATATCGCGGTCAGCGACTTCGTTGTTGAGCACGACATGGACACGAGTCCGCTCGGCGACCCGGTCGGCATGATATCGGGTATAAATATAGTCGATATCCCCGCCGACGGCGAGCTTGCCGATAAAATCTGCGCCGCTGCCGATGGAGTCGGAGGCATCAGATGCGTCAAGGGCAAAATTGCCTCGGGCGACTGCTTTGTCAACAGCGCGGAGAAGAAGAAATATATCTCCGAAACTTTCGGCGCGATAGCCTGCGAAATGGAGGGCGCGGCGATAGGTCATGTGTGCTATGTGAACAAAGTTCCGTTCTGCGTTATCCGCGCGATATCCGACGCGGCGGACGGCTCATCGCACATGGATTATTCAAAATTCACCGCCCTTGCCGCGAAGAATTCGGCGGCGGTCATGACGGAACTGCTCAGGAGCGGAAAATAAACGATTTTTTCGATTTTTTTTGATTTAGGGCTTGACTCAACGCTCGATTTGTGATATATTATTCGAGCGTTGAGATGCTGGTGTAGCTCAGCTGGTAGAGCAGCTGATTTGTAATCAGCAGGTCGGGGGTTCGAATCCGTCCACCAGCTCCAGTTTTTTTCCAACCTCAACGAAAACAGAATATGGGAGAGTTCCAGAGCGGTCAAATGGGGCAGACTGTAAATCTGTTGTTTCGGCTTCGGTGGTTCGAATCCACCCTCTCCCACCAGAAAAAGGCACTTGCGATTGCAAGTGCCTTTTTCAGTGAAATTCGTTCCTCTGGAACGAGTGAAATATCTTCGATGTGAAATATTTGCTCCGCAAATGTGAAATACGTCTGCGGCGTGTGAAATCGCTGCGGCGGTGAGGCTTTGTTTCACTTTCACTTGATGCGAAGCGTCAAATTTCACAATTTGCAGAGCAAATTATTTCACTGTGAGCGAAGCGAACAGCAACATTTCGGAGCGCAAGCGACATCATCGGGCGCACAGTGTCGGCGTCATTGAACAATGTTCGGATTTAGGATATACTGTCTATATAAACAGGTGATACGAATATAAAAGAAAAATAAACTTGCAGAATTATCTGTGACCTTCTCCGTTCAGATTATTAAACTTGTAAAAGGCCTGAAATAAAATCACGAAACCGTGATTTCCAATCGGTTCGGCCGTTCCGGTATCTATTTCGGCGCGAACACCCGGAAGTCGGAGCCGATAGGGGAGTAATGCGTCCTAAAAGGCAGCGTCAATGCTTTAAATTGAAATTCTGACATGCTTTATCCCGATGCAGTTATGCACTGCATCGGGATTTTTCGCGCAATAATTTGTATTTTTCCGTCGCCAAATAAAAATCGAGCGGCCGCCGAAGCGACCGCTCTTTTCAGTGTTCCGAAAGATTAGCGTTCTTCTCTCTTCTTTTTCTTGCTGACAACAGTGCCTATCGCAGCACCGCCGCCGATTGCCAGAGCTGCAGCCCAGAGGAGTACGTTAGTCGTATCACCTGTGTCGGGTACGTCGGTTGCGCCGGGCTTGTCAGACGTGCCGGGCTTGTCGGGTGTGCCGGGCTTATCGGGTGTACCGGGCTTATCGGGTGTACCGGGCTTGTCGCCCTCGGTGCCGTCGGACTCGAATATGGCTTCGAGTATAACGTTCTCTGCGGGCATTTCGAAGGTGGCAATGCTCTTGTTCTCTAACTCAATGCCGCCCTTGACGACCTTCCACTCCTTGAACTTGTAGCCGGGCTTTGCAATGGCAACGACCGTTACCTTTGTGCCTGCCTCGGAGTAAGGCGGATATGCAACGCCGACGCCGTTTCCGTCAGTCTTGACCAATACGAAATGTATGTCGCGCTTAACGTTCATGTCGTCATCGTTCGGAGCGTCCTTGATTTCCGCAAAGATAGCCTTAACGGTGACATCCTCATCGGGCATAACGAACTTGTTGTCCTTTATCTCGACATTGCCTCTGATGACCTGCCACTCCTTGAAGTAGTAGCCGTCATTGCCCTTGGCGGTGAGAACTATCTCGGTGCCTGCGATAGCATCGGTTGCGGATGCGGAAGCGGTGCCGTTCTTATCAGTCAGGACAACGATCTTGTGCTCTGCGGCGAATATGGCCTTAACTTCAACATCCTCGTCGGGCATTATGAACTTGTTGTCCTTTATCTCGACGTTGCCCTTAACAACCTGCCACTCCTTGAAGGCATAGCCTTCCTTGGGGGTAGCGGTGAGGGTTATCTCTTCGCCGTTCAGAGCCTTTTCCTTGTCGGCGGAAGCGGTGCCGTTGCCGTCGGTTGTGACCTTGATGCTGCTCTCCTTGACGAAGATAACTCTGATAACAACATCTCTGTCGGGCATGATGAACTTGTCGCTCGCTATAGTGACCTTGTCGACGCCTTCTTCAACGACCTCTTCCCAACCGTAGAAGATCCAGCCGCTGTCGGGCTCTGCATGAAGGGTTATCTCCGTGCCCGCAACAGCGGTCTTGGGAACGGAATAGGTCTTGCCCTTGCCAACGGGGATTATCGTGATGCTGTGCTCCTCGGGGATTACCTCGGGGATAGCCTCGAAGATTGCCTTAACTTCAACGTTCTCGTCGGGCATGACAAACTTGTTGTCGTTTATCTCTATGCCGCCCTTTATGACCTGCCACTCCTTGAAGCGGAAGCCCTCGTTGGCTTCTGCGGTAAGGGTGATTTCCGTGCCTGCGAAAGCGGTTTCCGCGGATGCGGTTGCAGTGCCGTTTTCGGTTGTAACGGTGATTGCGTGTGCAACGGGATCAACTTCGGGCTGATCGGGATCTGCGGAGACTGTGAAAACCAGTCCGAACAGCATGAGGCAGCAAAACAGCATGCTTAAAATTCGTTTTTTCATTTTTTTTGTTCCTCCGATTTGTATTTTAGTTTTTCCCTCCTTTTGTTCTGCGGAAGGATTTTTTTGCTCCGGCAGAAGCCGGTCTGACTTATGAGCTTTTACAGACCATATATCACCGCCCTTTTAAAACGCAAAAAACCGGGGACAGCGCAAAAATAGCCTGTCTCCGGTATAGTTCTGTTTATTTTGTTATGCAAAAAGACCTGTTGCTGCAGCAAAAGGGCAGAACGATTCACTCGGCTCTCGCCGAGGAAAATATCCGTCCTGCCGTAGTCTGTCATTGCAAGATCCTCCGTCCGTTTTTTTGGGTACCGCAACCCGCGGGGTAGGGGGGTGTCGAATGAAGCAGATTATACTTTTGGTGTTTTCCAAGATATATTATACCATCTGTAACAGAAAAGCGCAAGTATTTTTGCGGATTCTGTATATTATTCCACATAATATTCGCACGCAAAAAAATCGACATAAAGCAGATACTTTTATCTGCAAAGAGCGACGGCGCAGTTAAAGTTGAGCTTGAAAGATGCGCGGACAGCCTCGCAAAGGCGGTCACGAATGCCGCCACGGTCATTGCGCCGGACAGCGTCGTGGCGTTCGGCTATATGTTTGAGAACGATATATTTGACCTTTTCGCGAAGCGGTGCGCGCAGTATTATTCCGGCTTCGGCAGGGGGTACATCAGACATTCCCCGCTCGACGATAAGCACAGCTTTATCGGCCCCGCCGCCGCAGCGGCAAAGAAGTTTTTTCTTTGAAAAATAAGGGCGATATAGTGTTTATAAATCAAAAATCCTACCCGCGGGTAGCTGTCCATAAAACAGGTTTCACGAAACAAATAATATGGCAGTTGCTGGACAAGGGTTGCTGACAAAAAGGGGTATGTGCCGTTAAGACACATACTACCTCTTTGCTTTTTTGCCGTTTTAAAGGTTGATTATGGCTGATTTTTTGTCGTCACGCGTCTTTCGGAGGGCGCTTGATGGGATTTGCCGCCCTACTTGAAAAGTGGGCTGAAACAGTCGCTTTGCTAAAGGGAAGTGAGAGCTATGTATTATCCAGAGGATACTGCAAGGAAGATTAGTTCGCGTTCATGCCGAGAGGCTCATAGGTCAGCAGCTTTTTCTTCCAAAGGGTCTCCGTTTGGATCACTTCATCGGGCGTCACAGCCTTTGGCAGGAGCTGCAAAATCGAGAACTGAAAGTGCGTATACCTATCCGGGTAGTCGCAGAGCAGCTCCTTCATCAGCTTGTTGTCGCCGTGCAGTGACTTTACATAGTGCGTCCAGCGCCCCAATAAGCCGCCCTTGCCGTAAGCGGAGCCAACATACTTCCGTCCGTTTTCCCGGTCAACAATGAGGTAGACCGCGTTGACGGTGGAAAGCGCCGTGTGCCACGATTCGTATGCTGTGGGATCCTGCACGATCTCCCGAAGCTCTTCATAGGTAAGGATCGCGTTTTCGTATCCGGAAAAGATCTTCTTGTCCCGAATGGCCACAATAGGCTTTTCGTTTGTGCCTTTCTGCGCCCAGGCAAGCGCGCTTTTCCCCCATTCGATCAAGAGTCTGCCTTCGTATTCCTTCAGCAGGTCAATGCGCTCCAGATTGTAAAACATTCGCTGCCCTTGGAACCAATCCTCTAGTGGGAAATCCTTTGGCTTCGTGTCCTGCGTATCAATAACGCCGCCGCTTACCTTGTAGCAGGCGAAAAACTTTGCCGTCGTACTCTTGTCGCTGATAAATACGCACCAATAATCATACCCGTTGCTGAAGGTTTCACTCTGTACGCGGGTGTACTCCTACACCATGTTCTTGTCATAGCATTTCTTGAATGCCTTGTCACCCAGCGAATGCCGGATTAGCTTTACCCGCTTCGGGTCAAGCCCCACATTTTTAAGCACATCGGAAAAGTTCAGAATCGCCATGGAAGCCCCTCCTTATTCTGTTCTCTATTTCAAATTCTACCACATATTTTTTCGTTGTAAAGCCCACTTTCCCACTGGCGCAGGATCTCCGACAGCTCCGGTGTCAGGCGCGTGCGGCATTCCTGCCGCAGTTCCTCCGGCACGCCGTAGAACGCCTCAGCGATGCTGTCGGTGACGGCGGCGAATATGGCGTACCGCGACGCGTGCGTATCCCACACGAAAAACGGCATTTACGGCGAAATATTCAGCGTGCCTGTCGTTGACACGACAGCGGCGGGGGACACTTTTCTCGGCTTTTTCTTCGCCATGCTCGAGCGATTCGGCGCAGAACGCGCGCTGAAAATTGCCTCGGCGGCTTCGGCTGTCGCAGTCTCGCGCCCGGGCGCATCCGCGTCGATACTGACGCTCGACGAAGTAAAGAAATTTCTCGAAGAGCGCGGCGAGAGCCTGATGTGAAGCTTTGATAATATGTCCGGAATGCTTAGGTGTTCCGGATTTTTTATATTTTGACATCGGTGGTATAATAATATTCGGAGCGCACCGCGCTATCAAGCAAAAAGGCGGAAGCCTATGACAAAACTCAGCTCAAAAACAAAAGGTGTTTTCTATATAATTTTGGCGGCGTTCGGCTTTTCGCTGATGTCGATGTTTGTCAAGCTCGCGGGAGACCTGCCCTCGTTTCAGAAGGCGTTTTTCAGGAATTTTATCGCGCTGATTTTTATTTTTATCATGATGCTGCGCGATAAAACAGGATTCGTGCCTGCGAAAAAGAATATCCCCGATCTTTTCGGGCGCTGCTTTTTCGGCACTCTCGGCATGCTGTGCAATTTCTACGCGATAGGTAAACTCAACCTGTCGGACGCGAATATGCTCAACAAACTCTCGCCGTTTTTTGCGATAATATTCTCTGTAATTCTGCTCAAAGAGCGCCCGAGCATAGTTCAGATAGCGGGCGTGTGCGTTGCGTTCGCGGGCAGCATGTGCATCATAAAGCCGGGGTTTGACAATCCCGAAGTGCTCGCGGCCGTCGCGGGGCTTCTCGGCGGAGCGGGTGCGGGAATAGCCTATACTTTCGTGCGCCGCCTCGGCTCAAGAAAAGAGGACAGCAAGCGGATAATCTTCTGGTTCTCCGCGTTTTCGTGCGCGCTGTGCCTGCCGTTTATGATAGCGGGCTACAAGCATATGAGCGCTATGCAGCTCATTTATCTCGTCCTCGCGGGGACTTTCGCCTGCGTCGGTCAGATAGGAATAACTCGGGCGTATATCTGCGCGCCGGCGAAGGAGATTTCGGTCTATGACTACACGCAGGTGCTCTTCGCCGCGGCGCTCGGATTTTTCGTCTTTGGTGATGTGCCGGATGTCCTGAGCGTTATAGGCTATGTCCTCATCTGCGGCGCGGGAGTGGGGATGTTCGTATATAACAAGCGCAGAACGGCATAAAAAACAGAGCAGGTCATCGGATATCCGGTGACCTGCTTTTTAAATTTATTCCGAAAATTCTGCAATAACTGCGAGGAAAACTTCTCCGTAGCGCTGTGATTTTGCCTGACCGACTCCGGAGACCTCCATAAATTCCTCCTGCGTTTTCGGCTTGAGGCGGCACATATCGATGAGCGTCGCGTCGGTGAAAACGACATAAGCCGGTATGCTCTGGCGCATGGCAAGACTTTTTCGCAGATCCTTGAGCGCGGCGAGGAGCTTTTCGTCCGCCGGCTGGAGCGGAGCGTCTTTTACGGCGGCAGCTTTCTTTTTCTGCGGGATCTCGAGCATCATGCGCAGCGTCTCCTGACCCGTCAGAACTCCGTGGCTCTTCGGCGCGAGTTTGAGTATCGGGTATTCGTCGCTCTGTGCGGTCATGTATCCGTTTTCGCAGAGATGGTAGATGATGTCGCGCAGCCGCTTTTCGCCGCAGTCCGCCATTATGCCGTAGGTCGATTGTCTGCTCAGCCCGGCGGATATCAGCCGCTCGTTTTTGCTCCCGCGCAGGACATCGCAAATTACTTTTTTGCCGTATCGCTGACCCGTCCGTGCGACGCATGACATTATCTTCTGCGCGTCAACCGTGATATCTGTGTTCTCGTGATTCGAGAGGCAGTTGGAGCACTTTTCGCACCGCTCGGGGCCCTTGTCGCCGAAATATTCGAGTATGAATTTACGCAGGCACTTGTGCGTCGTGCAGTAAAAAGTCATCTGCTTGAGCCGCTCTCTGTCGCGCCGTCTGACCTCTTCCTGCTCGTCCTCGGTGAGGTCGGGGTTCGGCTCGGAGTTGTTTATTAAGAACTGATTCGTCCGCACATCCTTTGCGCTGTAGAGCAGAATACAGTCCGCGCTTCTGCCGTCGCGCCCGGCGCGTCCCGCCTCCTGATAGTAGCTCTCCATATTCTTCGGCATGTTGTAGTGGATGACGAACGAGACATTCGATTTGTCGATTCCCATCAACGATTAATAACGCTGCGTTAATAATTAAAGTATATCATTGAAAAATATATTTTGCAATGTCGATTTTTGCCAAAAAGCCGCAGACAAAACGGGCGTAATATAGCCCGAACATGCAAAAGCAGCCGCGCGGGCGACTGCTTTTGCTTTATATCTGATTTATTCCGCGACCTTCATCGTCAGCTCGAGTATGCGCTTGACGCTTGTCTCGAGGTCGGCGCGGTTTATCTTGCCGTTTTCAAAAGCGGCTTTCAACTCCTCGGGCTCGCCGTCGCCCATCTTGACATCGTTGCCGGCGAGAACCTCGTCGGAGTGGTTGCTGTGGACGCCCCAGTCTGTTGTGACCATGCCCTTGAAGCCCCACTCGTTGCGGAGCATCTCGGTGAGCAATTCATGGCTCACCGAAGTGTGGCAGCCGTTGATGAGATTGTAGGAGGACATAATTGTCCACGGGTCAGCCTCTTTGACGCATATCTCGAAGCCGCGCAGATATATCTCCCTGAGCGCGCGTTCGGAGACTCTGGAATCGCATTCAAAGCGGTTCGACTCCCTGTTGTTGCAGGCAAAGTGCTTTACCGATGCGGCGATTTTCTGCGACTGGATGCCGCGCACGTCGGCGGCGCAGCACTTTCCGGCGAGGAGGGGATCCTCGGAGAAATACTCGAAGTTGCGTCCGCACAGGGGATTGCGGTGGATGTTCATCGCGGGCGCGAGCCACACGCCGAGATTGTTTTCTCGCAGCTCCGCGCCGCCTGCCGCGCCGATTTCTTCAATGAGTTCCGTGTTCCATGTGCACGCGAGAAGCGTTGCGCAGGGCCATGCCGTTGTGGGCACGCCCGTTGAAGCGTTGAGGCGCAGACCCGCAGGCCCGTCAGCAGTCGGGACGGGCGGCACATCGAGGCGTTTCATGCCGCCGAATGCGCCGGTGTTGCAGACTCCGGGCTGATTCTGATGCCCGCCGACAAAGTCGATAAGCTCGTCAACGGTGAACTGCTTTATAAATTCGTCGAGCGTTATATTTTCGCCGACTTCGTCGAACATGATTGTATCTTTTGGCGCGGTTGCTTCAATGGGAGCGTGCGTGCCGCGTGTGTAAACAGGTTCGCCCGTCGGGAGATTTTCAAAGCTGCCGTCCGCGAGCAGACGCTTTTCGAGCTTGAACGGTCTGCAGAGCGGCTTTGATTCTTTTGTGATTATATCCTCGCTCAGCACGAAGTCGTAGCGGAGCTTTTCTGTCGCTCTGACGGAATTTCCGAGGTAGAACGAGTATGTGCCTTTTTCGAGCACGAATGCTGATTTCTTTATCTTGCCGAGATCGTCGAAGCTCGCCATGTCGCCGATATCAAAGCTCAGCGCGATTGCCTCTGATTCGCCGGGGGAGAGCAGCTTCGTCTTTTTGAACGCGGCGAGCCCCTTTGCGGGCTTGCCGAGCTTGCCCTGCGGTGCGCTGTAATAGAGCTGAACGACCTCTTTGCCGGGCACTTTGCCGATGTTTTTGACCGTCACCGCGGCGACTATCTTTCCGTCGCTCTCGCCGCAGAATGCGCCGCTGAACTCGAAATCGGTATAAGAGAGACCGAAGCCGAACGGATAGCGAACTTTTTCGGCGGCGCCGGGAATAGTCTCGAAATAGCGGTAGCCAACATATATATCATCGAAATAATCGAGATGCTCGAAGCCTGTCAGGAACTCCTGCGCGTTCTGATATGAGTCGTAGGAGTCGGGGATAGTGTCCGCCAATTTGCCGGAGGGGTTGACATCGCCGCAGATAATGTCTGCAATCGCCATGCCGCCCTCGAGTCCGCCCTGCCAGCCGGAGATTATCGCGCCGACTTTTTCATTGTCCGCGAAATACTCGCAGTCAACGACTGCGCCGGAGTTGAGGACTATAACTGTGTTCGGGAACGCCGCAGCGACTCGGTCGATGAGGCTCTTCTCCGTGTCCGAAAGGTAGTAGTCGCCGGGGATAGCCTTTCTGTCAACGCCCTCTGCGGAGAAGCGGCTGAGGGTTATTATCGCGATATCCGCGTTCGCGGCTGCCTCCGCTATGAGCTCGTCGGGCATATGCGCCTCGGCAACATGCATGCTCGCGAAGGTGTCGTAGATTATATCGTCTTTCTCTTTGCAGAAGGACATGGCGTTGACCTTGTCCCATATCTTTTCGATCTGGGCGCGGGTCGGGATGCGCTTGCTCGCCTCCTTGACGTATTCTTTGTAGAACTCGACGGTCGGCTTGAACACGCTGACCTTGCCCTCGGCTTCCTTCTGACTGAATCCGTCATAGACATTGCGGATGTAGGCGCAGAAAACGTCGCCGCTTCCGCCGCCGCCCTTTATGTATTCGATAGTCGCCTTGCCGAAGAGTGCGACTCTTGTTCCGCGCATAAGCGGCAGAGTGTGAAGCCTGTTTTTGAGCAGAACCATACCTTCGCCGGCGGCCTTTCTCGAGAGCGCGGCGTGCTCGGGCGAACCCGTGACCTTTCTGCCGTCCGTGCCGAGCGGGATGCAGGGCTGATATCTGAATCTTGCGTATTTGTCCATAGCTGTTCTCCGTCCTTTATTTGAATTTATTTAAGCTCACCTTGTGTTATTCTGTCGATGAAAATGCATTCCGACTCATACGAATCCGGCTTGTTTTCGTCTATTATAATCAGTCTGCCGCCGCGTTTGTCGCCGTAGGAGTGGTAGCCCGCGCCGGGGGTCTGAACGAGCTTTATGCCGTCGATTTCCATTGTGAATGTGTTCACATGGTCGTGGCCGAAGAATGCGGCGACTATATCGCCCGTTCTCTTCCAGCTCTCGAATTCGTCTCCGTTTTCGAGCGGCGGGCATGGGGATTCGTGAATCTCGCCCTCGAGCAGTGCGCCGTCCGGGACGGAGTAGTGCTGCGCGCCGAGGCTGTATTCGCCATCCGGGTCTTTTTTGAGTTTTTTGTATTCCTGAATGACGGGGATATGCTGAAACAGCAGTGAGGGCACGGCTTTTCCGCCGTTCTGCGCCTTGAGTTCGGCGGCGCGTCTTTCGTACCATGCTATCTGATCTTTTTTTACAAAGCCGTATCCGGCGTCGTCTATAACATTGAACTCATCGTCCCTGACATAGTCGCCCGAGTCGATGCACCAGATGTTCCAGGCGATATGCTTGCCGTCGGAAGACAAAATAGGCAAACTGCAATTCGCGCAGCCGGAGACATCCTCGTCGTTCATCGTGCTCCTGAAATTCTCGTATTCGGCGTATATACAGATCTGATTCTCTTTCGCGAGAAACGGCAATTTGGGCTGAGCCTCGGCATCGTGATTGCCGAAAACTATGGCGAGCGGGATATTTTTCTCCGCAATCGGCGCGACTATCTTTTTAATAGTATTATACATATATTCATATGTGAACTCCTGCCAGTAGCCGCTGATGTTGTCGCCGCCGAAAACGATAAGATCGGGATTAGCAATTTCGATGCATCGGCGAATGACATTTATCGTCTCTTTGCTCTTGTTTATCGGTATCTGTCTGTCCTCCTCATCGTCCATCTCCGGGTCGACCTCGTGGACATCAGTCAGATGCAGAATGCGGAATTTTCCGTCCGCGCCGAAGCGCAGGGGAGCCCGCTTTTCTTTTATATATTTCTTTGAATCCGGCAGCCCTTTTGCCATGCTGTTCCCTCCGATATTTGATACTGAAATTATATACTTGCTTCGACACTGTGTCAATAATTGTGTTGCATTCGCGATTCTGCGTTGTTTACTGTGCATAATTTAAAAAGTCCGTTTTTGGCAAAAGTGCATATTGCGAAAAGCAGAACGCGGTGATATAATTGATTTAATAACACGGTTTTCTAATTTGCAGATGAGGGGCGCGCTTTTTGAAAAATACACTTGATTCATCCATAGTCAAGCTGACGAATTACCGCTCTGTGTGGGGATACATACACAAAAACAAGCAGGCGACAATTCCGCAGATAGCCAAAAGCATCGGGCTGAGCCTGCCGACCGTGACGCGAGCTATTGATTACGGTATTGCGGAGGGAATTATTAATCCGGACGGAGTTATAGGTGCGGAACGCGGGCGCAAGGCGCAGGTATATAAGCTTAACGCGGACTATATGCATTTTCTGCTGATTTATCTTGACTCCGATGTTCTTTCATACAGAATCCATGATTTCAGAAGCCGTACTATCGGCAGCGGAAATATACCGATTTGTGACGAAAAAGTACTTTCGACGCTTGAGAATCTTGTTATGACAAGCGTTGCGGCCGATCCGCTCATAGCCATGACGGCGATAGCCGTTTCGGGCGTTGTCTGCAAGGGTGTTGTTATGGACTCGGCGGCATTCCCGTCGCTCAACCATATCGATGTTGCAAAGAGGCTGAATGAAAAATTCGGACTGACGGTTCTTATTGACAACGACCTGCATGTCGCAACGAATGTGGCAAGAAAATATTCGAATTATCAGGAGGGTATAACCGTTCTCTATGCTTACGGCAAGCACAAGAGCGGCTCGGGAATAATCGCAAACGGCGAGGTGCTCTGCGGCGCGTCGGGCGCTGCCGGCGAGGTCGAAAACATCCCGCTGCACACTCCGGACATTGAATCCGAGCGCATAGCTTTTTGCAGCGAACGCCTCCAGACGATAATCGCGCTGATGAATCCGGGCAGGGTAGTTATATATGAGCTCGATGAGGGCATGGATACCGATAAGCTCATAGGCTTGATAAAGAGCAAAATGAAGCCTTATCTTCTGCCGGAGTTCAAGCTCGGTCGCGATTTCTTTGAGGACTGTTTCCTCGGGCTTAGCATCGTGTGTGAGGTTGGGATAAAACAGAGCCTACGGGAGAGACTTGATTTTTAAACAACGAGGGGAATTTCAACAATTCCCCCTATATCTCAAATAATTAACAACACTTCTTTAAGATATAACTTTACTTATTTGTAGATATAGTGTATAATATCCGCGATGGTTCTGAATTATTTTATGAATAGTGCGGTACTTTGTCGGCTCTGCATATTAAAAGCTGAATTTATAACTTAACGTTATAATATAAATTGCTGCAAAGGAGGAGAAAAAAAGAAGCAAAGAATAACAATGTCTATAATGTTTTCACAAAAACGAAAGGAGAACAGAGTAAATGAAAACATTTAAAAAAGCGCTGAGCGTTATGCTCTGCCTGTGCATGCTTATGTCTGCCGTGGCGGTCGGTCTCAATGCCTTTGCGCAGGAGGAAGCGACCGCAACGCTTGACGGCGCTGTCAGCGAAGCGGCTGCTCTTGCCGTATCCGATCCTACGGACGAAAAACCCGACGTTGACGCTATGGAGCGCACAAAGGTTAAGTATCCCATCGGCGCTTCCAAGAAGGCTGTCAACAGGTCTATCGGCAGAGTTGAAGATATTCTTTTCACTATTTTGAAGGTTCCCGAGGGCGGAGTTCCCCAGGTGCTCAACGAGAAGGTATATACCAATGAAACCGTAGCTCTTATTGCAAAGAAGCTGTTCCCGCTTGTCGGCGGACTCAGCAGCCTTGTTGCAAAGGGACCCAAGGACCTTGCCGCAAAGCTTGACAAGGAGACCTGCGCGGGTGCTATCGCGGCTCTTAACGCCGCAGCGGCTACGCTCGGCGCGGACGGCAAGCCCGTAGGCAAGCTTGACGCATGGCAGTATCTCACTGTTGTTGACGGCGACTTCGGTTTCGCTAACGGCGACAAGGAGGGCTTCCTCGACGCTGTTGCGTCGCTGTTCAGACCCCTTTCGCTGCTCACTACCGTTGTTTCCTTTGAGAACACAACCAGCTTATTTTACGGTCCGCAGCTGGGCATATACGAGGATCTCATCCCCATATTTGAGGCTCTCGGCATAAAGGACTTTATGACCTCCGACGAGTACACCGCATATGTTAAGAAGGGCGCCAACACAAACGAGAAGATGGATCGCCGTATCCGCGGCATCATCACTCCCATATTCACTCTTGTTGACGCAGTTGCCTCTGCGGAATCCCCGGTCGACGAGGTTCTGAAGCTTCTCCCGAATCTTGCCTCCGCTATTGACACGGGACTTATCGACACTCAGATACACAGTATGCTGGGCAAAATCAGCCTGGGTATCGGCAACAGCGTTAAGGTTGACCTCACCACCGGCGGCGTATACGATATGATCGCCCCCAAGCTCAAGGACATCGAGCTCCAGGCCGCCAAGGTTGACGAAAACGGCGAGGAGACCGCCCCCGCGGTCACGCTTACAATAAACCTTGACAAGGAGAAGTTTGCGGCTGCAATAAAGGATATCGCCGCCTGCGGAGTCTTCACCGCAAAAGAGAGCGCAGCCAAGACCAGAAACTGGTTTGTCGGCATCGAAGGCGACTCGGCGGATGCGTTTGTCGTTCTGTTCAGATATCTCCATTCCGAGCTTACCGAGGAGAACAACGCTGTGGCTATAAAGACCGCTGTTGCAGCTCTCGACATGAACGCCTCGCAGAAAATTGTTGTCAATTTCCTCGTTTCCTCCGTGCTCTCGTCCTCTGCTGACGGAGCGCTCAGAACCATAGTTGCTCTTCTTCCGCTTGCAAAGACCGGCGTGAAGATAGCAGCCCGCTTCGGCGCGTTTGATAAATAAGCTTTAATTTGCAAAACACAATTTCATAAAAGCAAGGAGCGGCGGAGCGTCATACGGCGTTCCGCCGTTCCGTTGTCAATCACAAATCAAATTGTTAAATCAACTAAAAATAAAGCTGTTTTTTCGGCATTTCGTACAGGCCGCCGCTCTTGTTTTTTATTTCTTGTTATGTTAAAATCAATTCGTATGAAATACATTTTTGGAGGTCTTTCTATGAAAAAATGGCGAGTAGGTATTATCGGTGTCGGCGGAATATTCAACGGCGCTCACCGCGAGCACTATCTTAAAGACGATCGCCTTGAGGTTGTTGCGCTCTGCGACATAATCGAGGAGAGGGCGGTCGAGTGCCGCGACGGATTCTTCCCCGACGCGAAGGTATATACCGATTTCAACGAGCTGCTCAAGGACGAGACGATAGACTCTGTCGATATCTGCACCCCGAACTATCTCCACTCGATAATCGCGGTTGCCGCTTTCAAGGCGGGCAAGCACGTTTTCTGCGAGAAGCCGGACGCTGTCAATGTCGAAGAGGTCATGAAGATGAATGACGCCGCTAAGGCTGCGGGCAAGACGCTCATGGTCATGAGAAACAACCGCTTCACCGACGCGTCTAAGCTTGCGAAGAAGTTCATTGACGACGGCAAAATGGGCGAGATATACTGCGGACGCTGCGGCTGGCAGAGGAGACGCGGAATCCCCGGAAAGGGCGGCTGGTTCACCACCAAGGCGCAGTCCGGCGGCGGCCCGCTCATTGACCTCGGCGTTCACATGATAGACCTTGCGATATGGCTCATGGGCAGCCCGACTCCAGTCGCCGTGACCGGCAGCACATACTGCAAGTTTGCCGACAACGACGTCAGCGACTCCGTGAACTCCGACTTCGGCGACAAGGTCGAGGACGGCACGTTTGACGTTGAGGATCTTGCGATGGGCACTATCCGCTTCGATAACGGGGCGCAGCTCCAGATAGAGTTCAGCTGGGCGTCGAACGTCAAGAAAGAGACGCGCTTTGTCGAGCTTCGCGGCACGAAGGCGGGACTCAATTGGCAGGACGGCGAGGTCGAGTTCTACACCGAGGAATACGGCAAGTGCCTCGATGTTATCCCGACTAACTACGCTACCGACAGAGAGCACGCGAGAAACCTCAGGCACTTCTACGATGTGGTCATCGAGGGCGCCGAGCCGTGCTTCAAGCCGCAGCAGGGAATTGATATGATAAAGATTCTCTGCGCAGTTTACGAGTCCGCCAGGACGGGCAGAGAAGTAGTGCTCTGATAAATAAACTTAACGAAAAAGCACCCTGCGGCTCAGTGCACAGGGTGCTGTAATTTAAAGCGGAGAGGCACACGCCCCTCCGCTCTTTTCGTTTGTTATTTCTTCGCTTTCTTCGACTTCTTGTCGTATCTTCCGCCGAGTCTTGCGTCGGCTTCGGCGCGGGTTATCTTGCCGCTGTTGCAGTCCGCCATGGTCTGAACATCCTTGTCGGTGAGCTTGTAGCGGGTCCAGATGACATAGGCTATGGCGTAGCCTATCGCCGTGAACATAACATAGATGAACCACAGAACGGCCTTCGCGTGGTCTGTCTGAGTGACACCCTGGAGGTCTGCGAAGTTCTGTGCGCCCTCAACAGAGACCCAGCCGGTGGACTTGAGACCGAGTATGAACATTCCGAGCGCGCCGGAGACGGCTGCGGTGAGCTTGCACATGAAGGTCTGGATTGCGAAGGTGATTCCCTTGGCCTCAATGCCGGAGGTGAATTTGCCGAACTCCGCGCAGTCGGGCGTGAACATGAAGAGCATGACGCCGAGAATAGCCATGGGTACCGCGCGCAGTATCGAGATGATGATGAAGCCTTTCATCGAGTTGTAGCCGATGAGCCACATGACAACGCTTAAAATAACGGTAGCCAAGGTGCAGATTCTGAACAGCTTCATCTTGTCAAATTTTCTGACCATGTGGGGCACGAGGAACGAGAATATCGCCGCGGGAACAAGGCTCAGAGCCTGAACGACGAGTGAGAACTGCGAGTTATTAAAGAGATAGAACGAGACAAAAAGGTTGAGCGAGCCGGAGACGTTGGCGCTCGAATAGAAGAAATAGCCTATGTAATAGATGAGCAGATACTTGTTCTGAACGAGATAGCTGAACATCTTTTTGATCGTGAAATCCTCATCCCTGTCTCCGCCGAAGCGCTCCTCAAGCTTGAAGCAGGCGGGGATCATCGTGATAATTGCGAACACGGCGCAGATTATTGCGACTACCGTGTAGTTGAGCTTGACCTGCTCGCCGACGAGGACGGTGCCGAGAATGAGCGCAACGCCCGAGCCCACGCCCGCCCAAATCTGCTTATAGGATATAATGCTGTTTCTTTCGTCAATGTTTTCGCTCATCGAGGTGATGATACCGAATATCGGCACGTCGCAGAGGGTGTAAGCGGTATCCCAGAGTATATATGAAACAGCGAGCCAGATGAGCTTCGCGTTTTCGCTGAAGTTATTGGGTATGGCGAAGAGCATGACCGTAGTCAGCGGGATAAAGACGAGCGATATCTTGAGCCACGGGACAAACTTCTTGCCGCTCTTGAATTTTACTTTGTCGAACAGCACGCCGAAAATAGCGTCGTTGACCGCGTCCCATACCTTGACCGCGAGCATGATTCCCGCGGTTTTGACAAGTCCGCCGATGGAGAGCATGAGGTAGGTCGTCAGGAAAGAGGCGACAAGGTTATATATCGCGTTCTGTCCGCAGAAGTAGAGATAGTAGCTCAGTCTCTCCTTCGGTTTTGTAGACCAGCCCTTCGGGGTGGATGTGATTTTTTTGATAAGATTCGGCATTTTTTGTAACCCCTCCGTTTTTTGTGGATTTCATATTGAAAATCCGTTTTCAGTCAAATAATACTGTAGCATATTTACAATAATCAGTCAACAGTAATTTGCTTCAGAGACAAACCAAAAATTGAAAATTCTTGACCGTTCGCTTTACCGCAGAGGAATATGCCGCCTTTGACCGGTATCTGAAAATACCGTTATGAAAAAATAATGTTGCGAACTTCCGTTAAACCGCAAACAAGCCGTGTCTTGCAAATCGCAAAACACGGCTTTTCGCCTGCCGCGCCTATCCCGCGTAGAAGAAATCGTCTATCATCTCCTCCACATGAACGGGGGAGACATCGTTGCGCTCGAGCATGGAGACAAAGTCCCTCAGCTTTTTTCTGCTGAAAGAGATGTCGGGAAAGCTTGTTGTTTCATTGAATCCGTTTTCCGTGACGGTCATCACTATGCCGTAGGAAATACGGCCGCCCGAGGCGGTTGAACTTTTTCTTGCTTCGGAGGCGCACTGAGCATCGGAGATTGCCGCATATCCGATGTCGTCCGTTTCGCATCCTGCCGGACGGCAGATGCCGTCGGTGATCTCAAATCTTACTTGCCGCATTTGTTCACCCTCAGTTACTACGCTGATTGAGAATAATTA
>OLWS01000376.1_pt1 | contig 22670 bp, 20 predicted proteins | sample 1673601 | NCBI WGS metagenome assembly OLWS01 (sample SAMEA103958116, study PRJEB25191) | human gut metagenome | biome: human-associated habitat [ENVO:00009003]; feature: intestine environment [ENVO:2100002]; material: feces | place: Germany | collected 2013/2015 | reverse complement strand
TCTCCGGCCGAGGTTTTTGAAGACCGATAGTGTTGCACTTACTTGACTTTCCGCCCTGTCAGCCGTCAGGCTGACTGAGGGATTGTTTTACTGCAGAGTCAATATATTCGCAAACGCCCTGAAAGTTTTCGTTGATTTCATTATTGGGGATGCGAATCACTGTGAGTCCGTATTTTTTCAAAAAATCCGTCCTCTCAGTATCTTTTTGCATATTATCATTCTCATAGTGCTGAGAACCGTCAAGCTCAATAACAAGCTTAGCCTTAGCGCTGTAAAAATCCGCTATATATTTTCCGAGCACCTTTTGCCTTGAGAAACGAATAGGATAGCCGCGCAGAAAATCATACCAGAGATGCCGCTCTTCTTTTGTCATCTCTTTTCGCAGCTGTTTTGCCAAGGGAACAAGCTGTTTATTGTGTTTTGGCTGCATGACGATCCCTCCGTCTCGGCTTCGCCGAGCCACCTCCATTTACACAAGTGAGGCTGATAAAACTTATTCAAACATCGCCTTGAATGCTTTTATCCACTCGCGCGCTATCAGCGCGTGCCCGCTCTCCGTCGGGTGGATGCCGTCCCAAATCCAGTAGGCGCAGTCACGTCCCTCTGCTGCTTCGTCGAACAGATGCTGAAGCTGGATAAAAAATATCCTGCCGTCCTTTTCGGCAATGCGGCGGCAGATTTGCGAATATCTGCCTATCTCTTCGCGGCAAGTATTCTCTTCCGCCTTGAATCTGTCCTTTGTCGGCAGAAAGAACGGCTCCATGAGAAACACTTTCAGCTCCCCGTTCGTTTCAAACGACTGCGAGAGTATGCTTTCGAGATTCTTTTCGTATTCCTCTGGCTCAACATGATTTTCGCCCTCAAGGAAGCAGTCGTTCGTGCCGATGAGCAGGCTCAGAACATCCGGCTCTATATCGAGCGCATCCTCGCGCCAGCGGCGGAGCAGTCCGCGCGTCGTGTCGCCGGAAATGCCTCGGTTTACAAATTTCAGTCCGGCATCCGGATATTCCGCACCGAGCATACCGCTGACAATAAATGCGTAGCTGTGCCCTATCTGATGGTTGAGATCGTGGCGGCGTTCGGGCTCTTTGTATCTGTTGCCGTCCGTTATCGAATCGCCCTGAAAAAGTATCTTCATTTTTCTCCTCCTCAGTCTATATCCGCAAAAACCGTGTCTGTTATTTCTCCGCGGCAAGTGCCGTTGCTAAGGTCAACGAGCCGCGCCTCAAACGCAGGCTCAAGCTCCTGCGGTATTCTCATTTTCACCGTCACCGCGTCCTCGAACGCCGTGTCCTCAACTATGCCGCCCTGCTCCGGGATAAGCGAGGCGAGCCGCCCGTAAAATGTGTAGTCGCAGCGGATTTTCACTATGCTGCACTCCGCGCGGGTCACTATGCCCCCCGCATCAACTGCGATTTTCGCCGCGTGCGAATAGGCTCTGACGAGTCCCCCGCCGCCTAAAAGTATTCCGCCGAAATATCGGGTGACAACCAGAACGCAGTCGGTCAGCTCTTCTTTTTGCAGGACATTGAGCGCCGGCATTCCCGCCGTGCCCTGCGGCTCGCCGTCATCCGAAAAGCGGCAGATGTTGCCATTTCTGATTATATATGCCGGGACATTGTGCGTCGCGTCCCAGTGCTTTGACTTTATCGAATCAATAAACGCTATCGCGTCCTGCTGAGTCGTGACGGGCGATATATAGCCGATGAACCGCGAACGCTTTTCAACGAACTCGGCGCTCGCCGTCGCTCTTATGGTTCTGTACTGCATATTGCCGCCTCCCGTCAAATTTTATTCTTCTTCGCCGTCCTCGTCGTTCTTTTCATACGGGAACTCGTAGACGACCTCCAGCTTGTGCCCGCGCATCCACAGCGACGGGGTTATGCGCAGAGTGTAGCCGCAGCCGTTCGGGGTTATCCACTCGTGCATCGGCAGCTGGGGCAGACCGAAATTCGTGAGTAGCGCCATCATCACGCCGCCGTGTGTGACTATCGCCGCGCGGTCGGTCTCGGTCTTTATCAGACCGTCGATTATTTTTATGAATCCCTCGCACACGCGCTTCGCGAACGCCTCGTTACTCTCGCCGAACGGCGGCTCAACGCCCTGCTCGCCGGCGAGCCAGCGCGGGAACATCGGATAGTCTTTGAGCTCCTCCGCATCCTTGCCCTCGAACTCGCCGAAGTTGCACTCTATGAGCGAATCTATAGTAATGCACTTGTTGTCAGGATAGAGTATCGCTGCGGTGTCGATGCAGCGCTTGAGCGGACTCGATATGACCGCGCCGACGGGCGGATAGACGAGCTCCGAGCGCATATTCTCGAGCTGCTTTCTGCCCTCTTCGCTGAGCTCAACGTCGGTGTGACCGATATATTTTCCCTCGGTCTCCTCCTTTGTCGCGCCGCTTCTTATGATATAAACTATATAGCTTTTCATGTTTCCTCCAAAAATACGCTGAGTATTTTGTTGAACTGTATGATTGAAAATTCTTGAATCCCTGATATAATGATTATACAGACTGTATAAAAGAGGTATCGTTATGGCAACAAATATAACCGCGCGCCTATCTTCACTCAGAAAAGAAAAGGGGCTGAGCCAAAAGGAAGCCGCCGCAGGACTCGGAGTCTCGCAAGCGCTGCTCTCACACTACGAAAACGGCATACGCGAATGCGGGCTCGATTTTCTCTGCCGCGCGGCGGATTACTACAACGTCACCACGGACTACCTACTGGGGCTGAGCGAATCGAAGCGCGGATTTGAAGGCGCATTCGGTATCAAAGGCGACCTGCCCTCCGACTCGGAGCTCAACACCCTGACTATATTCCGCGTCGCAGGAAAGCTGCGCAAATTTCTGACTTTCCCGCAGGAGCGCAATGACTCAACTATTGATTCCCTGCACAGGATATACAGCCTCATGATGTACCGAATCATAATCGCGGAGACCGCCAAGGGCAATCTCCCGAGCGATTGGGTACCCAACGCAGATATTCTCAACGACCCCGCCTATCTGCATATTCTCGACTGCATCGAAAGCGAGCTGATAACGCAGGGCAGCCACTCGCCGCGCCGCGCTCCCGCAAAAATGCCTATGAGCTTCAGAACAGTCATCGACCGGACGCAGAGCTTTGTTGAATCCCGCTGCGAAAAAAGTGGAATAAAGCTCGACGGCGGCTACACCACGAAATTTTAGTTATATTCTCGCAACGCCGCTGTCCCTCGCCGCCTGCGCAACCGCATCGGCGACTGCCTTGCCGACGCGCTCATCGAACGCCGCAGGCAGGATATAATCGGGGTTCAGCTCATCGTCGCTGACGAGCGAAGCTATCGCCTTGGCGGCGGCTATCTTCATCTCTTCGTTTATGTCGCTCGCGCGGACATCGAGCGCGCCGCGGAAAATTCCGGGGAACGCGAGAACGTTGTTTATCTGGTTCGGGAAGTCGCTTCTGCCCGTGCCGACTACCGCCGCGCCTGCCGCCTTAGCAAGGTCGGGCATTATCTCGGGTATGGGGTTCGCCATAGCCATGATTATTGCATTTTCAGCCATCGACGCCGCCATCTCCTCTGTAACGATTCCGGGAGCGGAGACGCCGACAAATATATCAGCGCCCTTCATCGCGTCGGCAAGCGTGCCGGTGCGGTGATTTTTGTTTGTGAATGCGGCAATTTCCGCCTTTGCGGGAGTCAGATCCCCGCCCTCGCAGATTATTCCCTTGCGGTCGCACATGATTATCTCGCCTGCACCCATAGAGTCGAAGAGTCTCGCTATCGCAACGCCCGCAGCGCCCGAGCCGCTGAAAACAACGGTGCAGTCGGAGAGCTGCTTTTTGCCTATCTTTAATGCATTGACAACCGCCGCAAGGCAGACGACCGCAGTGCCGTGCTGATCGTCGTGGAAAATCGGTATATCCGTGCGCTCCTTGAGCTTGCGCTCGATTTCAAAGCAGCGCGGAGCCGCGATATCCTCGAGATTCACTCCGCCGAACGAACCTGCGAGCAGGGCGACGGTGTTGACTATATCGTCAACGTCCTTTGAACGCACGCAAAGCGGTATCGCGTCAACATCGCCGAACGCCTTGAAGAGCACGCATTTGCCCTCCATGACGGGCATGCCAGCCTCGGGACCTATATCCCCGAGACCAAGCACCGCGGTGCCGTCCGTGACGACGGCAACGGTGTTCCAGCGGCGGGTCAGGTCATAGCTCTTGCTGACATCGTCCTTTATTTCGAGGCACGCCGCCGCGACTCCGGGGGTGTAGGCAAGGGACAGCTCGTCCTTGTTGCTGACACCGGTTCTCGGCTGTATCTCCAGCTTGCCGCGCAGTTTATAGTGCAGTTTGAGTGATTCGCTCAGATAATCCATTTTCGTTTTCCTTTCGTGTTCAAGAATACCCGGTTATTTTTACGGCCGCCGATCAGAAAACCGGTCGGCGGCCAGATAATATCAGTCCTTCGCCCAGTCGCGCGAACGCTCGACTGCGCGCTTCCAGCCCTTGTAGAGCTCGTCGCGGTGCGACTTCTCCATCTGGGGAGTGAAAATCTTCTCGATCTCGCGGTTCTGTGCGATCTCGTCCCTGTCCTTCCAGTAGCCGACGGCAAGACCCGCAAGGTATGCCGCGCCAAGAGCGGTCGTCTCGACAGTCTTGGGTCTGTCGACTATCGTGCGTATCATATCCGACTGAATCTGGAGCAGGATATCGCTGACGCTCGCGCCGCCGTCGACGCGAAGCTCAGTGAATGTTATTCCGGAGTCGTCCTCCATCGCCTCAAGAAGGTCGGTCATCTGATAGGCGATAGCCTCGAGGACGCTTCTCGCGATATGAGCGCGGTTGACTCCGCGCGTGAGTCCGACTATGCAGCCGCGCGCGTACATATCCCAGTAGGGCGCGCCGAGTCCCGTGAACGCGGGAACAAAATATATACCGTTTGCGTCGGGCACGCTCTCGGCGAGCTCATCGCAGCGCTTTGCGTTGTCTATCATATGCAGCTCGTCGCGAAGCCATTTTATGACCGAGCCAGCATTGAATGCAGAGCCCTCAATGGCGTATTCTACCTTGTCGCCGATACCCCATGCGACGCCCGTGAGCAGGTTGTTCTTTGATTTAACGCGCTTTTCGCCCGTGTTCATCAGCAGGAAGCAACCGGTACCGTAGGTGTTCTTCGCCTGACCGGGCTCGAAGCATGCCTGACCGAACAGAGCCGCCGGCTGATCGCCTATAGCGCCCGCGATCGGGATACCCTCGAGATCCTCAAGACCGATTATGCCGCCAGCGACCTTGCCGTATACCATGCTCGAAGGCTTGACCTCAGGCAGAATGGACATCGGGATGTTGAGATATTCGCACATCTTCTCGTCCCAGCAGAGATTGTCGACATCGAAGAGCATCGTTCTCGATGCGTTGGAGTAGTCGGTTATATGCACTCTGCCGCCGGTGAGATTCCATATGAGCCATGTCTCGACCGTGCCGAAGAGCAGCTGATCCGCCTCGGCGAGCGCACGTGCGCCCGGAACGTTGTCAAGGATCCACTTTATCTTTGTGCCGGAGAAATACGCGTCTATAACAAGACCGGTCTTATCCTTTATGTATTCCTCCATGCCGTCCGCCTTTATCTGCTCGCAGAGCTCCGCTGTGCGGCGGCACTGCCAGACGATGGCGTTGTAGACGGGCTTGCCCGTCTCCCTGTCCCACATAATGGTGGTCTCGCGCTGATTCGTTATGCCGATAGCGGCTATATCCTCAGGCTTTATCCCGCCCGAAGCAAAGACGGAAGTCACCGCCTGGAACTGGCTGAAAAGTATCTCCATCGGGTCATGCTCGACCCAGCCTGCGGCGGGATAGATCTGATCGAACTCCTTCTGCGCCTTGGCTACGATATTGCCCTTTTTGTCGAAAACGATGGCGCGTGAGCTCGTCGTTCCCTGATCGAGTGCAAGGACGTATTTTGCCACTTGTATCCTTCCTTTCAAATATATATGTCCGTTCTCTGCGCGGGCGTCCGTTCAAGTTATACGCCGCCGTGCAGAGCAAAATACCACTATAAAATAATAGCTCCAAACATACAAAAAGTCAATGTTATTGGCGAAACACTTCGGCACTTTGACTAAAAAAATAAATAATTATCTTTTTACTGTCAAATAGTTCTTTACCGTAAATATTAAAAAGCTTTTCTGATATATAATAAGTTCCGTAAGCTTAAAAATTAAAGGAGTGTTAATTAATCATGGGAGACAAGCTTTCAGTCGTCACGGGCGCTACGGGTCACGTCGGCTATGCACTCGTTAAAGAACTCGAGGCACGCGGCGAAAACTTCAGAATACTCATCAGAAAAGACAGCAAGATTTTTGACGGCATCAATTGCGAGCGCGTATTCGGCGATGTCACCGATCCCGCTTCTCTCGAAAAGGCTTTTGAAGGCGCGGACGTCGTCTATCACCTTGCAGGCGTTATCGAGATAAACAAGGGCAACGAGGACATGACCTGGAAGGTCAATGTCGACGGCACAAAGAACGTCGTTGAGGCGTGCAAAAAGTGCGGCGTAAAACGCCTTGTCTACGCTTCCTCCGTTGACGCTTACCCCCCGCTCCCCGATAATCAGGTTATGCGTGAGATTTCTCACTTCAATCCCGAGATTCTTGACGGCACCTATGCAAAGACTAAGGCTACCGCCACAAACTATGTGTTTGAGAATAACGACGACAAGCTTGAGACAGTTGTCTGCTATCCTGGCGCTTGCTGCGGCCCCTATGACTTCAAGGTCTCTTCCGTCGGCGAGATGGTCAGAATGTTCCTCAAGGGCAAGTTCCCCGTATCGCTCTCCTTCGGCGCATATAACTTCGTTGACGTGCGCGATGTTGCAAAGGGCATGATTGGTGCTGCTGAAAAGGGCAGACCCGGCGAAGGTTATATCCTCACCGATGAGGTCGTCACCGTCGACCAGCTGATACATATGCTCGCAGACATCTGCGGCTTCAAGGCTCCGAGCCTCAAGATTTCTCTCGGTCTTGCAAATGCGTTTGCTCCTCTCATGGAGGTCTATTACAACGCCGCGAAGAAGACCCCGCTCTTCACCCGCTACTCCATCCGCAAGCTGACCTCCAACTGCAACTTCAGCTGCGAGAAGGCGAAGGAAGAGCTCGGCTACGCCCCCATGGGCGCAAAGCAGTCCTTCACCGACATGGTCGCATGGATAAAGGAATACGAAGGCACCGGAAAGAAGAAATAAGCAGGCCGAATAAAAATGCCCCGACGTTAGCGGGGTGTTCATAAGACACAAAAACCGATCTATGGCTCATAGGTCGGTTTTTTATATTATTGCAGTGTACACAAAAGCATGCCCTTTATCGGTTCGGTGAAAATGAGATTGGCGGGGGGTGCGTCGAGTCGCCGCACCCTACAAAGACATTGAAAAACAAAACAGTCGAATCAATGCGGGCGAATCCGTGCCGCAAATCCCAATTCGCCAATATCTGATACGGCTTCGATTTATACAGGAAAAGTCCCGACAGTACAATGCCTGTCGGGACCTTTCGTTTGCTTTTCCGTTCGGATTATTTTCCGAAAAGCTTCTTGAAAAGATTTATTATCGCCCTGAACGGAGCGGTGATAACATTGAGCAGCGTTTTGCCGAAGCTCTCCTTCTCTTTTTCAACCGTAACTCTGCATTCGGCTTTCACTCCGTCGGCGGACTCGGCGGTTATAATCACTTTGCCCTCGGCTATAGCGGTGACGGTTCCGTTTTCATCAACCGTCGCTACGGACGGGTCGGATGAGCTCCATGTGACGGTGCGGTCAAATGCGTCGTCCGGCTTCACGTTCGCGGTAACAGTGAACGACTTTCCGACCGTCAAGGTCTTTTCGCTGTCCGAAAGCACGATTTCGGTCACTTTGACAATATCGAGCTTTGGAATTTTTCTTGTCTCCTCCGCATTGCACAGCGAGCAGGTTCTCTTTTCAAGCCCCTCTTTTTCTGCCGTGGCTTTCTCAACAACTTTCCACTCGCCCCACTCGTGCGTGCAGTCCGTGTCATCGGCGCAGTGAACGTTTATCAGCGCGAACATATAGTTATCCGCTCCGATAACAACCTCTTTCCACTGCTCGCGCGTGCCCGAATAGTACACGGCTCTTATGTCATAGCAATTTCCGAGCGCGGACGCTTCGATTTCGGTGACGCTCGCGGGAATTGTGAGCGACTCGATATATCTGCACCCGTAGAACGCTTTGGCGCCGACTTTTTCCACGCCGTCGGGTATCGTATACGCGCTGCGTTTGTTGCCTATGGGATAAGCCAAAAGGCTGCTTCCGTCCTTGTTGAACAGCACGCCGTCAACGCTCGAAAAGCTGCTGTTTTCCGGCGAAACGGTTATGTCCGCAAGCCTGCGGCAGGAATCTATCCACCCATTGCCCAAATTTTCAACTCCGCTGCCTATTGTTATGGACTCAAGACTTGTGCAGTTGGAAAAAGCAGTATCGTAAACTGTCGTAACACTGTCAGGTATTGTAATCTCTTGAAGACTTGTACAGCCTGAGAAAGCGGAATAGTCTATTTCTGTAACACCGTCCGGTATTGCAATCTCTTTTAGGCTCGTGCAGCCTGAGAAAACTCTGTTCTCTATTTTTGTCAGGTTATTCGAAAGCTTCACTTTCGAGAGTGATGTACAATCTTTAAAAGCAGACCAATCTATTTCCGTCACGCTGTCGGGCATGTCTATCTCTGCAAGGCTTGTGCAGCCTAAGAAGGTATATATCCCTATTTCCGTCAGGTTATTCGAAAGTTTTACCTTCGAAAGACTTGTACAACCGATAAATGCGCCGCCAAAATATTCCGAGTCACTCTTTCCTCTTATTTTTGTCACACTGTCCGGTATTACTATCTCTGCAAGACTTGTGCATCCGGAAAAAGTTCCTTCATCTATTATTGCCAGATTGTTTGAAAGCTTCACTTTTGAGAGCGATGTGCAACCTGAGAACGCGCGAGAGCCTATTCCTGTAACGCTGTCGGGTATTACAACCTCTTTAAGGCTTGTACAGCCAGCGAAAGAATAACATCCTGAAGTATGAAAGTAGTGATCAACAGAAATACCTATCGCCGTTAATCCATCAGGGAGCTCTATATTCTCTAAGCTCGTGCAATTTTCAAAGGCACTGTATCCTATTTCCAAAACGCCTTTGGGAATAATTATGTTTTTAAGAGAACTGCAGCCATAGAATGTATTTTCTGCTATCTCTTTTAACTTTTTTGAAAGTTTCACTTTTGAGAGTGATGTGCAACCATAGAAAGTTGAATAACCTATTATCTCAACATTGTCAGGGATTTTTACCTCTTCAAGACTTGTGCACCCATAAAAAGTCCTACCATATTGAAAATATTCAGAAGCAGAAAAGTCATTTGGATTGCCCTTATAAACACTACCAATTGATATTAAACTTTCCGGAAGGCTTATTTGTTTCAAGCTTGAACAGTTTTCAAAGGCCTTATTTCCTATGTGCTGTACCCCTTCTGGTATAATAACACTTTCGAGATTGCTTAAACCCGAAAAAGTACCGTCATCTATCTTTTCAATTTCATTTGAAAGTGTTATGTTTTCAAGAGAACTGCAACCAAAAAATGCAGAACCATCTATTGCAGTTACACTATCCGGTATAATTATTTCTTTAAGATTTGTACACTTGGAAAAAGCACCTCTATCAATCGAAGTTACACCATCGGGAACCGCGTATGAGCTGACAGTAATTCCTTCTGGGCATCTTATTAATGTCGTCTTATCCTTATTGAAAAGAACCCCGCCCTCACTCGAATAATTATTGTTATCATCCGAAACGGTTATATTCGTGAGAGTGCTACATTCGTCGAAAGCGCTATTGGATACAACTGTAACGGTCTTAGGAATCACTACACTAGTTATGCCAGCACAACCATTGAATGCACCACTTTGTATGGCTTTGACCTCTTTTTCATCCACCATCTCAGGAATCACAATTTCACCGGATGCCGTTTTATCGCAGCTTGTTATCGCATATAAGTACTTACCCTTTTGACCAATCAAAATATAAGCTTCTCCAAAAGTAAGCGGACCTTCTCTTGTTCCTCCCTCAGCTTCCGCTTTCAGCGAGAGCGACGGGAGGTCGATATCCGCAAGGCCGCTCAAGGGTGCGGCGCCGAAGACCATTATCAGCGCCAGTGCTGCGGCGAGGACGGATTTGAAAATATTTTTCTTTTTCATTGCAGCTCCTCCTGTACATATTTTTGTCGAATTATTGCTGATTCAATAATATACCCTCTGTATTTTTCTGTCAAGTGTTTCTTTTTCGGTGGGTATTTTATTGTACAGTGAAACTGCAAGCTACCGAATCGCTCAGCGCAGCAGCACAAAATGATTCTTCCTAAACTTCAATATCCCTTCGTCCCTGAGTGCGCAGAGCTGGGCGGACATTGCACTGCGGTCAACGCACAGATAGTCGGCAAGCTGCTGGCGGTCGAACGAAATGTCAAATTCATTTTTTCCGCTCTTCATCGCCTGCGCCGAAAGATATGACATCAGCTTTTCGCGCGTCGTGCGCTTGCCCATGTGGCTGAGCTTCGAGTTGAAATTCAGATTTTTGCGCGCGAGCTCGGATATCAGATTGCCGACGAGCTTTGCGTGCCCGGCGCACGACTTCGGGCACGAGCCGAGCACATGCCCGACTTTCAGCCGCATTATCTCGCATTCGCTCTCCGCCTCCGCGCCGACGGTCAGCTTTTCGCCCGTGCAGGCGAACGACTCGGCGAAGATTCCGCCCTGAGTTATCCGCGCCATGATGTTGCGGTTGCCCCAGAAATCGTCCTGCACTATCAGAACGCTGCCGCTCATCACGAGCCCGAGCGAGTCCGTCTTTTCGCCCTCGGGCATTATTATTTCGCCCTTTTGATATCTGCGGCTGTGCGCATCGAGGGCTTCAAGCAGTTCGGGCAGCTCGGCTTCGTCTATTCCGAAAAAGAGCGGCGCCGCTTTTATTTTTTCAAAATTTTCCGACATATTTTTATCACTCCGTTGTTTTTACAACAGTATTTTTGTCCTGATTCTACTATAATAAACGCGTCAGGTCAAGAAAAAAACAAATTTTACGCTCGGAGGAATTTTTATGAAGCGCAGAATAATCCATATTGACGAAGAAAAATGCAACGGCTGCGGAGCTTGCGCCGCCGCCTGCCATGAGGGCGCGATAGCCATGGTTGACGGCAAGGCAAGGCTTATACGCGACGACTACTGCGACGGGCTCGGCGACTGCCTGCCCGCGTGCCCCGCGGGCGCGATAACCTTTGTCGAGCGCGAGGCAGCCGCCTACAACGCGGAGGCGGTCAAAGAAAACATGATGAAGAAAAGAGGCGGCGGACATCACGGCGGATGTCCGGGTTCAAGGCTCATGACGATGAACCGCGAGGAAAACGCCCCGTCGGCTCAGCCCGCCGAAATGCAGAGCCGACTGCGCCAGTGGCCGGTTCAGATAAAGCTCGTGCCGGTGAACGCGCCGTATTTTGACGGCGCAAAGCTGCTCATCGCCGCCGACTGCACCGCCTACGCCTACGCGGCGTTCCACGAAAAATTCATCAAAAACCACATAACCCTTGTCGGGTGCCCGAAGCTCGACAGCGTCGACTATTCCGAGAAGCTGACGGAGATAATCGCGAACAACAATATACAGTCCGTGACGGTCGTCAGAATGGAAGTCCCCTGCTGCGGCGGACTCGAACACGCCGCAAAAACAGCATTGCAGAACAGCGGCAAATTCATCCCGTGGCAGGTCGTGACGATATCGACCGACGGGCGCATCCTCGACTGAGCGGTTGATTTATCAGCCCCTTTGCGGTATCATATACTGCGGAGGCGTTGAGATGAACAAAATCAACTATCAGCTCGAACTCGACCGTGAAATTGATGAAATAAAAAAGCAGGGGCGCGTGCCGTCCCTGCTGCTGCACAGCTGCTGCGGACCGTGCAGCAGTTATGTGCTCGAATATCTGACAAAATATTTTGATGTCACCGTGCTCTACTTCAACCCGAACATCTACCCCGCAGAGGAATATGAACACCGGCTCAGCGAACAGCGCAGGATAATATCTCTCCTGCCCGCGGAGCACAATGTAAAAATGCTCGAATGTGAATATAATCATACGCAGTTCACCGACGCGGCAAAGGGATATGAGCAGGAGCGCGAGGGTGGTTCGCGGTGCGAAAAGTGCTTTTATCTGCGTCTCGAGCGCACGGCGCAGGAGGCAAAGGAGCACGGCTTCGACTATTTCACGACCACCCTTTCCGTAAGTCCGCACAAGAATTCGCAGATACTCAACCGCATCGGCGAGGAGATGGGCGAAAAATACGGAGTGCGCCATCTGCCCGCAGATTTCAAGAAGCGCGAGGGCTACAAGCGCTCGATAGAGCTCTCGAAGCAGTATGATCTATACAGACAGAACTACTGCGGATGCGAGTTTTCAAAGCAGGGGTAAAATTATATAAATTCGTCCGCCGCATTTATATCTAATGCGGCGGACATTTTTTATTTTATTTTATCTTCAAAACACCACAACGAGAAGCATCTTGAACTGCTCCTTGCCGTAGACCGCGTGCGGGTGTCCGGCGGGCATGACTATGCTCTCGCCCTCGTGCAGCTCGTAGTCAACGCCGTCTATCGTTATTTTTCCGACTCCCTCGAGGCAGGTGACAAATGCGTCGCCGCCGGAGGCGTGGGTGCTTATCTCCTCGTCCTTGTCGAAAGCGAAGAGCGTTATGCTCAGCGCGTCGTTCTGGGCGAGGGTCTTGCTGACCACCTGCCCCGGCTGGCAGAGCACCTGATCTCTCAGAGTCAGAACCTCGGATTTTGAAATATTTTTCATGAGCTCTTTCATTTTCTTCTCCCCTTTTTATATATTATCTGCGCATAAGACTGAATTATGTCTGAACACAGTATACCACCGCCGCTCGGCAAACGCAAATATAGCTATAGAAAATCCTTGCGTCTTATGTTAAAATAGTATACGGATAATTTCAAGGGAGTGTGTCAGATGAAAGAGAACAAGAAACTTGTCAACGAAATAATCAGCGATGTCAAGCACGACATGAGCAACGAGGATATCATATCCCTGCTCGCCGACAGCAGGATATCGGCAAACCCCGACAAGGAGAAATACACATTCGGTCAGCGCGCCGCGGATAAAATCGCGAAGTTCGCCGGCAGCTGGGCATTCATATTCTCGTTCTCCGCCCTGCTGATACTCTGGATGGTCGGCAATGTCATACTCGCAAAACGCGCGTTCGACCCCTATCCGTTCATACTGCTCAACTTAGTGCTCTCGTGCGTTGCCGCGCTGCAGGCTCCGCTGATAATGATGAGCCAGAACCGCCAGGAGGAAAAAGACCGCCGCCGCGCCGAAAACGACTACAAAGTCAATCTCAAAACCGAGATAATGATCGAAGATATCCACGGCAAGATGAACCGTATACTCGCCCGTCAGGCAATACTGATGAAGCTGATGAAGATAGACGAAAACACGATGAAGCAGATAACGCTCGAAAAGCAGGAGGAGATGTGCGCCGAGGCGTGCAGAGCCGAGAAGAGCAAAAACGAGCACAGCGAACATAAAGAACCCGAAGAAAAGCCCGAAAGCTGAATTTCGCCTTGCTTTTGAATTGCGTTTATTGTATACTGACCCTTGATAAAAGCCCTTCGGAGGAAAAGAAAATGAAGCAGCTCAATATTATTCCCAATCCCAACAAAATCGACTATCTCGGCGGAAGCGTCAAGATGGAAAACATCGATTCCGAAAGCTTTTCCGCGCGTCTGACAGACAAACTGCCCGAAGAGGGCTATGTGCTCGAAGTGACCGAAAACGGTGTCGAAGCCACCGCCGGCGGCGAGCGCGGAGCCTTCTATGCGAGCCAGACATTGAAGCAGCTAAAGCAGCTCGATATCTGCCCGTGCGTGAGAATCGAGGACGCGCCCGCGTTTGAATACCGCGCATTCATGCTCGACTGTGCGCGCCACATGACGACGGTCGAGAACATCAAAAAGCTCATCGACGCCGCCGCACTCGTCAAAATGAACACCATGCACTGGCATCTGACCGACGACCAGGGCTGGCGCGTTGAAATTGACAGCCACCCCGAGCTCATCACAGTCGGCTCCCGCCGCCGCAGCTCGGATTTCGGCCAGTACCACTTCGCAGAGGAATATTCCGGATATTTCACAAAGGATGAGATCCGCGAAGTAGTCGCATATGCCGACGACAACTATATTGAAGTTATCCCCGAGTTCGATATGCCCGGCCACACGCTCTCCGTGCTCGCCGCTTATCCCGAGCTCTCCTGCAAGGGCAAGCCCCTCGAGGTCGGTACGAAGCAGGGCATCTTTGATGATATACTCTGCGCCGGAAACGACGATTCGCTGAAACTCGTCTTTGATGTGCTCGACGAGATGATTGAGCTCTTCCCCGGCAGATATTTCCACATCGGCGGCGACGAAGCGCCCAAGGTTCGCTGGAAGAACTGCCCGAAATGCCAGGCGCGCATGAAAGAACTGGGTCTCAAGGACGAAGAGGAGCTTCAGGGCTGGTTCGTGCTTCAGGCTGTTGACTTCCTCAAAAAGCACGACAAGACAGCTATAGTCTGGAACGAGAGCCTCAACAGCGGCATGATGCCCAACGACATTATCGTTCAGCGCTGGATGGACAAAAAGGATCGCTCCGTCGAGTTCGCGAACAAGGGCGGAAAGATGATAGTCTCCGAGTTCTATTATTACTACTGCGACTACCCCTACGGCATGACCTCGCTCAAAAAGACCTACAGCCTCGATCCGTATATAAAGGGACTGACCGAGGCGGGCAAAAAGAATGTCTACGGCGTCGAGTGCCCGATCTGGGTCGAATATATCCGCGCCTTCGACAAGCTCTCATATATGTGCTTCCCGCGCTTCTGGGCTGTCGCCGAGGCGGGCTGGACGAAGAGAGCCAATATGGATTACAACAGCTTTGAGGAGCGTTTTGAGGCTCTGCGCCCGATGCTCGAAGAGATGGGAATAAAACCCGCTCCCCGCTCGGATTGGAACCCCAACTTCCTGCAGTCCCTCAAGGAGCTCAGGCAGTTCTTCAAGGGCACGACGAATCTCGGCAATATTCTCAACATGATCCGCAACAACCAGGCATAAATAATATAGAGAAAGCTCCGCACTCGTCTGCGGGGCTTTTTTTGTTTTGCAGCTCAAATCTTTTGGCAAAACAACTAAAAATCTATTGTAACCCCCGCGGCAATAATATATAATTGTCATGTACCGCAGGTTAAAATTATTTTGACGGATAAATCAAAGAATTTTCCGAAAGGAGCAATCAAATGAGTCATGTAGACATCCGCTTCACGGACAAGAACTCCGAGCGCTTCATGCTCGCCAGAAGGGTCTACAAGGTCATTGAGGACCTTGAGAATGAATATCTCTACCCCGACAGCGAGACGCTCGGCGGCTTCAAATTCCGCGACGGGCAGTACAAATTTTCACAGATCGACGAGGGCGAATGGACGGACTTCGACTCGGAGAACGACTACTGGGGCTATAAAGAGGACTACGCATGGTTCCGCCACAGCTTCACAGTTCCCGAGCGTTTTGCCGGCAGACCCGTGGTCTATCAGCTGACCCCCTCCGCAAGCGGCCCGTGGAATCGCAGCAACCCGCAGTTCATCATGTACTTCAACGGCGAGCTGCGCCAGGGCGGCGACTCGAACCACAGCGAGATACGCCTGCTCGACTGCGCCAAGGGCGGCGAGGAATTCGACTGCTGCCTCAACGCATATTCCGACGCATGGGAGTTCAAAGGCAAGCTGAGAATGGGCGCGCGCCTCAAGGTCGTCGATGACCTTGTCAACCGTCTCATCTTCGATCTCAAAACCCCGCTCAAAGTCGCGTCCCTCTATGACGCGGACGATCTTCCGCGCATCGATATAGTCAAGGCGCTCAACGACGCCGTCAATCTTATCGATTTCAACACCGCTGATTACGATACATTCGCTGCCTCCGCCGAGGCGGCAATCGACCTGCTCGACAGGGAAATATATTCAAAAGATGCCATGGACGCGACCGCCTGCTGCATCGGTCACACGCATATCGATGTCGCATGGCTCTGGAGACTCCGCCAGACAAGAGAGAAGGCCGGCCGCTCCTTTGCGACCGTCCTCAAGCTCATGGAGGAATATCCCGAATACAAGTTCATGTCCTCGCAGGCTCAGCTCTATGCCTTTGTCAAGGAGGACTACCCCGAGGTCTATGAGGGCATCAAGAAGATGATCGCCGCAGGGCGCTGGGAAGTCGAGGGCAGCATGTGGGTCGAATCGGACACCAACGTCACCTCCGGCGAATCCCTCGTCCGCCAGTTCTTAGTCGGCAAGCGTTTCTTCAAGGACGAGTTCGGCGTTGACAACAAGATAATGTGGCTCCCCGATGTTTTCGGCTACAGCGCGGCGCTCCCGCAGATTATGAAGAAGGCCGGCATCAACTACTTCATGACCACAAAGATATCCTGGAACGAGTTCAACAAAGTGCCCTATGACACATTCATGTGGAAGGGCATCGACGGCACGGAGATTCTCTCTCACTTCTCGCCGAGCACCGACTGCTTCGACGAGGGAGACTGCTGGCAGACAACATACAACGCCTATCTCAACCCCGAGCACATCCTCGGCGGCTGGCACAGGTACTCGCAGAAGGATCTCAACAAAGAGTATCTCTGCACCTTCGGCCACGGAGACGGCGGCGGCGGACCGACCCGCGATATGCTCGAAATGGGTCACCGCATGGCAAAGGGCATCCCCGGCTGCCCGAAAGTCAAGCAGGAGTTTGCAATAGACTTCTATCACGACCTCGAAAAGGAAGTCAAGGGTTCGCGCAGGCTGCCCAAATGGGCGGGCGAGCTCTATCTCGAGTTCCACCGCGGCACCCTTACCTCGCAGGGCAGAAACAAGCGATACAACAGAAAGAGCGAGCTGCTCTATCATGATATGGAGACTATCTGCGCCATCGCCGACTCAAACGGCATCGCGTCCTATCCCCGTCAGTTCATCAATGACGGATGGAAGATAATACTCCTCAACCAGTTTCATGATATAATCCCCGGCTCTTCGATAAAAGAAGTCTACGAGGATTCCAAGGAGCAGTACGACAAGCTCATCTCCGAGGGCAAAGCTGAGATAGCCGACACTCTCGGCAAGATAGTCTGCACTCCGGACGGCAGCGCCCTGACCGTTTTCAACACTTTCGGCGCAGAGCGCGACGATGTCGTTATCACCGATATGCCCGCTGACGAGCATTTCTCGATAGTCGACGCCGACGGTAACGTCATGCCGTGGCAGAAATCCGCCGACGGACGCCTTGTGTTCTTTGCAAAGGGCGTGCCCGCAAAGGGATACAAAACCTTCAGTATTGTTCACGGCGGCGAGTCCGGCGAGAACACCGTTAAAGTCGAGAACAAGACTATAGAGAACAAGTTCTTCACCGTCAAGTTCGACAAGGATATGAACATCGCATCTCTCATCCACAAGGCAACCGGCAGAGCCGTCGCGCCCGAGGGCGAAGTTCTCAATAAAATTTATGCCTATGACGACAGACCGTTCAACCACGAGGCATGGGATATCAAGGTCTATTTCGATCAGAAGTACACCGAGATAAACGATGTCAGCGCAGTCGATGTGACAGAAAGCGGACCCGTCCGCACGGTCATAAAGGTCACTCGCAAGTTCCTCTCCTCGACCATCGACCAGAGCTTCATCTTCTACGCAGACCTGCCGCGCATCGACGTTGACTACACGGTCGACTGGAAAGAGAAGAAGATACTTCTCAAGGCAGACTTCCCCGTTGATGTCAACGCCACCGAGGCCACTTATGATATCCAGTTCGGCAACTACAAGCGCCCGACCCACCGCAACACGCTCTGGGATTTCGCGCAGTTTGAAGTCGTCGGTCACAAGTGGGTCGATCTCAGCGACAACAGCTTCGGTCTCTCCGTCCTCAACGACTGCAAGTACGGTCACGACATAAAGGACGGTCACATCAGAACGAGCCTCCTGCGCTGCGCGGTCAACCCGAACAGCGAGCAGGACAGAGAAGTTCACCGCTTCACCTACTCCATCTACCCGCACGCGGGCTCGGCCGACACCTCCGATGTTGTCAACCAGGGTTATTCGCTCAACCTGCCGCTCTACTGCGTCAGCGGCAAGGCGGCTCACGACAGCTACTCGCTCGTGAGCACCGACAAGGACAATGTCATCATCGAGACCGTCAAGAAAGCTGAGGACAGCGACGATGTCGTCATCCGCGCATATGAGACATGGAACAAGACGACCGACTGCGTCTACACCTTCGACCGCGCTCCGAAGAGCGTATATGTCTGCAACCTGCTCGAAGAAAACGAAGAGCAGCTCGAAGTCAGCGGCAACACAGTCTCGCTCAGATTCAAGCCCTTCGAGATAAAGACCGTAAAAGTCACATTCTAAAACCCACAGCACAAAGCCCCACCTGCCAAAACGGGTGGGGTCATTTCATCGCAGCGCAAGCATCATACCGCAAATGCGCAAATAAAATTCACGGCAAATTGCAAATCCGCTTGACAAAGCCCGGCACATTTGCTAAAATATCATAGCCGTTAAAAATACGGACAGGTATCGAAGTGGTCATAACGGCCCTGACTCGAAATTTTACGGCTGCTTGGTCGTTTCGTCCGCCGGAAAACCTTGATATATAAGGGTTTTCAAAATCAAAAATCGAATATTTTTCAGTGTTCTCTCCTGCTTTTCTCTCCAAAAATTTTTTGAGTAAAAAGCAGATTGAAATATACACGGAGGGTTATCGAAGTGGTCATAACGGGGCTGACTCGAAATTTCGGCGGGATCTGGGAATTTCGTCCTCCTGATTCTCCTTGATATTCCTCAACACAGAAAATCTCAAAATCGAATATTTTTTTGCCGTCTCTCCTGTTTTCTCTCCAACGAATTTTTGAGCAAATTTTTGGAAAGAAAACCGGACGAAAATAGACACGGAGAGTTGTCCGAGTGGTCGAAGGTGCAGCACTCGAAAACGAATGCCCTTTTTGGAAGCTCACCTCTGAAAAACCTTGATTTTACGGGGTTTTTCGGCTATCATTGAAAAGTAAATATCCCTTAGTTCTCTCCATCAGTTCTCTCCTTTTTCCGAGATGTTTTTGAGGGCTGATGTGAAGATAAATACACGGAGAGATGTCCGAGTGGTCGAAGGTGCGACTCTCGAAAAGTCGTGTTCCTAACGGAACCGTGGGTTCGAATCCCACTCTCTCCGCCAGAATGTTCAGTCTGCAAGCGGTTTTTACCGTTTGCAGGCTTTTTCTTTTTCTCCACTCTGGAAAGATTTTTCCGTAAGTTCTCTCCGTGATTTGAACTTAGGATATGTAGTTGGCGTATCCTTAGTGAAGCGATACGCCGCAGAAGTTATGAAATAGCCTCTAATGCGCCACTCAGACCGTTTACCATTGCGTCAGCCGATGACAGTTTGGAATTATAATCCAAATGGGCATATACATTTGCCGTAGTTGAAAAATCGCTGTGTCCGAGCCATTCCTGTATCTGCTTCATCGGAACACCGTTTGCAAGAAGCAGCGAAGCACAACTATGGCGCAAGTCGTGGAAACGAATGTGGCGCAAATTGTTTTTTTCAAGCAGCTTCGGAAATGATGATGTGAGATAGTGCGGAGAAATCAATGTCCCCATCTCATCTACGCAGATATACTCCAAATACTTTTTGTTGTAGCATCGTCCGCATACCCGCCTGTATTCTTCCTGCTGTTCCTTGAGCTTTAGCAGCTTCTCTTTGAACGCAGGAACAAGGGGCAGCGTTCTCATACTCGACTTGGTTTTGGTCGTATCCTGTGCTATCTGGATATGCTTGCCATCAAGATTGCAGGAAGTAACGGTGTGTCTAATGGTAATCGTATTGTTTTGAAAATCAATAGCGTCCCATTTTAAGCCGAGGGCTTCACTTCGCCTTAGTCCATAAAACGCACCGAGAAAAATCGGTATTTCAATCAGCGTTCCTTTGGCGGCTTCAAATAGTGCCTGTACTTCGTTGCTGTCATAGAAGCTGCCAATAAACTTATCAGCTTTAGGGCGTTCCACTTTATCCGCAGGATTGACAGAAATAAGGTCAATCTTTACGGCATATTTCAAAGCCCTGTGAATAACAGCGTGATAGTGAATAACCGAATTAGCTTTTACTCGTTTCAACTGCTTCATATAGAAAGCCTGAATGTCTGTTGCCTTCAGTTCGGAAAGTGTGATTTCTCTTTCCTTGAAATACGGAATGATAACGCTCTTTGCCATACCTGAGTATGATGCGTATGTGGTAAGTGCGATAGTCGGCTTTGCGATTTCCAACCATTGAAGCAGAAAATCCGAAAACAGCATATCGTCCTTTATGGGTTTGCACTCAGGAACAAAGGTCTGCCTTGTTTCCATTAACATCTTTTCCGCTTTCTTTTTATTGCCCTTGACAGGCAATCCTGTCGGAAACCATTTCGTTTTTCTTTTTCCCGCAGCATCGGGATAGCTCAAAACCATATAAAAATAGCCTTTTTTCTCTTGCAGATGTCCTGCTACCATAAATATAACCTCCTTTGCGTAGCACCGACTTCTGCTGTTGACCATATACATTGTAGCAACTTAAGCCAAAGAAGTCGAATGTGCAAATTCTTTAATTTTCCGCATTTCGCAGACCTAACCTCAAATAAGAAAGAAGATGGGCTTTCGGTACTTTGTACGCTCTGCCCACCTTCAAGTGTTCTATTTTGTTTTCACGAAGTAATTGATAACCTGTTTTTGTGCTGACACCAAGAGCCTTGCTCATTTCATCAACGGTTAAAATGTCTGGGTATTCTTTTAAGACTAACGCATATATATCTCCAAAGTTCATAAGCTCCTCCTTTTTTCAACTCCGATACTGATGAGGAGAGGAAATTCAAGTGATTTCAAATACTGCTCATCAAGGTGTGTGAGATGTTCTTTCAAACGGCTTTTATCAATCGTGCGTAACTGCTCAAAGAGAATGATTGAATTTGCAGGAAGCCCCTCAATTTGCCCCAAATACAAGTGTGTAGGTAATTTCTTCTTTTTGCGTACACGGCTTGTTATGGCGGCAATAATGACCGTAGGACTGTGCTTGTTTCCTATATCATTGGAGATAACAAGTACAGGTCGTGTCCCACCTTGCTCCGAGCCGACAACAGGGTTTAAGTCTGCGTAGTATATGTCACCACGCTTAATTGTTTTATCCATTAGTTTGACCTCCTATCTGGATATAAGCAGGTAAGCTCTGCCTATGTAATCAGCCAAACACAAGGAAGTTTTTAAGGTCGGGAGAGCATAAACAATTCTCTGTTTCAATAGACCGCCTTGTATTTGGCTTTATGATAGAAGCATCTCTATTTGTCCTCGACACCCCAAGATGCAAATGCGTTTCACGCAGGGAAGTCGCCAAACGGTCAGCAGCGAACTGACACCACGGGAGTTTCACCCCAACTGACGGTCTGCCAGAGACGCCCTCATTGCCTGTGGCGGATTGGATACCGCTCGGACTGTGACTGGACGGGAGTACCATTATGCTCTTTGTGGGTTATGGCGAAACCGGGGGCTACCCGATATTTGGAGTCAGTATAGGCTCGCTCACCACCTTTCATCGCTATTTGCTTGTCGGCAGGTCTTGGCGTACTGCTCCGCACGCTTATGCTCATCACAATCACAAAGAGGAAGTATTTGGCGAATGACTATTCGGTTGTCAAGGAACAATCCTGTTTTTGCCACACAAAGGAAAACAGGGTGGAGGATTTCGTCCTCTCACCCTGTCGCCAATGGGAACCTATCAATTTCCCCTCACGTTAAAATATTTTTTGATTTTTTCTTTTAACCTGTCCATGCGTCTGTAAACCGCCTTTTCGGTAATCTTCAGATACCTGGCGATTTCATGGGTGCTATACCCCTGGATCTTCATCAGAACGATCTGCAGGGTAAGCCTGTCCACAGTGATCAGTACATGATACAATTCCTGATTTTCAATATGATCCAAAAAATCTTGTACTGTTTTCGGTTCTGCCTGATCGTTGGATGCTGCTACGGTATCCAGATATGTACCTGTTTCCTGCACACGCTCATAATAGCGTCTGTCTGAATTAAATGCCTGACGGTCATAGAGACGGATTGCTTCAATCATATCTTCAGAAGCACCGCTGTCTCTTAAAATCTTTTCTTCTTTCTCTTTCCAGAGCTTCCATTTGCGCTCTGCTCTTCCATGGTTATATGCCATTTTCCTTACCTCCAATCTGATTTGTTTGAAAACTCAGATTGGAAAGGGCGGAGAACGGCAGCCGATACCGGAAGAAGGCTTGTCCTTTTTTCCGACAAATATCGACAAACAAAAAACCGCAAAGGCTGTTAAACCTTTGCGGCAGTAAGAAAAATGAGAACTATGCTGTAGAGCTAAAACTTCTACATTAGGGGCGTGAGAGTACCACCAACAGCAGAAGATTTTTTTGAGAGGCTATCCTCATTCCTGTATGAAATTATGTAGGTAGTTGCTGCTTTGGATAAGCAGCGGGGCGGCTGAAGCAGACCAGCACATAAAAAATCCCTCCAAACTCAAAACGGG
>OLWS01000365.1_pt1 | contig 23226 bp, 27 predicted proteins | sample 1673601 | NCBI WGS metagenome assembly OLWS01 (sample SAMEA103958116, study PRJEB25191) | human gut metagenome | biome: human-associated habitat [ENVO:00009003]; feature: intestine environment [ENVO:2100002]; material: feces | place: Germany | collected 2013/2015 | reverse complement strand
TTGGCATATCCGTATGCCAACTTATTATATCGCAACGCATCTTTATGCAAGCCCTCAACCTCATAGACATATCCTGCCCATGTGGCGGCACGGGCTTTGTAGCGGTTGATGACAGAATCGTTCTCCGCGTCAACGGCAATGGCCTTGTTGAACGATGTAAGGGCGTGGCCGTAGAGATGCATGTCGCAATAAACACGGCCGAGAAGATAATCAGCACGTACGCGCTGAAGGGCACTGCCGTAAGAATCATAACACCCTGCGGCTATACGTATGGCCGAGTCTGACACATGCAGGATATAGCATTTGTCGTCGGCTTCGGTGCGCGACAGAGCATACCACAGGCGAAAGTCTTTACCCGAACGGCATATTTCGAGTGAGTCGCGCTTCAATATCGCCAACGCGCTGTCGGGATGTTCCTCCATAAGGCTGTCGGCTGTGCGCAATATGCCCTCCGCCCTGCCTCCGTCACGACAAGAAAAGAATGTTGCGCAGAGCAGCAAGAAGGGGAGTATTCTTGTAGTTAAAGAAGTTATAGTAGTTAAAGGAGTTAAAGTCATATGCCCTGTAGTATTTTATCTTGAGTGAAGTCATCCGAATTGTGTCTTACCGTGAGCATTGCCCGCAAAGTCTGTTTTAAACGTTTGACATCAGTTCTTTATAGTGTTTTTGCATTTTAGGCAGTGAACAGACAAGTTCTGCGCAGTGCAAATATAATAAATTCATTTTAATTGGCTTACTACTTACATTCAAATTCTTCACTCACGGCTTTCACAACTCCGCATTTAGATTGTTCGCCTTTAACTTTCGCAAGACGGGAGTTAAAGGAGTCAAAGTAGTTATCGCCAACAAGTTGGCTAGGAATTAAAGTCAAATGCCTTGTTGCCATAAAAACATCTCAACATTTGGATTCTTCACTCTTCGTTCTTCACTCTTCACTTAATCTTCAATCGGATTGTTCGCTTTTCACTTAAATAATTTGCCCGTGTCAGACAAAGTTTGTATTTTTGTAAGTTAACTTTCAGTTATCAAAGAACTTAAGCATTATGAGAAAGAATTTTGGAGCAAAGCCGCTGACATATCCGCAGCCGGTGTTCATCATAGCAACATACGGCGAAGACGGCACACCCGACGCCATGAACGCAGCGTGGGGCGGCATAAGCGAGATAAAAGAGATAAGCATGTGTCTCAGCGCAGGACACAAGACAGTGAAGAACATACTGAAACGCAAAGCATTCACGGTGAGCATGGCCGACGCCGCACATATCGTGGCATGCGACTATGTAGGACTTGTGTCGGGAAACAATGTGCCCGACAAGTTTGAGCGCGCAGGATTTCATGCCACCAAGTCGGAGTTTGTCGACGCTCCGCTGATAGACGAACTTGCCGTGGCCGTTGAGTGCCGTCTGATAGACTATAATCCTGATACGTGCATACTGCGCGGCGAGATTGTGAACGTAAGCGTTGACGAGAGCGTTATAGGCGAAGACGGAAAGGTTGACGTGGAGAAGGCAGCCCCCGTGATATTCGACCCGTTCAACAACGAATACCGCAAGATCGGCGCCAAGGCAGGCAACGCTTTCTCTGACGGCAAGGAACTGAAATGACATGCCGCAACGGCAACAACTGAACATAGAAAAACCTTAATATCAAAACATAACATGGAAAGAACACTAATACTGCTGAAGCCCTGCACAGTGCAGAGAAGGCTTATCGGAGAAATAATAAACCGCATTGAGCGCAAAGGCCTGCGCATTGTGGGCATGAAGATGATGCAGCTGACAGACGAACTGCTCAACGAACACTACGCCCACCTGGCCGAAAGACCATTCTTTAAATTCGTGAAAGCCTCAATGATGGCTGCCCCGGTGGTGGCTCTGTGTGTTGAGGGATGCGAGGCAGTTGAAGTGGTGCGCACCATAACGGGAGCCACCAACGGACGCAAGGCTGCGCCGGGAACAATAAGAGGCGACTACTCTATGAGCGGACAGGAGAACATAATACATGCTTCTGACAGCACGGAGAACGCCGCAATAGAGATTAAGCGATTCTTCAAGTCCGAAGAGCTGTTTGACTATGCCGACCCGCTGGCGCAGTATCTCTACAGTCCCGACGGAGTATGATTGAAATCAACTAATTTACAAATCTATAAACATCAAGAAAAGTGAGTAAAGTAATTATCAACAGTTATGAAGAGTTTGCCGCTCTGCTCGGCAAGAACATCGGAGTGTCTGACTATGTAGAGCTGACACAGGAACGCATAAACATGTTTGCCGACGCCACACTGGACCATCAGTGGATACACGTAGACCAGGAGCGCGCAAAGACAGAGAGCCCGTTCAAGACAACTATAGCCCACGGCTATCTCACGCTGTCGATGCTGCCCTATCTGTGGAACCAGATCATTGAGGTAAACAACCTGAAGATGATGGTGAACTACGGCATGGACAAGATGAAGTTCGGACAGGCTGTAAAGTCAGGCGAATCAATACGCCTCGTGGCCGATCTGCACAGCATAGAGAACCTGCGCGGAACGGTTAAAGCCGAAATAAAGTTCAGTATTGAGATAAAGGATTCGCCCAAGAAAGCCCTGACCGGCATTGCGACATTCCTGTATTATTTCAATAAATAAATCTTTTTAATTCATAATTCACAATTCACAATTCATAATTGGGTTGATTATTTTCAAAAAAAACAAAACGGCATATCCGCCAACCAATTATGAATTATGAATTGTGAATTATGAATTAATTAACCGTTTTCCTCTGCCTCGCGTGCTTTTTTCTCCTCGTCGATAAGCTGGAAGTCTTTCTTTCGGAGAACGAAGCTGTTACTGAGGTATTTCTCCCTTACAATCTTATTCTCGGCAAGCTGCTCAGGCGTACCGCGGAACAATATGCGGCCCTCGAACAGCAGATATGCACGGTCGGTGATGCTAAGAGTCTCCTGCACGTTGTGGTCGGTTATAAGGATACCGATGTTGCGGTATTTAAGCTGCCACACGATGTGCTGAATGTCCTCAACGGCAATAGGGTCTACGCCGGCAAAGGGCTCGTCGAGCATGATAAATTTAGGGTCGATGGCCAGACAGCGCGCAATCTCAGTACGGCGGCGCTCACCTCCCGAAAGCTGGTCACCCTTGTTCTTGCGCACCTTGTTCAGGCGGAACTCGCGTATGAGGCTCTCCAGCTTTTCCTCGCGCTCGGCACGCTTCAGCCCCGTCATCTCGAGCACAGCCATGATGTTGTCTTCAACGCTCAGCTTGCGGAACACGCTTGCCTCCTGCGGCAGATAGCCAATGCCCGCCCTTGCGCGCTTGTATACAGGAAAGTCGGTTATCTCCTTGTCTCCCAGATATATATGGCCCGCGTTTGGCACGATAAGACCTGTGGTCATATAGAACGACGTTGTCTTGCCGGCACCGTTAGGTCCGAGCAGTCCGACAATCTCGCCCTGCTTCACGTTGATCGAAACGTCGTTAACAACGGTGCGCTTTCCGTAGCGCTTCACCAGTCCCTCGGCACGCAGCACCATGCCTTCGCCCTGCTGCATGCCCGCATTCAAATCTTTTTCTCCGTTCATTTAAGACTGTAACAATGTTTATTTATGCAAAAGTAGTAAAATTGTATCTAATAATATCTACAGAATCGAAAAACTCTTGAACTTGTTGCAGTTTTTTATCAATTTTTGGTTACTTTTGTAGCGGTTTCACGCCAAGAGAAATTATATAACAGACTTTTTAAGACAATGCTGATAGACAAATATCTAACAAGTTTCGGTAAATACCTGATACTTATGGGCCGTGCCTTCTCGCGGCCTGAACGCATGCGCATGTTCATGAAGCAGTATCTGAAGGAAATGTCATCGCTGGGCGTAAACTCGATAGGCATTGTGCTGCTGATATCGTTTTTTATCGGCGCAGTAATCTGCATACAGATAAAGCTGAACATACAGAGCCCGTGGATGCCGCGCTTCGTTACGGGATACGTAACGCGCGAAATCATGCTGCTCGAGTTTTCATCGTCAATAATGTGTCTTATCCTTGCCGGAAAGGTGGGCTCTAACATTGCCTCGGAGATAGGCACGATGAGAGTGACGCAGCAGATAGACGCGCTTGACATCATGGGCGTCAACTCGGCCAACTTCCTCATCCTGCCGAAAATCATGGGCATGATAACCATCATGCCGTTCCTGGTTATATTCAGCACGGCATCAGGCATCATCGGCGCCTACGCCACCTCGTATCTGGGACACGTGATAAGCGCGGAAGACCTTACGATAGGCTTGCAGCACGACTTCAACCCGTGGTTTATGTATATGAGCATCATCAAGAGCCTCTTCTTCGCGTTCATCATCACGAGCGTGTCGTCTTATTACGGCTACACCGTTGAGGGAGGCTCGGTCGAGGTGGGCAAGTCGAGCACCAACGCTGTGGTTACAAGCAGCGTGCTTGTGCTGTTCTCCGACGTATTTTTAACTCAAATACTTTCATAGGCCATGATTGAAGTTAAGAACCTCTGCAAATCCTTCGGTGAGAAAGAAGTGCTGAAAGACATCAGCACCGTTTTTGACAGCGGAAAGACAAACCTGATAATCGGACAAAGCGGCTCGGGAAAGACCGTGCTCGTGAAGAACCTCGTGGGACTACTCGAGCCTACAAGCGGCGACGTGCTCTACGACGGACGCAACTTCATGGCCATGGACAAGAAGGAGAAGATAATGCTGCGCAGGGAGATGGGCATGATTTTCCAAAGCGCGGCGCTGTTCGACTCGATGACGGTGCTCGAGAACGTTATGTTCCCGCTCGACATGTTCTCTAACATGAACCTCCGCGAGCGCATACAGCGCGCCAAGACATGTCTCGACCGCGTAAATCTGAAGGACGCCGGATCAAAGTTTCCGGGCGAACTCTCGGGCGGTATGCAGAAGCGTGTGGCAATAGCCAGAGCCATAGCGCTTAATCCTAAATATCTGTTCTGCGACGAGCCTAACTCAGGACTCGACCCTAAGACGTCGCTCGTGATTGACGAACTGCTGCACAGCATCACGCACGAGTTTAACATCACCACGATTATAAACACTCACGACATGAACTCGGTGATGGGCATAGGCGAGAACATCATCTTTATATACGAAGGACACAAGGAATGGCAGGGCGTGAGCGCCGACATTATGGACTCGAGCAACCAGAAGCTGACCGACTTCATATTTGCGAGCGATCTGCTCAAAAAGATGCGCAACGCCGTGATTAACAAGGAAATGTAAACAACAAAAATATCAACAGAGACGGCATCCGCACATGCGGATGCCGTTTTTTATTGTACCGTCTGACGACATAAGATAAAAACATCTGTGACAGCACACCTTAATAAGATGAACAGACTTGACCTTAATCATTAAATTTACAAATAAACGGACTTATGCATTGCGGTGTCAAAACTATTCTGTATCTTTGGATAATGGCAGACAAGAGCCCCTACGGCAAAAACAAAGGAAGGCCGGCATAAGAAAAAGGGGCCGGGCAGCTGCCTGAAAGAAACAATAATCAACAAAAAAACAAAGAGATTATGAGAATGAAACTATTAGCCGTAATGGCCGCAGCGGCCCTGATGGCAACAAGCACACAGCAGGCAGAAGCCTGCACAGGCATAACACTGAAGACTGCCGACGGAACAAGCATCCCGGCAAGAACTATCGAATGGGGCGGAAGCGACCTTAACAGCAAGTATGTAATCGTGCCGAGAGGATATACGCAGCAGTCGTATATACCGGGCGGACAGAAGAACGGACTGCAGTTTACAGCCAAATACGGATATGTAGGTCTGGCCGTTGAGCAGGAGGAATTTGTGGCTGAAGGCCTTAACGAGAAAGGACTGTCGGCCGGTCTGTTCTACTTTCCGAGATACGGACAGTATGAGGCTTACAGCGAAGCCAACCGCCAGTCGAGCATAGCCGACCTGCAGCTGGTATCATGGATTCTGGGCAACTTCAGCACCGTAGACGAGGTAATTGAAGGAATGAAAGACGTTCATGTGGTGGCAATAGACCCGAGAGCCTCAACAGTTCACTGGCGCATAACCGAGCCGTCGGGCCGTCAGATTGTGATAGAGATAACCGAAGGCAAGGTGAACGTGTTTGAAAACAAACTGGGCGTGCTTACCAACTCGCCTGGCTTTGAATGGCAGATGACCAATCTGAACAACTACGTAAACCTCTATCCCGGCACGGCACAGGCAAAGACATTAGACGGCACAGCCCTCACGTCGTTTGGCGCCGGCAGCGGATTCTTAGGCATACCGGGCGACGTAACTCCGCCTTCACGCTTTGTGCGCGCGGCATTCTATCAGGCAACGGCTCCGAAAAAACAGACTGCCGAAGAAACCGTGCTGCAGTGTTTCCAGATACTCAACAACTTCGACATACCCGTAGGCATTGAGTTTGCCGACGGCGAGACTCCAGCCGACATTCCAAGCGCAACGCAGTGGACATCGGCCACGGACATGAAGAACTTGGCGATATACTACCGCACGATGCACAACAGCGCCATAAGGAAGTTTGACCTGAAGACAATAAAATTCGACAAGGTGAAATATCAGGCCGTACTGCTCGACGCTACAAAGAATCAGCCCATAACGACGGTCAAGGTGAAGTAAGAATATTGAGGAGCAGGAAGTTATCTACATACATTCGGTCTGCATCTGCAACATGCAATAACCTGACAAGCGGACAAAGGCAATAATGTTTTGCCTTTGTCAGCTTATTTTATTCGGTAGAAAACATGATTCATGCTATAACAAGCATACAGCCGGCACTCAACGACAGACAGGCGCAAAGGCAACATACATCAGCCATGCATATAGAGATGTTCAGCCGTGCCCTCGCCCATCTGAAAATGAAACCTTGCAATACAAACAAAATTACTCTATGGTTTACGGATAAAAAGTGGGCCGTTTTTGCATAAAAAGTGGCCCATTTACGAGTCGTAAACAGGCCACTAACAGTTTAAAACAAAAACAGTGTGATTATCTTAATAAGCAGGTGTTAAAATGCAGCGCAAATTACCATCTAAAACATAAAACCGATAAAAAGTTACGATTTTCGGGCGCTTTCAGCTCACTGTAAATATAATTCCACAAAATCTGATTAAAGTCCGCAAACACTTACATGCTTTTTACCGGGTATTTATAAAAATCATACTTTTTCATCATATAATTCAAAGAATATAGGAGGCGGCTCGGAATTGTCAAAACAAAAAACATCGGTTTTCTTTTGACTTTTCACTCGCCTTTCACTATCTTTACATAAGATAGGAGGCGGCTCGGAACTGTCAAAACAAAAAACATTGTTTTTCTTTTGACTTTTCACTCGCCTTTCACTATCTTTGCATAAGGCATGAAGGCTACACGCTACAGACGGATGCCGCATGACGTAACAAAAATGAAGAGAGAAATGGAAAGACTTTATCCGATAGGCATACAAAACTTTGAAGACCTGAGACACAACGGGTATATATATGTAGACAAGACGGCACTGATACACCGCCTTGTACGCACAGGCAAATATTATTTTCTCGGCCGACCGCGACGCTTCGGAAAAAGTCTAATGATTTCTACTCTGGAGGCTTATTTCCAGGGAAAACGTGAACTATTCAAGGGACTCGACATTGAGAAACTGGAAAAAGAATGGACAGTCAGACCTGTGCTGCACATCGATCTGAATGGTCAGGAATACAAATCACGACAGGACCTTGAAGATATGCTCAACAGCTATCTTGCAAAATGGGAAAAGATGTATGGGTGCGAGACATCTGAGACATCTGCCTCACTACGCTTTTCTGCCATAATAAGAAATGCGGCAAAACAGACCGGACAGAACGTGGCAATACTCATAGACGAATATGACAAGCCACTGATACAGGCCATCGGAAACGAAAAGCTGCAAGATGAATACCGCAACACGCTTAAAGCATTCTACGGCAACCTGAAATCGTGCGACGGATATATCAAGTTTGCCATTCTTACAGGCGTAACCAGATTCAGCAGGGTGAGCATATTCAGCGACCTGAACAACCTGAACGACATAACAATGGACGACAATTATTCTGCTTTATGCGGAATAACCGAAAAGGAACTGAAGGGCAACTTTGAACCTGACATCAGGCAACTGGCCGAAAAGATGAACATATCGTTCGACGAAACTTGCAACCGGCTGAAAAAACTTTATGACGGATATCATTTCACCGAAAACGGCGAAGGCATGTACAATCCGTTCAGCCTGCTGAACACATTCTACAGGATGGAACTCGACAACTACTGGTTTGCCACAGGCACCCCTACCCTGCTCGTAAAGATGCTGAAGCAGAACGACTATCGTCTGAGCAATCTTACGGAAGGCGTGCAGGCGTCGTCTTATGAGCTCAACGGAATGGAGAACACAGAAAACAATCCTGTGCCTATGTTCTTCCAGACAGGATATCTGACAATAAAAGACTACGACAAGGAGTTTAAGACATATACACTGGGATTTCCCAACGAGGAAGTTGAACACGGGTTTATCAACTTTCTCATGCCTAGCTATGTCAACATAAACGAACATGAGTCGGCTTTCCAGATAATGAACTTTGTAAAGGAGGTAAGAGCCGGAAAGATTGACGACTTTATGGCGCGCCTGCAAAGTTTCATGGCCGGCACGCCCTACGAACTGGCACGTCAGCAGGAACTTCACTATCAGAACGTGCTCTACATAATGTTCAGCCTGCTGGGCTTTTATACCGAAGCCGAATACCACACGTCGCAGGGAAGAATAGACATGGTGGTAAAAACAAAGGAATATATCTACGTCATGGAGTTTAAGCTTGAAGGTACTGCGGAAGAGGCCATAAAGCAAATCAACGAGAAACAATATGCAGCACCGTTCGCATCAGACCCAAGGAAACTGTATAAGATTGGCGTAAACTTCAGCCGCGAGACAAGGAATATAGAAAGGTGGATAGTGGAATAGCACTATCCTCAACAAACAGGACATACCGGCAATATTGCTGAATTCGCAAACAGTAATATTGCTGTACGTAAACGTTTCTTATTATCTTTGATAATTGATTTCCGGCGGTCCGAAAGGTATCGGTCCGGGCATCGGCGTGAACTCAGGCATAATCATCGGACCTTGCTTCTTGTTGTTCTTAAACACAGTCTCATCAAGTACTTCTTTTACCAGCCAGCCCACAGGCAGTTCAAGCGTAAACTTTTCGCTGAATTTTATCTTAGGCGTTATTATCGGCGACGTAACCCATCGTCCGGCAAACGAGTCATAATATCGCTCAACACCCACATCCATGCCGAACGTTTCGCCCATTAAACTCAAGAAACCTCCGTAACCGCTCGAACCCATATAAGGCATGGCTCCCATCGTGTAGTATGACTGCCCTGTATAATAACGGCCGAATATGGTGGCCGAGACGTTTTCGTTGAAGTTATAGGTAACAGAGCCCCTGAAGCCAAACATGGTGTTCATGTTGCGCCACATAGAATAGCGGTCGGCCGAAACGCCTCCGGCAAAGGTGAAGTTGCCGACATTCTGCACCGCGCTGAACGACACGTTCTGGTTAGACATCAGGGCAGGCATGGTGGTGCGCGAGCCGGAACCAATAAGATAGCCGTTCTTCCATGAAGTGACGACACCGCTGCGGCTGAAGTCGTAGGCATAAGGCGATGCTGTAAACTTCGGTTCGGGCATGCCGTAAAGCATTATGCGCTCTATACTGTCAACATGAAACTTGGGTTTGGGAGGCTGAACCGACGACATCATCCTGCTGAATGTGCTATTCGTAAAACGGCTTTCGGGCAAAGGCGCCGAAAACTCCGGCGAATAGGCATCATGCATAAGCTTATCCTGAAATGCTGACGGCACGGAATCAGTAATGTCATTGCCGCCGTCGTTGATTTTAGAACTGCCGAAAGGCTCTTGGGCAAAGACCGGAAAGACGAAGGACAACAGGCATACAAGGGCCATTGTTCTTCTGCGGACAAACTGACTGATATTAAATTCCATACCGCAAAATGATTTAATTACCATGACGGTTGTTCAACTTTTGACAAGCTGCTGCATCCGCAACCGACAGAACAACGTATAGCCCGCAGACAGGGGCAAGGACTTAGCCGAAACAACGTCTAAAATGCCCTATCGCATAAGCCAACGGTTCTTATGGAAAACCATTGGTACGACAACTTCCTCGTTAAGGCTGTCGCCGAAACAGAACACAAGGAAGGCTTCGGATGCATGGACAGACTTGTCTGTCTTTTCAATATGGATTGTGTCATTGACACAGTTCATTATCCTGACTTCGCGTATGCCGTGATGCTCCTCTTTGACACGTTCAACAAACATCTTAGCATTAGCCTCGAGCTCTTCGCGATAACCGTCGGGGATGGTGTCGGCAAGATACATGCCGCGAACAAAATATGCATAATTTCCGGCCAGCAGCGAGTCGTAATACTCCTTTGCGGCCTTGGCTGCAGCGATATCGTTTTTATGTTCTTCGCTGCACGCAAAGAACATAAAAACGCAAAAAGTGAATATGACGAAAAATATTTTTCTCATTTAATTATATTAGCATCTATAAAACATGGTCAACGCGCCACAAGTTATTTTTGCCTGATAAAGATGTTTATAGGCGAGCCCGTGAGAGTCCAGTTCTCGCGAATCTTGTTCTCGAGGAAACGTCTGTAAGGCTCCTTGATGTATTGCGGCAGATTGGCGTAGAACACGAACGAAGGTATCTGCGTATTGGGCAACTGCGAGCAATACTTAATCTTGATATACTTGCCCTTTATCGATGGTGGCGGATAAGCCTCAATCAGCGGCAACATAACCTCGTTGAGCTTGGTGGTTCCTATCTTTGCCTTGCGGTTGAGATAAACCTGCTTGGCTGTTTCGAGCACCTTGAATATGCGCTGCTTTGTGAGTGCCGAGGCAAAGATTATGGGGAAGTCGGTGAACGGAGCCATACGGTTGCGTATGGCAGTAACGAAGGTGTCAATGACCTTCTGGTCCTTGTTCTCTACCAAATCCCACTTGTTCACCACAACCACGAGCGACTTGTTGTTCTTCTGTATAAGCTGGAAGATGTTCATGTCCTGTGCCTCGATGCCTCGTGTAGCGTCAATCATAAGTATGCAGACGTCCGAGTTTTCGATGGCGCGGATAGAGCGCATCACGCTGTAGAACTCAAGATCTTCAGTAACCTTGTTCTTACGGCGTATTCCGGCAGTGTCGACCAGGTAGAAATCGAAGCCGAACTTGTCGTAGCGCGTATAGATACTGTCGCGCGTAGTGCCGGCTATCTCGGTTACGATGTTGCGGTCTTCGCCGATAAAGGCGTTGATGATGCTGCTCTTGCCGGCGTTAGGACGGCCGACAACGGCAAAGCGAGGAATGCCGTCTTCGAGCAGTTCGCCGCTGTCGCTCTTGAACTTTGTAAGCATGAGGTCGAGCAAATCGCCCGTGCCGCTGCCCGTGGCGCTGCTTATGCACTGCGGATCGCCAAGTCCGAGCTTATAGAACTCGGCAGCACTATACTGCAGGTCGTTGTTGTCAACCTTATTGACCACCACGATAACCGGCAGCTTTGTACGGCGCAGGATGGCAGCCACGTCCTCGTCCCAGTCGGTCAGACCGGTTGTAACGTCAACCAGGAAGAGCACCAGGTCGGCCTCTTCGGTGGCTATAATCACCTGCTTGCGTATTTCTTCTTCAAAGATGTCATCCGACTTTACCACCCATCCTCCGGTGTCGACAACGGAAAACTCCTTTCCGTTCCACTCGCACTTGCCGTACTGACGGTCGCGTGTGGTGCCGGCGGTGTCGCTGACGATAGCACGACGCGACTTTGTGAGTCGGTTAAAAAGCGTAGACTTACCTACATTAGGGCGTCCTACTATTGCTACTAAATTTGCCATTTGTCATTTGTTTTAGAGAGATCAAGCCTGCCGGGATTCATCCTTGATACGCATGCCGGACGCTGAGTCCTGCCGCACGACGGCCGAAACGGAGGCCAAAACATCTCCCTCTGGTTTATATTTATTATAGCTTCACTCTTTATCTGTTTATTCAAAGCATGCGGAATGCCGTATGTGTGCATGCCGCAAAAGCCCGAAACAGGCATCAGGAATTACTCCGGATTGTAGCCAAAGTTGTCAAGCTCTTTCTTAGAGCTGCGCCAGTCTTTGTCAACCTTGACGAACATCTCGAGGTAGATGCTCTTGCCGAAGAACTTCTCAAGAGTCTTGCGTGCCTCTGTGCTCATCTTCTTCAGGGCCACGCCCTGGTGTCCGATGATGATGCCTTTCTGCGAGTCGCGCTCAACATAGATTACCGCACGTATGTGTATGTGGCGCTCGTCTTCCTTGAACGACTGCACGCTGACCTCAACAGAGTAAGGTATCTCCTTGTCGTAATAGAGCAGAATCTTCTCGCGTATTATCTCGCTCACAAAGAAACGTGCCGGTTTGTCGGTGAGCTGGTCTTTGTCAAAATAAGGCGGCGAGTCGGGCAACAGCTCCTTAATGCGCTTCAGCAGCATGTCGATGCCAAACTTATTCTTTGCCGATATGGGCAGAATCTCAGCCTCGGGCAGCAGCTTATGCCACAACTCAACCAGGTCGCCGAGCTTCTGCTGGTCGCTCTCGTCAATCTTGTTGATAAGCAGGAGCACCGGAATAGTCATCTTGCGCACCTTCTCGAGGAAGTCCATGTTCTTTTCGGGGTTCTCCACCACGTCGGTTACATAGAGCAGCACGTCGGCATCTTTAAGTGCCGACTCAGAGAAAGCCAACATCGACTCCTGCAGCTTATAGTTTGGCTTTAGCACTCCCGGGGTGTCGGAGAACACAATCTGCATGTCGTCCGTGTTGACGATGCCCATTATACGGTGGCGCGTGGTCTGCGCCTTGAATGTGGCAATGCTTATGCGCTCGCCTACAAGCTGATTCATCAGCGTCGACTTGCCCACGTTAGGATTACCTACAATGTTTACAAATCCTGCCTTGTGCATCTGTATTTTTATTTTGCTTGAATAAAAGATTATAATCTAAGTCTGCAAATATACGAAAAATTTTCAGCACAACCAACTAAGCAGGTTGCATGTGGCAAGAAATCAAGATAAAAGATGTTAAACTGACACTTGGAACACGCCGCCATACACCAACCGGAGAATGCGTCCGCAGCCTGCATTAATCACCACATTATCAGGACGTTAAGCTATCCGCATGTCAATATATTCAACAACACAATAAAGTCACGGAAGGCACGTTATAACAACAGTAAATTAAACTAAAAAATATTATTATGGTCAAGAATTTTTTCATCTTTCTTATTGCGGCCATCGGCCTTTGTTCATGCGATGGAGCAGAACCACACCTCATCATAACCGAAGCGAACAAAGCAACTAAAGAGCTTAACGAAAAGTATTTCGACATTACTTGTGGCGAATGGTATAACGAGGTGTCTGACAGTACAGGAAAAATTTACGAATATATCTATCTCGGAAAAGACAGAAAGAACGTACATATAACAAAGATTGTGACAAGAGAAATTGTAAAAATCAACGGAAAAGACACCTACACTGATTGGCGAATACTAAAAAACGATACGACCAAAGGAGACTGGAAATTGTACTGCATAGAAGAAAACGGAAATCTGACACCATATATCGAAATAGAAATATACTATGGCAACAACTGCGCAAACGGAAGAATCGGGCACTTTTACCATGCCGACGCAAACGAACTTCATGCAGACGTGTTCTATTTCGACAAAATGAAGCGAGGAAAAGCAGAGCCGAGCTTCTGACGAAATAAAAAAGACTTCGCAGGCTGATGTCCGGCGAAGTCTTTTATTTATTTAAACCAACTCAATTTTTTAGGCTACAAGAACCTAAACTAAAATCACATTTTTCATACGATTTCACTGTTTAAGCCATACGGTGAAATTACATTCACGGCATGCACAACACATCTGACTGCAACGCCCTAATGACTTAAACACCGGCGCATCGCCCCGCGCTAATCCTTCAGCGAATACGTAACCGTGGTAACCACACGCACCTTCTTTATGTAAGGCGTGTTGCTGTCGCGGTCGTCTATAGAGAACTGTCCCTGGTCGGCAGTCATAATCTTGTCGAGTTTGCTGTTGCTGTTTTCGGCAAACTGTGCCGCCGTCTGTTCTGCGTTCTTTATAGCCTCCTGCATCATCTTAGGCTTCATCTGCTGGAACGAGACATACTCATAAGACACTCCGCTGCCATATCCGCCGTCGACAACGGCCACGCCCTGCTTAAGCAGTTCGCCCTGACGCGCAATGATGCTTCTTACGAGCTTCACGTTGCGCGACGTAACGGTAACCGTTGACGTTATGTTGTAACGGTAGTTGCGCTTTGCCATGCTGTACTGGTCGGCATTAAGGTCGATCACCACGGGGGCGTTGACGCTGATTTCGCTCTCCTTGATGCCGTTCTGCGTCAGAAAGCTCTTCACCTTGGCCGTGGTAGCGTTTATGCGCGTGTATAGCTCCGGCAGGTTGTCGCCCAGCTCCTTTGTAAGTATCGGCCATGTAACCTTGTCGGCCGCCACCTCCTTCTCGGCAAGTCCCTTCACTGTAACCTTGCGGTCTTTGTTGGTAAAATTGTCGAAACCCGACTTTATGCAGAGGCCCAATATAACGATGCCTGCCGCAATGATTGCTGATTCCCATATTCTGTTCATAGCCTATAAATGTTAAGATTTACGCCATAAATGTACGAAGTTTTTCGACATGTTGCTCTCTGCAGGCCACTTTTTACCTTATGTTAACCTTTCGGACCATACCGGCAACAATATTTACGAAACTTCGGAGTAGAAACATTCAATATGAAAGAATAATGACGGCACGCACGACATCCATTCCCATGGACAAACCATGCCCGTGCGCACGCCACTGAATGACGCCGCGCACGGGCATGGCACAAAAAAGAAACGCATCTGCCATATAAGGGCAGATGCGTCGTCTTTCTATCTGATATTATCTTTCTGTCTATTTTCCGACAAAGTCTGATCCGTCGTAAGCCCACTTGTAGTAAGAAGCTCCGTGAACGAATCCGGCGCCGAATGCCGTCATGATGAGGTTGTCGCCCTTCTTGAGCAGATGCTCGTTCTCCCAGATTGCGAGCGGAATAGTAGCCGCACTGGTGTTACCGAAGTGCTCAATGTTGACCATAACCTGCTCCATGGGCAGCTCAAGACGCTTGGCCACAGCCTCGATGATGCGGATGTTGGCCTGATGAGGAACCACAAAGCGGATGTTGTCCTTGTTGAGGTTGTTGCGCTCTGCTATAAGTGCGCAGTCGTCGCTCATGCTTGTAACGGCATAGCGGAACACTGTGCGTCCCTCCTGATAGAGGTAATGCAGACGGTGGTCGACCGTGAAGTGTGACGGAGGACATACCGAACCGCCGGCCTTAAGATGGAGGAAGGGAAGTCCCTTTCCGTCGGCACGGAAGTAAGAGTCCATCGCACCGATGTTCTGCTCAGTTGTGCCTTCTACGAGAACCGCTGCCGCACCGTCGCCGAAGAGAGGGCATGTGCTGCGGTCTTTATAGTCGACAACTGACGACATCTTGTCGGCTCCGATTACTATTATCCTCTTGTAGCGTCCGCTCTGTATCATCGACGTTGCCACGTCGAACGAATAGAGGAAGCCGCAACAAGCAGCCCAAAAGTCGAAAGCAAACGCGTTTTTCAGTCCCAGCTTGCCTATAACGATAGATGCTGTTGACGGAAAAGCATAATCGGCTGTCGAGGTGGAAACGATGACAGCATCGATGGTATCGGGGTCGACGCCCGTTTTCTTAAGGAGCTGCTTTGCAGCCTTGCGCGCCATGTATGACGTGCCGAGGCCTTCCTCGGTGAGGATGCGGCGCTCCTTGATGCCGACACGCGTCATAATCCACTCATCGTTGGTGTCTACCATTCTTGACAGTTCCTCGTTGTTGAGGACATAGTCAGGAACGTAACCGCCGATTCCTGTGATTATTGCGTTTATTTTCTCCATTATTCAGCTGTTTCCTTTACAATAGCGATCTTACCTCTGTAGTAACCGCATGTCGGGCAAACTGTGTGATAAATATGATAAGCGCCGCAGTTAGGGCATACTGCCAATGTAGGAGCTACAGCCTTGTCATGAGTTCTTCTTTTAAGTGTACGTGTCTTTGACTGTCTTCTTTTAGGATGTGCCATTTTCTTTTAATCTTTAATTATTGTTTTTAATTTTTCTAATTCACTCCAACGCGGGTCCACGGGCTTCTCCTCATCGCCATCACTGCTTCGGGCAGCTGAATGCTCTTCGAGAGCTTTTATCATCGCAGGGTTGCATTTTCCAGGTGCATGCACATGCTTAATGGGTATGCTGAGGGCTATGAACTCGTATATAAACCATGAAACGTCGAGCCGGCCTTCGTCGCGCTCTACCGTTATGAGGTCGTCGTCTTCTGAATATTCTTCTCCAAACTTAACCGTCAGCCTGTTGTCAGAGCTTACGGGCTGCTCCATGTCGTCGAGACAGATGTCGCACGGAACATTGACTGTGCCTTCTGAGTGGAAGTTGAGCTCGAAATACTCTGACGTGCGCTGAACTCTCAGCTCCACCTCTACCGCTCCGCTCCTTACCTCAGGACCGTCTACAGCCTCAAAATAAGCATTGTCGAGGTCGTACTTAAAGATGGTTTCGCCCTCCTTAAGACCTTTCAAATCAATTTTAAAAGACTCTAAACTGCACATTTTTTGATGAATAAAATAAATGACTTCATGCGCACGGAATTACAGCAGCACCCCGGGTGCTTCTTCCACACGCATCGCCTTTGGGCTGCAAAGTTACAAATTATTTTTTATTCTTGTATTACAAATGCCGAAAATTTCATGTATTTATAGACTAAAGTGGCATTGTTTCACCATGTTGCAGCATTTATCTGCTGTTTAGGAGCATGTTAAAAGTATTCACAAATGGCACGTGCCGCATAATTATATGCCGCAAATGCCTACTGCCGGTGCGTGCATATGCCTTAAAATATGGCTGCTTATGACATGGCGGACATATACCAAACGCCTAAACGGCACATAGGCTGCGCGGCAGGGCTCATACCTCACGGCGCACACGGAGGGCACTGAATACGGCTCAGGCATTCATAAATTTCACACCGGGCATGCGCCCCTTTACGGCGTCCCGGCAACCATTTGGCAGGCTGTTTCAACCGTCCGTGTAACGCATTGTGTATCAATGCGTTGCAAAAGGCCGTCTTTTATGCTCTAAAACATGGTCTTTTACATGCTGAAAGGTGGCCTTTCGCAACGCAAAAGGCCACCTTTTGAAAACCAGCAGGCATCCATCGCCCTGTCTGTTGGCTCTGCACGCCGTTATGAGCCTGTGGCGTGAGGCAACAAAAGTATATCTTAGCGATGCCGGCCGGAACATGTCCGGGCGGCCGATGCATCTTCATCTTATTTTTTGGTGCTTACCACAATGGCGCCGTTCTTGGCCTGTTCGCCAAATTTTTCAACGGCAGACTCGCCTTTAAACACCTCTATGCTATTTATTTTATCTGCGCTTATCTTTTTCAGTTCGGCGACACTGACGTGCACACCGTCTACGACATAATATACATCATCGCTAAAGGCAATATTGCTGCCGGCAGCTTTCTGGCTTTCGCTGCCAGGTCCGCCGTCCATGCGGAAGTTCACGGGCAAGGTGTAACGCACGTTTACTGCCTCGCCGCGCTGATAGCCCGGCACCCATTTTGGCATGGCGGCAACCACTCTGACAGCCTCGGCGTCGAGCTCCGGACTGATGTTTCTTATTGGCTTGACATCTCTAACGGTGCCGTCCTTGCCTACAACGAACTGCACTATCACCTTGCCTTGTATGCCGGCTTTGGCGGCTTCGGCAGGGTATTTTATGTTATCACGCAAGTATGCCATAAGGGCATTAGTTCCGCCGGGATAGCGCGGCTGATCCTCGACAACGTCGAACACACGGCCGTCATCTTTTGAGGCGCCGACAGTAACACCTGCCACACGCCCCCTGAGGCTGTCGGCGGCGGCTGTCTCCGTCGCAGCGGCTTCAGCCGGCATGCCTGCGGCGCCGGCCTCGCCAGTGCTCATGGCCAGATGCTCGGCCGTGCCCGGCATGCTTCTAACAACAGAATTTACGAGAGCATTGCTGTCGTGCTCTATCTCCTTACTCAAGCTTTCGGCCTTCGGCGTGGCAAAAGCCACTACGGCAATGGCCGCAACGGGAACGGTAAGCAATATCTTGGCGCGGTTCCACGGGTTAGACTTTTTAATCAGCATCATAGTTATTCGTTTTTTTAGTGAGTTATGATTTAGATTGTTTGCCATACTGAATAGCCGCTCGCCCACGGCCTTGCGTATCAGAAGGAGCTGATATTCGGATGCGTCGGCACCGCTCTGTATCACGGCCTCGTCGGCCTCATACTCGTGTATGTTCTGCAGTTCGCGGCGCAGCAGCCATGCGGCGGGATTAAACCACTGGAATATCAGCAGCATGTTGCACAGCATTATGTCGAGCGAGTGGCGGCGCGCTATGTGTGCCTTTTCGTGTATTAGTATTTCGCTGCGGCCGCTTTCATAGTCGCTCCTGCTTATCACGATGTTGTTAAACCAGCTGAACGGCGCCACGTCATCATCAATCACTACTATCTTTATGCCGTCGGCGGTTGTAACAGAGTATTTTCCCGAGATAAGCCTATGCAGCCTTACGAGCGAGCATATCTCGCCTACAAGGAACAAGGCCACACCTATTATATATATGGCGAAGAGCACCTGTATGAGCGTCGGGCCCGAGGGCGCAGGGCCGTCGTCTACAACGCCCATGGCCAACAGCTGCTCTATCTGCACCATTCCGTCGTAAGCCACGGTTGGCTCGTCCACAGATATGTTCACAAACGGCAGCACGAGCGACAGCAGCATGAGCAGCAACAGCGTGGCGCGGTTGAACGCATGAAACGTGTCGCGGCTGAGCAGCAGTTTGTAAAACAGGTAGAAAGCCGCCAGGCATATCGCCACCTTTATCGAATATATGAAAAACATTCCCATGGCATTATCGTTTTTTATCCGTATTTTTATCCTCAAACCGGTCTCAGCGCACGGCCGAAACTTCCTTTATAGCCTCAAGCATGTCGTGGCGTTTCTGGCCGTTGGTTCCTATGACCAGCTTGCGCACCACTCCGTCCTTGTCTATCAGCACCGTCGTAGGCGTCTGCTGCACCATGAACATCTCCCAAAGCGTCCTGTCGCCGGCTACTTGCGTGAACCTGAAGTTCTGCCGTTCTACGATGTCTTTTATTTCTTCAAACGAATTATACGTAACGGCCAGAAAGTTTACATCAGGACACTCGTCTTTCCATTTGCTTATCTCAGGCATTTCTCTTATGCACGGTCCGCAGCCCGTATACCAGAAGTTGAGCACCAGCGCGCGGCCCTTGGTTGATGCGTTGTCCCACACACGGCCGTCTACATCCTTCACGCTGAACTGCCCTATCGTGTCGCCTTCGGCAATTCTGGTCTTCTTCGGCACGTTGTAAACCATCTTCATTGCCATAGATTCTCTTACCTGTGCCTGCTCAATCCAGTAGTCGGCGTTGGGCACATCTTCCTTCTTCACGGCATAGCGCTTAGATTCGTCACTTAGCTTGACGCCCTTTATCGCCATGATTTTGTTGCCGTCCTGGTCCGACAGGATTATTACACCAACCTGTTTTCCGTCAACATCCGACGGCATTTCGTTAAAGAAGCAGCCGTCTATGAGAAGTTTCGGCAGTTTTCCGTCGGCAAAAGAGCTTGCAGAAATGCACAAGGCGAGCAACAATGTCAGCAGCAGTTTCTTCATTTTTTGTTCTCCTCAACCTTTTTTATGAGGTCTTTCAGCTCGTCGAGCGATATTTTCTCTTCGCTCACAAGTGCAGACACCACTCCAAGATACGACTTGCCGAAGAACTTGTTGACAACGTTATTAAGCGAACCGCGCTTGTAGCCTTCGCGCGATATCTTCGGGAAATAGGCATATGTGCGTGTCTTCAGGTTGCGGTGCGACAGGAAGCCCTTGTCTTCCAGTATATGCACAAGTGTTGAAAGCGTGTTTACATGCGGCTTCGGATCGTCATACAAAGCCTGCAACTCGCGTATCTGCATCTCGCCCTTGTCCCAATAATGGTTCATTATCTCTTCTTCTTTGTTTGTCAATGATTTCATAGCTATTTGTTTTTTGTTTACCGCAAAGTAACTAAATAGATTAGTTATATGCAAAAATATGCGTGTTAATAAAATTAAAACGGACGCACTTTTAACTAAACAGCTTAGTTTATTAACAATGTAAACGGTCTATTTAACTAATCAGAATAGTTTAAACATGCGTTCCGCCCAATCCTTTTCTTTCAGCTGAATCATGCTGCATGCTCAATGCCGATGCGCAGCCTGCGGCATCATTTTAATGCGCGCGCAAACAATATTATTATTTTTAAGGCGTTATAAAACTGTATGCAGTGGACAGACCGAATAAGACAGGTGAAGATAATACTCGTGCTGGCGGCCATAATTATTGCCGTTGCTTCTCTTATTGTGTCCAATAATCTTGTAAAGAAGCTTGCAGACGAAGAACACAACAAGATGGAAGTATGGGCTGAAGCCATGCGCTCGCTTAACAAGGCAGACGAAAACACTGATCTCAATCTTGTCCTTAAGGTCATCAACGAAAACAACACCATACCGGTAATTGTTACCGACTCGAAACGCAACGTGCAGATTTACCGCAACGTCAACCTTAAAGGCGTAAACTATGAGGACAGCCTGAAAAATGCCGGAAACATAAGCGAAAAATTGCTTAACGAAGGAAAATTCATCAGGATTTATCTCGACGACAGCCTTAAGAATGATTATATCAACGTGTGCTACGACGATTCTGTCATTCTGAAACGCCTGTCTACGTATCCTTACATCCAGCTTGGAGTTGTCATGCTGTTTGTAGTTGTTGCGATATTCGCACTGCTTACATCCAAAAAGGCAGAGCAAAACAAGGTGTGGGTAGGTCTGTCCAAGGAAACAGCCCACCAGCTCGGCACGCCTATTTCGAGCCTTATGGCATGGACAGAGATATTAAAGGAGAATTATCCTGACGACGAACTGATACCCGAAATGGATAAAGACGTCAAGAGACTTGAACTTATAGCCGAGCGTTTCTCTAAGATTGGTTCACTGCCGGAGCCTGTTCCTTCAAGCCTTATGGACGTCATGACTCATGTAATCGACTACATGGACCGGCGTACTTCGTCAAAGGTAACCTTCATAAAAGAGTTTCCCGAAAACGACATAACAGTAAGAATAAACAGTTCGCTCTTCGAATGGGTAATCGAAAATCTGTGTAAAAACGCTGTAGATGCAATGGAAGGATGCGGCACAATAACGCTTCATGTCGAGGAAACGGCATCGAAAGTAATCATTGAAGTTACTGACACAGGCAAAGGTATAAAGAAAAAGAACATAAGAAATGTTTTCAAACCTGGCTTTACAACTAAAAAACGCGGCTGGGGCCTGGGACTGTCGTTGGCAAAACGAATCGTTGAAGAATATCATAAAGGCCGCATATTCGTGAAAAACTCGGAAATAGGCAAAGGCACAACATTCAGAATTGAACTGACAAAGCGTGCATGAGAGCGTTTTTAGAGCAATTTCGGTAAGGAACAATAGTTCCGTTCCACATATCACGTTTCGATGCACAATTAGCCGGCGAAAATAAAAGTCTATTCTCATTACGTTCAAGATTGCCTTTCATCAGACATCTTCTGTCCGTTCAGGCGTTCATTCAACGGGTGGCAAATATCATCTCCATTCATTCTAAGATTAGCCGGCGAAAATAAAAGTCTATTCTCATTATGTTCAAGTTTGCCTTTCATCAGACAACTTCTGTCCGTTCAGGCGTTCATTCTACGGGTGGCAAATATCATTTCCCTTCATTATAAGATTAGAGACATAAATAGTTTCCATAGCTCCTGTTACATAGAAATTAAATGCCATCAACTTTTTGACTATACCTGAAGTGGTTCTAGATTTCATTTTCTTCAAAAAAATGGGTCCTTGTAGTCAATGGCTATTTGCATGGTACTATTTATTTTAATTAATCTGAAACATTTTACATCTGCAAAATATATTGTATTATATGCTGCCGTAAATTGCACGTATTGCTCCACACTGTCATCATAGATAATTAAATATGGTATGCGTTTTATGGTATTATAAAGAGTGGTGACACCCAAGAACAATCCACCACCTCCCCAAAATATCACACTAAGCCAGCCACTATAAATTTAATCACAAACCTGCAAGATTCATCCTCGTCAATTATCATATATACTCCACCTACAGCAAAAAGCATGCAGCATAGAAACAACAACTGATTTTTCCTGCAACTTTGGTATATTTTAATTTCAGTTTCCATAATTTATCTGATATTTCATTCGAAATAACGGACTCCATTACTTATCATTCCCATCCGTCCCATCCGTCTCATTAGTCTTATTAGTCTCATAAGTCCCATACTCCGTGGGGCCAACAAAAAAAAGAGTCCCTGACATCATAACTGACGTCAGGGACTCAACTCTGAAAAAAAGGCGGCCTCCTACTCTCCCGCATTGCATTGCAGTACCATCGGCGCAGGCGGGCTTAACTTCTCTGTTCGGAATGGGAAGAGGTGGAACCCCGCCGCAATAACCACCTAAATATGGCTTTTTGACGGTCTCGGCACAAGAACAAAACATTAGTGAACCTTGAAGTACACCGATGAAAGAGACTTCATCCTCTGTTACATGCACATCAAAAGAACATGCACAGGAAAAGCTTCGGGCAATTAGTAGCGCTCGGCTTTGACGTCGCCGTCTTTACACCTGCGCCCTATCAACGTCCTCGTCTGGAACGGCCCTCAAGGAGTTCTTATCTCGCGGACGGCTTCGCACTTAGATGCTTTCAGCGCTTATCCGGGCCAGACACGGATACCCGGCGGTGCACCTGGCGGCACAACCGGCATACCGGAGGTCTGTCCAACACGGTCCTCTCGTACTAGTGTCAGATCCGCTCAAAACTCCAACGCCCACGATAGATAGAGACCGAACTGTCTCACGACGTTCTGAACCCAGCTCGC
>OLWS01000355.1_pt1 | contig 23572 bp, 15 predicted proteins | sample 1673601 | NCBI WGS metagenome assembly OLWS01 (sample SAMEA103958116, study PRJEB25191) | human gut metagenome | biome: human-associated habitat [ENVO:00009003]; feature: intestine environment [ENVO:2100002]; material: feces | place: Germany | collected 2013/2015 | reverse complement strand
GAGAAGTTTTTCTCTGGCCCTTTTTCTTTTCAAACGGCTTGCCCGCAAAAATGCCGTCCAGAAACCATGCATAGCGCTCCTGGATCAGCCGGATGGCGTCCAGCTGCTCCTGCATAAACCGCGGCAGCGTATCATCCTGCATTGCATATTCGCAGAACGCTTCCTGCGCTTCTCCCACAAATAATTCGCTCACATCCATGCTTGCAAACAGCTGAACGTCATTCCAATACAGGCGGTAAAGCGGCAAAGAAGCGAATCCATTTGCCACAGCCTGAAACGCCTGCGCTGCCTGCTCTGCATTGTTTCCGGCAACGGCTTTCTGATACTGATCCAATAATTCCTGAAATGGCGCGGCGTCAAGATTCAGAATTTCCGTCAGCACAGTGCCGTAGGGCTGCATCGCCGGATGGGATTCCACCCAATAGCCGGACGCACCGAACTCCACCTTCGTATTGGTGCGCGGCCGATGAAAATCCAATAAATCTTTTCCCAAAACGCCCATGTGCGTGCGCCTCCTTTGTAGAGAATACATTTTCACTCGTGTAGTGTATGTGCTTAAATGATACATTACCTATTGTGGAATGTCAATGGTTGTGCTATCATTCGATTGTAGATTTGTAGAAAATGTATCTACAATAAATATTATCGAAAGGAAGTGAACAAATGAAGAAACTCGAAACCATGACCGCCGAGCAGCTGCAAAGCGCGCCATACGCACCGGTGCCGTTTCTGGTAGACGAGCTGATTCCAGAGGGCCTGCACATCCTCGCGGGCGCGCCGAAGATCGGCAAGTCTTGGCTGGCTTTATGGCTCTGCCTGTGCGTTTCGCAGGGCCAGCCGCTCTGGAATTTCGCCGTGACGCAGGGCGAAGTTCTGTATCTCAGCCTTGAAGATTCCTACCGACGCATCCAGTCGCGGCTCTTTGATCTGACCGAGGACGCACCGCCGACGCTGCACTTTGCGATCCTGGCAGACACGCTCAAGCACGGATTGGAGCAGCAGATCGAGCAGTTTTTGGCCGAGCATCCAGCGACCAAGCTCGTTGTGATCGACACCTTGCAGCGTGTCCGATCTACTGGCGGCGACAGCAATCTGTACGCGAACGATTATCAGGACGTCGGCCTGCTCAAGCAGCTCGCAGACAAACACCACATTGCGATTCTCTTAATTCATCATCTGCGGAAGCTCCACGATGACGATCCCATGAACATGATCTCCGGTTCAACGGGCTTAAGCGGCGCGGCGGACTCTGCCTTTGTGCTGCAAAAGAATGCGCGGAGCGCCAACGCCGCATCCCTGCATTGCACCGGGCGCGACATCCCGGACCGGACGTTAAAGCTGGAGCTTGGCGAGGACGATCACGTCTGGAAGCTGCTTGCAGACAGCAAAACTTGCACCGGCGCTTCTAAGATTTCCGCGCTTCAGCTCGTGCATCTTTTCTCTGCGCTGCTCAGTGCCGATCCTACATACACCGGCGCGCCATCGGCACTGTCCGCAAAGATCGACCCTGACGGAAGGCTTGGAATCACGCCGAAAAAAGTGACCCGTCTGGTGCTGGAAAGCGTTGAGACTCTAAGGGAAAACGGAATTCTGGTCAAGACCTACCGCAGCAACGGAAAGCGGTTGATCTCGCTCCGGAGTGTCGAAAGTGCCGATCTTCCCACCGTGGGAAACATCGACCCTATCGACCCTGTCAGCAGGTCGAGCGCCTGCGCCGCGCCGTGAGCCGCGTGTTGCCGCTGTGTGCGGCTTTGTGCCCCGGCTGCGGGTGTGTGCGCGGCGCAGCTGAAAAAGCCCACGTTGCACCGACGTGCGGGCAACGCAGGAAAACACAGGTGCAATACGCCAGTCCAACGCAGAGAATCCCCGCTACGGCGGGGAAAATCCTCCCGTTCGGGAGGAGCCAGCATCGCATTTGGCTAGTCGCCGGACTCCCGGCTCCCTGCCAAATGCTGTTTGCGGGCAGAAGCCCGCACCCACTTCAATGGAAACGGAGGATATATGAAAAAGGACAAACAATTCAGCATTCGGATCTCAGAACAGAATTTGGAAACGATACGCCGAAAAGCGGCACAGGCGCACATGACGCAGAGCGACTATGTGACCGCCTGCTGTCTTGGTAAGCGCATCGTCATCATGAACGGCTTGAAGGAAGTCCTGCGGCAGCAGAAAGCCATTGGCAACAACCTCAACCAGCTGGCGGTGCTGGCAAATATGAGCAAGGTGCAGTTTGCCAATCTGGATTCTGCTGTGCAGGCGTTCGCCAAGATCAACAGTGCCCTGCGGGAGTTGCAGGAGGGAGGTGCGACGAAATCGCAATCGTCCATTTCGTGAACTACAAAAAGGGAACGCAGACACGCGGCTGCATGAAAAGCGTGATGCAGTATGTGGCACAGGAAAATAAGACGCTCTGGAATGGAGAGCAGCTCATCAGCGGCATCGGCTGCCAACCGGAAACGGCATTTGATGAATTTCTCAGCACGAAGCTCCTGCATCACAAAGACGGCGGCGTTCAGTTCTACCACATGGTGCAGAGCTTCCCGAAAGGCGCGGACGTTGACCCGCGCGCAGCGCACGAAGCGGCGCGGCTGCTTGCCGGATACTTTGAAGGCTGCGAAGTCCTCGTTTGCACCCACACCGACCGCGAACACATCCACTCGCACTGCATCATCAACAGCGTCAATTTTGAGACCGGCAAGAAGATTCACATGGCCGATGAGCAGATCCATGCGCTGCGTGTCCGCAATGACCAAATCTGCGGGGAACTCGGACTTCCGAAATTTCAGAAGGACGAACAGCAGAAAGCCAGTGGGATGTCTAACGCGGAATATTATCCGGCAGCGAAGGGCGAAAGCTGGAAGTTGGAGCTCATGCGCGTGATCGACGAATGTATGCGGTACGCCGGGAATCGTGAGGAGTTTTTGGTTCTGCTCCGCTCTGAGGGTTATGATGCCACATGGACGGACAGCCGCAAAAGTATCACCTACACCACGCCCGACGGCCGCAAGTGCCGCGACAGCAAACTGCACATGACGAAATACCTGAAAGAAAATATGGAGGCGGAATTTGGATACCGAACAGAGATTGACAGCGGCAGAACTGGCAGCGCAGCACCGGAAGTCGATGGACGAGGCGCGACGGCTGGAATCGGCCGTAATGGTGACGGAGCAAAACTGGAATGCAGTTTTGCGGATGCAGAACGACCTGTTTTTACAGATGCAGCAGTTAAACGCCGACCTGAAAATGCTCCTGACAAAACAGGAAGCGCAGACCGCATTGAACGAGATGCAGGAGAGTGCAGAAAAATTCGAGAGACAGGCTGGGAACCTGAACGAGACGTATTCTTCCAGCTGCAAGGCGCTGACCGAGACTACGAAGAACGCCCTGACCGAGATTCTGAACAATACGAAGAAACAGCTTTCAGATACGGTACAGGAAGCACGGAAGATAATTCACCTCTGCGCGTGGATCTCGGCTGCGGCAGTGATCTTGTGCGCGGCGCTGTGCGCCTTGGTCGTGCTGTGGAGCAGATGACGGATGATGCGCCGAAGCGGGACGGAACAACCACGTCGCTACACATTGACAGCAAGCGCCGGAAGAAGCTCAAGCAAAAGAAAACCACCCTCGGTCATGCCGAGGACGATCATGTGGATTGGACAATGGAACAGCACTTATAAAAACAGCCTCCAGTGGGAGGCAGAAAGGAAGCCTATGAAAAAGGACTGGGAGATTTATCGGGACACCGGTATTCTCGGCGGATACATACCGGAGCAGGCAAAGCTTCGGAGAACAGAGGACGGCGAAGTCGCAACTGTTTTCCGGGACACAACAACACGTATAGAGGGAGACTGCATCGCAAAACAGCGCGAGATGTTGATCGGCAGCAAACGGTTCTGTATCACGTCTGTATTTCCGGCAGAGCCGTCTGCGACGGCAACGGACAAGCTGCTCGCATACATTGATGCGGAACTGAAAAAAGAAGCGCACAGCGCGTGAGGTTCTCATAGACTTGTGCCAGCCGGTGCGGTATACTTGCCTTACCGTACCGGCTTGCCCCACAGAAAAGGAGGTTACAATGGCAAGCCAAAAACAACAATACACCATTCTCTACGGGCGGCTCAGTCAGGAGGACGAGCGTGCCGGGGAGTCAAACAGCATCCAGCATCAGCGGGATCTGTTAGAAAAATACGCGCAGGACAAAGGCTTTGAAAACACGCTCTTTCTTGCGGACGATGGGTATTCCGGAACGAATTTTGAGCGGCCGAGCTGGAAAAAGATCGTGGAAATGATCGAAGCCGGTGAGGTTTCCACCCTGATCGTAAAGGATGCCTCCCGGCTGGGGCGTGAGTACTTGCAGGTCGGCTACTACATGGAGATCTATTTCCCGCAGAAAAATGTGCGGTTCATCGCAGTGAACGACGGCGTGGATTCTGTGGTCGAGAGCAGCAACGATTTTAACCCTATCCGCAACTGGGCAAACGAGCTGCACGCAAAGGACACGAGCCGGAAGGTTCGCGCCGTGAAAAAGCTGCAGGCTGAACGCGGCGAATGGCTCGGAGGCCGTCCACCCTATGGGTACCGAAAATCCGAAACTACGGAAAACCATCTCGAGCCTGACCCAGAAGCGGCAGAGGTCGTGCAGCAGATTTTCACCCTCTGTGCTGCCGGGAAAGGTCCGAGTCAGATCGCGCGGATTCTGACGGAACGGAATATTCTGACACCTGCAAATTACTACTTTCAGAAGGCCGGAAAAACGCACAAGGGGTGCGATGCGCTGCATCCGTGTACGTGGTCTGGTACGACGGTCAGTGATATTCTCAAAAACGTCATGTATCTGGGCCATACGGTTGGACTGCGGCGGACGACCATTTCCTACAAGAATAAAACACGGATCGACCGGCCGGAAAGCGAACAGTGTCTGGTAAAAAACACGCACCAGCCGCTCATCACGCAGGAGCAGTGGGAGATCGTGCAGGAGGTGCGGCAGCACAAAAAGCGCACGGCAAAGCACATGGATGAACCGAACATTTTCTCAGGGCTGGTGTTCTGCGCAGACTGCGGAAAGCCACTGGTGCTGCACAGAGCCAGCACCATGAAGAAAGTGGAGTACAATTTCAAGTGCTACACCTACGGCAAGAAAGGCAAAACCGCCTGCACTGCGCACCACATCCGGGAGTGTGAACTTATGCAAATCGTTCTGGATGATCTCCGACGGGTCACACATTTCGCCCGAATGAAGGAGCGGCAATTCGCGGCGCACATCAACCAGAAAAACAGCGCAGAACTGCGGCAGGAGATGAACCGTGTCCTCCGTGAATTGGACGCGATGAAAAAGCGAAGTGCAGAGCTGTCCAAGCTGTTCAAACGGCTCTATGAGGACAATGTTCTCGGGCGCGTGACAGACGAGCAATACCGGATGCTCTCCGGCGATTACACAGACGAGCAGCGTATGCTGGAGGAACAGATTCCGCAGAAAGAACAACGTCTGGCACAGCTTCAGGCGCGCGAAGCGAACGTGGATGCTTTCATTGAAAAGGCAAAGCAGTACACAGCAATTGATACGCTGACACCGGAACTGCTGCGGCTGTTCATCCAGCGCATCGAGGTCGGTGAACGGGAAACAAAATACTCCCGCAATTCCAGCCAGTCTGTCCGCATCATTTACCGGGACATCGGCACGTTGGACAGCGCCATGCAGCCGGACGAGAAGCAGCCGAAGCTGCTCCCGCCGCTGAGCGAAGTCATTCAATTCCCGGCATAAGACGGAGAGAACAGGAAGAGGGAGCGGAGAAATCCGCTCCCTCGCAGAGGGGTGACAGTTTGTGTCCCTGTAAAGGGAAATAGAACGGCTTCCGGGCTTTTTCGCGCCCATTTTTAGAGGCGTGACAAAAAGATACCAAAATGGGCTTTAGCAAATTCGATGGACCTGTACCTTTACCCAAGGCTTTTTGAGCCGTTTTTCCGAGAATTTTTCGGGAAAGCGGCTCTTTTTTGTCCTCGGCAAAGTGTAGAATTCTGACTGGCGTTTTTGTTGGTTCTGCCGAATGCGCACTCCAAGCACAGATGCCGGCGCGTTAGCCCGCTGTGCGGCATTTCAGACGTTAAGACCGCAGGCCGGCCCCATCCCCACTTCAGGACGAAACCACGGCGTATTGGCGATGCTGGGACGCGAAAAAGCAAAACACCCGCTGCAACGCTGAAGCAGCGGGTGGTCGTTTATCTGCTGGATCTCAGCAGAGCATCGGTTTTTAATGTCACGCCCATCATGTCTTTGTGGGCTTCGCGGGTATCGCGGCAGAGCGGTGACAAGAAAGTCAGCGCGTTCTGAATGCGGCTCAGATCTGACGCAGAGAGCGTGTCCTCGTGCAAATGGCGCAGCACCCGGCGATAGGATTCGCGGAGCTTTGCGTCCACGGACGGCTGGAAGAAATAGTTTGAAATCAGGCCGCCGATCAATGCGGCTTCGTTATCGGTGTACTGCATGGTGATTGCCCTCCTCTACGATGTTCAAACAACAAACGTTGGCATCATACCACAAGATGCAGTATCGGTCTATTCGCAAACTGACGAAATATTGAATCGCAAATCTACATACAAAATGAAGCGGCGTTTCGCTCTCTTATGAAAAGAGGGTTGAAACGCCGCTTTTTTCTTTTCTTAAATTCTGAACCCCAGACGAAGGAGGTCACAAAAATGTCTGTTTTCCGTGTTGAAAAGACCAAAGGTTACACGGTCATGTCCAACCATCATCTCCGCAACCATGCGCTGTCCCTCAAGGCCAAGGGTCTGCTCTCGCAGATGCTGTCGCTGCCAGAGGACTGGGATTACACGCTGCAGGGTCTCGCGCAGATCAATAAAGAAAGCATCGACGCCATCCGCGAAGCTGTGCGCGAGCTGGAACGTGCCGGTTACATCAAGCGCAGCCGCGAACGCGATGAGCGCGGCTGCCTGCGCGGAACCGTCTACACGATCTACGAGCAGCCGCACGCGGAGCCAACGCCAGAAGAACCTACGCAGGAAAAGCCTGCGTTGGATAACCCAACATTGGAAAAGCCTATGTTGGATTTGCCTACGTTGGAAAATCCAACGCAATTAAATACTAAGAATACTAAGAAAAGAAAAAGACAAAGTACAGACTTATCAATTACCGATTCGATTCCTTTCCCTTCCGGTTTTCCGGACGCTCCCACGCAGAAGCGAACGGAAGCGAAGGAATCGTTTGAACTCTACCGGGAATTGATTCTGGAGAACATCGACTACGATGTTCTGGCAAGCGATCCTCACGTTGACCGGGAGCAGCTTGACGAGATCGTCGACCTGGTGCAGGAGACAGTTTGCAGCACGCGCAGCCGAATCCGCGTTGCAGGCAACGATTATCCAGCCGAGGTCGTGCGGTCAAAGCTGCTGAAGCTGAACAGCGAACATATTCGTTTCGTCACGGACTGCCTGAAGCAAAATACAACGCGGATTCGCAACATCCGGCAATATCTGCTGGCTGCGCTGTTCAACGCGCCGAGCACGATGAACAGCTATTACACCGCTCTGGTCGCGCATGATATGGCAGCTTAAAGCCAAACAGCAAGGGGCTTGAAAAAACTATTCGACCGATTCAAGCGCACTGCGGACCATTGCGACGATCATGTTAATCTGTTTTGGTGTGGCCGAGCGGCAAAGAGCAAGCAGGGAATCCAAATCCTGCGATTCTGTCAGGTTCAGGTTGTCCGCAAGCAAATATGTTGGGGAAACATTCAACGTGCTGCAAAGCGTTACGAAAACCTGCAGGCTGGGTGTTTTTGCGCCAGACTCTATTTGCCTGAGATATGTCGCATTGATGTTGCAGGCTTCGGACAGGCGTTCACTTGTCCAGCCCCTATCCTTTCGCGCGGTGTTGATTCGTTTTCCCAGCAACTTTTTATCCATCTGATTCTCCCCACCTGTATGCTGATTGAGGCAAATTCGTTCCCTATAAGCTTACATTTTTCTTGACGCAGAAAATAGCGACTGATAGAATACGAAATATAAGCCATTAGACTACATGTGAGGTGATACAAGATGTGCGGAACGAAAAGCTGCGCGATCCTCGGACACAATCCCATGCGGTTTGCATGGGGATTTGATGAAGAAGCTGCGGAGTGTCACGATATGAAGATGGAGTTGGCCCAGCAGATCATGGTGCTGCGGCAGCAAGGGGTGACGCACTTTTCCGTGGCCTGCGACTACGGCGTGGGGCTTTACGCCGCAGAGATCATTAACGCGCTGCGGAATGATGATCCGGAACTGATGCTGTTTTGTGTTACGCCATACGAGGAACAGGCGACAAAGTGGACACCGGAACTGCGCGAACGCTATTTCGATATGCTGATAAAATGCACACACATGACGGCTGTTAGTCTCCATAAACAGCCAGACGCACAGCTGAAAGCCTACCGAACAATCATCCGGCAGTCTGACATGGTGCTGGCGGTCTACGACCCGGCATCTGCGCGCGGAGATGATACAGATAAGGCGATTTCTTATGCGAGAGAATTGCACCGCCCCATGCTGATGATCCACCCGGACACATTGAAAACGACATATTCCTGCGTGGAAGTCTGATATGTCAGCGCACTGTCCTTTGCTATAATGAGCATAGAAAAGACTTCGTAAATTTCTGCAAATTTACGATGGAACGTCAAATCTCCCTTGAGATCATCGGCCTTTCCGCGTTTTGGGTGACGGAAATTTTGACGGCGAATAGGCTTTTAAGCGACACCGCCGAGGAAGCTGATTTTCTGAACGGCCTGACGCTTGCTGTCCATTGATGGATGCACATACAGCCGCAGCGTCGTCGTAATGTCCGCGTGGCCCAGCATTTCACTGACGCTTTTAATGTCAATCCCATTTTCAATACAGCGGGTCGCATAAGTGTGACGAAGTGTGTGATAGCTACGCTTCCGGATACCACACCGACGCAGAACAGATTCAAAATAATATTGATAGGTGCGGGGCTCCATTGGCTTATCCGTTCGGCCTGTCAGGATATACGCATTTTGTGACAGACCAGAAACAGCTTTTTTCAAATACGCCATCATATCGTTTGGAAGTGGAATAACGCGCACAGATTTTTCGCTCTTTGGTGTCTGGATGATGAGCTTCGTTTTCCCATTCTGACGGACACGCTGAACGGCGCGCTCAATGCTGACGGTGCCGTTTTGAAAGTCGATATCTGAAACGCGCAGGGCGCAAACCTCACCAAGCCGCAATCCTCCGTTTGCGGAAAGTAAGATTCCGGCGTCCTTGTGATTGGGTGACGGCGATAGACCTTTCCTGAGTTGGTCAAGCTCCCACGCAGAAAACGGTTCGATTTCACGCTGTTTTGTCTTCGGCAGCTTGGTGTTCAGCGCGTCACAATAAAAATGGTATTCTGCGCTGGCAAAACGAAGCGCTGCTTTTATCAGAACACCGATGTCCCGGACGCTTTTGGCAGATAACCCACCGCCATGCAGCCGCCCACTTTGTCTCTTTTGGCTTAGGAAGTCAGAAAGCTGTTTCGCCGTCAAAGAAACAACGAAGATCGAACCAAGCTCCGGAAGGATATGATGCTCGATCAGAAAAACATATCTGGCGCGTGTAGATGGCTTGATCTCTGCCTGTGACAGATACCATACAAAAAGCTCTTTTACCGTCAAGCGGCAGCTCCCGGCAGGTCGTGACACGATCATCCGTTTTCGGTCCTCCAGCTTGGCCTTTGCTGCGGCATAGGTGCGCGCATAGACAGAAGTGTATTTTGCGCATCCATCCGGTTTCCTGCCACTGATAAAGCGCGCTTCCCAACGTCCGTCTTTTCGCTTATAAATGTTCTCACCTGTTTTTGGCAAACGGCACCCTCCTTTTGACGGCTGTTCTGACTGCGAATACAGATACGATGTTCGCACAATAGTATTCTGCATCACATGATACCGATTGATCTTTACGGAAACGACGCAAATAATCAATATTTTGATACCGAACCGCATTGACTTTTTGCTGTGCTATTGTATAATGGTGTCAGAAACAAGATATTTATTGCGTTTTTAGGACTTCGTAAATTTGCAGAACTTTATGAAGCCGAAACCGCCATGTTTTGTATGTGCAGATAGTATGTCACATCTATGCTGGCACATACGGAGAATGGAAGAAGCTTGACAATTTAATATGTTTGCCAACGAAGAATTGTAATTGCAGGTTATCTCTCGCCTTATAGTCTGCAATGAAAGAGCAATGAATCTACTCGCCCGGAACTGTGAGGATGAGCAAGTTTCTAAAGTAGCTTGGAGGAAACGAAAGACAGCGTTACACCAACAAGCTATGTGGCCGAAAGGTCGCCATTGCGGGAGAAAATCCCGTGAGAAGGTAGGAAACAGAGCGCGGACGCGACCTGCGTCCATAGTCCAAGTCAGGAGAATCGCTTTTCTTTGCCTGCATGAGATGCTGCCTGTTTTATGATCTCGTTACGTGCAGAAGTTGGCAAACAAAGGGTAGATAGCACGATGATCCTATCGGTAATTCGGAACAGGGCTCCGATTTGCTTCTAAAGTTGAAGTAAATCGGTGTTTTTTGTTTTTGAAGCAATCGGATCATCTCGCGTCAGCGGGATGATTTGTTTTTTGCGGAAAAATCGATAGGAGGATTATCTGCGATGAATGAGCAGCAACGGCAAGCATATCTGGACCAGATCAACTATGGCCGCATTGAGCGTGTGATCGCCTACAAAAACGTGCAGTTCATCCTTGAGCATCAAAATGACACTTTGGAGCAGCTCTCGGCATACTTGCAGAGCTGCATGGAGGACATCGGGCATCCTCCTGCGCCGGTCGAGGTGATCGGTGCGGACTACATCATATATCGTTTCGGCTCATGGCAAGCCGCGATCCGATCTTTTTATGCCGGAAAAATCACAAACATCAAAAACCCGCCACATTTTCGTGACCGCAAGATCGTTCAGGATTTATGCGAGATCGAATTGAGGCGGCTTGCAGCGAAGAACGCGGCATCTTCTGAACGGGAGGTGCAGCGATGAATCCGAACAGGACGTATGAGGAAAATATGGCGGCGCTTAAAAAAGTTTTGACCCAACGCACCTATACGGCGCTGTCTCACAGGAACATCGAGTTTGTTCTGAAATATCAAAATGCGTCATTGCAGGAATTGGCTGCATATTTGCGGCGGCAGCAGGCGGAGCTGCGGCATATCCCCGGCAGGACAGAAATAATTGGCGGCGATTTTATTGAACTGCGGTTCCGCGGATGGGTAAATGCGCTTGAAGCGATCGGCGTTAGCAGAGAGCTTGCGGCAAAGCGCAGTACGCCCGCGCTGGAAAAAACGGCGCTGTTTCAGGCGGAGTTCAATACACAGCGGGAGCTAGACAAAGCAGCCAAGGCTGAAGCCAAAAAGCAAAATAAAGCCAAAGAGAAGCCACAGATTCAAGGCAAAGGCCGCCGGTTCCGCGCCGATCTTCTTCTGGATGAGAAAATCACCGGAAGAACGATGTACGCGCTTGAGTTGCAAGGGTTCAAATGCCCGCAGAATAAGAACGTGCGGAAAACGCAGGAGTTCAAAGCCGAGTACCAGCGGCAGCTCACAAAGTTCCGGCAGGAGCAGGCAACAGAAAAGGAAGCCAAGCGCGCAGCACGGCAAGCCGAACGGCAGGAACCGGCTACGGAGGAAAGCACACAATAATTCATTTGCACAATCCGTATTGGGAACGGATTTGCACATAGACCTGATCTCATCCCCCTGAGATCAAACTGCCAGCGCGTCGCCCCCGACGCGCAGAAATCCCCGGTTCCGAATTGGGAACGCGGAACCGGGGGATCTCAAAACGAATCTACCGGGCCTTCGCCCGTCTCAATAAGGCGATTCGCGCCGACAACTGAATAGCCACAGCGAAAGAGCATATTGCCCCGGCGAAGCGACGCGACGAGACGAGCGCACCAACGGGCAGAAAACGCGGTCTACGTCGCGGCGGGCGGGAGCGCAGGAAGCGGTATTGTATCTGTGGCGTAAAAAGTCCTTTGTGGTCAACGGCGCAAGCCGTAGACATATGCGCCGACGCGGAGTGTTTCTCATCCGTGCCGGTATTCCCTGCGAGAAACGTTTCTATCGTGAAAAAACACGCTGCTGCCATTCATGCGGCGGCAGCGCAAGTAAGTTGCATGGGCAGCGCGGCCTTACTTCCGGGCTGTGCTGGCACAAAGGAAGAAAAAATTAAAAGGAGAACAGATCATGAAAACATCCAAGAAAATGCTTTCCCTGCTTCTGATTGCCGCGATGCTCGTATCCGTGCTTTGCATGGGCGTTTCGGCAAGCGACTACGCTGAGGTCAGCATCAGCGAAGGCGAACCCGTTACTATCAGTTGGAGCGGTACAACCGGTACTGTTGTCAGCGTTGATGGTAGCAGCTATATTCCCAGACAATTTATCCTGTGGGTACGAAATGGCTTTACGGTCAGCGTTGATGGCACGGCGCTTACGCCGAACAGCGCCCCCAGTGCAGATGATACCGACGTTGCCTATACGATCAATACCGACGCAACGAACGCTATCACCATCGTCGCAAGCAACGGCACAACAACCTACACCATCACCTGCCCACATTACACCGCAACGGCAAGCGGCACGAATCCGGTTGCTGTGAATGGTTATCTGCCTGTTGGCCAGTTTGCTCGTCCCAACAGCTTCGGCTGGGGCACGCTCTACACGGACAACACCAACGTTAGCTCTTCCAGCAACGATGTGAAGTTCAAGACCGGTTACGTTTCTACCGGCGTTTCCCTCGGTATGGCTGGCGGCTACGTCCAGTTCGATATGGGTAACAACCGTATTCAGAACAACGCCAACAACAAGTACGGCATTGATTTTATCGTTTACGGCAACGCTTTCGTTGGAAACCCTGAGGCTGCTGGCGTTCAGGTTTCCAACGATGGTGTAAACTGGTACACGCTGGCCGGTTCCCGCCACTACATGAGCGACACCAAGTGGAACCAGAACATCTCCTATATCAAGATTGCAACTGCTAATACCACCATCGGTGGAAAGAGCTTTGCAAAAGCTGGCATCTACGTCTCGACGGACTTTGCTGCTCCGTCTTCGGACAATGCATCCGATGTTGATGCAGCAGTTGCCCTAGCAACGTGGACTGGTATTCCGCAGCTCACCGGCAGCACCTACCCCAAGACCTACACCATCGATACTCCGGCAGCCGCTGCATGGTGGCCTGAATATGCAAGCAACGAAAACTATGGTAACGTTTGGAACATCGGCAACGCTGTGAACGGCGTAAGCTGGCTGAGAAACGGTACTGCGGAAGTCATTACCTACACAGGTATTACGACTGTAGAGGATGACATGGTCGTTCTGAACAAAGGCGCAACGGCAGCTCCGTCGCAGGCCGAAATGACCGATGTGTATCAGTGGGGCTATGCAGACGTCCGTGTCAACGGCTCTCAGTATGGCACCATCGTCAACAACCCGTATGCTGATGCTCCTTCCGCAGTTGGCGGCGGCGACGGCTTTGACCTCTCTTGGGCGGTCAAGGCAGACGGCACCCCGATTGCACTCTCCTCTGTACGCTATGTCCGTGTTTACAGCGCGGTTCTGTTCAGCGCAGGCGTATTCGGTGAAACTTCGACTGAAGTTTGCGGACTGTATGTTGCAAACGCCGAAAGCAGCAGTGTCGGAACAACTGCTGCGCCGACCTCCATCAGCGTGAAAGGAGAGTCTGTAGAAACCACAAATGGTGGTATGAAAACGATCACCGGGCTTAAAGTGAATAACTGCACGATTAACGTAAGTGCAACAGGAAACATCTACATCAATGGTGTTGCAACTAGTTCTGCCTCTGTGAAGCTGACGCCGGCAGGCACAAAGGTACAAATTGTTGTTCAAAATGGTGAAGCAGCACCGTATATTACATGGTTGAATCTAAAGAAATGAGCAAACGAACGATTGACGCGGCGGGCAGACTTGCCCGCCGCATAATTCTTATTTTTTTGATTGTATGTGTTTTTGGAGCAACATTTGCTGCCACCGCGGCTGATTCAAACAATATTCCAACAGCAACTGTCACTGGTGGCACTCTAAAAGCAAGTATGCCATCAATGTACGACAGCGGCGACCCTTACGGCTATCTCTATATTATTGAGATTCCGGCTGGCTCAGCAAGCACAAAGCAAATTAAATTTACGATTGGTTCCCCAGGGTGGAAAATAGAGGAAGGGTGTGAGTTAGTCTCAATTATTGCCCCCAGCGGCACTGATCCCTACGATTACGGCAACGTATTGCATAACTTCAACTCTAACACCTTGACCTTTTCGTTGAGCGGAGTCGAGAAATGTACCGTACTTGATACATATGACCCGTCTTTGTCCACCAATAATGCATTTGCTTCATGGAAGGATCTGCAATACTATGTATTGCAAGCTTATTTGGATGACGCTGACTATACGTACGTCTGCATTCTGGTATATGAGGCATCAGACTCTACCGTTAATAAGAAGCTACTGGAGGAACGTTTGAATAGCGTTCCGAAGACAGGGTATTACACGGAAAATGATCGCTTCAACGGAACTGAAATAAGCGAAAATGGCTTTTGGGCAGAAATGCAGTCCATCGTGTCTGCGGCACGGGACATATACAATAATGATGGTGCTTCTCAAACTCAGGTGGATGCAGCGGCTGCCTCACTGAACCTTGAAGATAACACAAGCGCTTTGTCTAAAGCGGTTTCACGGCTGATTCCCACCTCGCAGCTGAACGCAACGTATCTCTACGAGACGCTGCAACAGTATAATTACAGCGAGGAGTATCTTGAAAACTGTACTGTTCCCAGTGCGCAGGGATTCCGCGCAGTACGCAGCGAAGCGCAGAATTATTTCGACACTCTGTTCAATAGTGACGGTTCTGCCACAAGCGTAAACATTGCAGCGAACCAGAAGACCGCAGATGATTATGCGGATGCGCTGAAAAACTACACGTTGGTTTTCAACGATCAGGTGGATGAAGCCAAAGTCAACCTGCGCACCATTCAGGCACTTGCCAAACGGTATGCCATGACGGAAAACGGCGGCAAGTACACGGAAGAAAGCTGGACAGCATTTGAAGCCGCCCGTGAAGCGGCGACGGATTATGCAGCGAAACATTCCGTATCTGAATATATCAGCGATGCAGAGGTAAAGCAGTACGCGGCGCTGACAAGAGAATTTCTGTCCGCAGCCTACAGATTGACTTCTGCTTCTAATACGGTAACGGTTACATTCTCCTATACGGACGATCTGCATTTGCGGGTTCCGAATCCTAATGACCCGTACAATCAGATGGTAGACCCCGTAGGAAATAAGCCGCAGATTCAAACTGTCACGTTGGATCGTGGCGCAACGCTTGCCGATCTCTGGACGAAAACCGGCTATAAACCGAGCAGAAGCTATTACGGCGTGAGTGAATATAGTGTCTGGCACACGTTCGTCAATGGCACGATGCTCTATGGTGTAACGCCCGGCGCGAAGCAGGATCTTGCAGACGACAGCTATGTGCTGAAAGACGGCGACAAGATTCAGCTAACGCACATGGACTGGCCGTCCTACACGTTCAACTACATTTATCGTGCAGCTGTAGATTGGACGAACATGACAAGCTCCCTCGCTGCGCTGCGCTTCAAGGAAACCGGGGCGCAGAATGTCGGCGCTGGCGAAGAAGCAACGCTTACCGTCGAGCGCACGTCCGCGCATCTCTGGACATATACCGGCAGCTACAGCCCCTATGAGGGTGCGACGATTGCCGCCTATGGTCCGCAGAACACGGACGGCAGCTACCCCGACACGCCGATTCTGTCTGAAACCACGTCGGATGCAAGCGGCTCCGTGAGCTTCAAGCTCTATCAGGAGGGCAAATATCTTGTCACCGCCTACGACGCACGCGCAAACGACGAGGATTCCGCGCTCTTCTACTCCGGTACTGTCGCAGCTCCGTATTTGGAGCTGACTGTCGGAGATGCCACGCAGCCTGACGCTGTGCGCGCCGAGCTGAAAGCAGCGCTGGATAAGGTCTACAACGCCTATCCGAAGAAGATCTTTGGCGACGATACCTGGGCAGAGATCGAAGCTGCGTACAAGGCAGCCGTTGTGACGCTGAACGATTCGTCGGCTACGACCGGCGAAGCATACCTTGCGCAGCAGGCAGCGATCCGCACCATCCAGAGCAAGCAGACCGAAACGATTCAGGCAAATAAAACAGCGCTTGAGACATTCCGGACAAATCTGAATAAGCTCCCGGACGATGTGAACAAGATCACCGCCAGCGCAAGCGTCAAAGAAGCGGCAACGACGTTGATTCAGTGCTATACCAGCATGAACAGCTATCAGCGTTCGCAGCTCACAAACTCCGAAAAAGCCAAGTACGATAAGATCAAGGCTTATATGGATGAAAAGGGAGAAAAACTCCCCGAAGCAGAAACATATGAGCTGACGCTTAACGTTGTTGGCGATTCGGATGAATCAACCGCTGCGCTGAACGCCATGATCGACGATCTGCGCAACAATCCTGCCAAGATGGACCGCGCAGAGGGCGGCAAATACGACCATACACAGGCTATCAATATCGTAACGCCGTACACCTTCGGCGCTTACGACGGCAAAACGGAGCTGTTCTCTAAAACCTTCAGCGAAACCGACCCGCTGACACCGGTTCGGATTTATACCGGCGTTGACTACGCGGCATATTTCCAGACACGCAATGCAAAAGGCAAATATACGACGGAGAGCACCAGATGGTCGATCAGCGACGAAGATCTCAGCATTGTTTTGACGCTGGAAGGCACAAACACCACCCCCGGCGTGTACGGTACGGAGGGGCACCTGACCGTCAAGATCGGTGAAACCGAGTATGAAGTCAAGAGCATTACATACGAGGGTATCAGCCGGTCCGACGTTATCAGCGGCACGCAGCGTGTCTATGATGATTCTGGCTACAAGGGCAAGTCCACTGAAGTAGTCAACGTTGACATTCCAGACGCCTACCTCGGCTTTGCAATGCCCTACAACGATGTGACCGTCACGATCACATGGGGACCGGTCGAGAGTGACACCGAAAAGCTGACCAAGGCCAAGGAAACCGCAAAGAACATCGTCAATGCGAAGTACAACGCTCTTGTTGCCGCAAACGAGTACGACACGGAACATCAGGTCGAACTTGACGCAGCGCTGGCTAACGGTTTGAAAGAAATCAAAAACGCAACGTCCGAAGCCGATGTCATTGCCGCTAGAAAGAAAGCCGTCTCCGCGATGGAGAAGGTGCCGACAATCGGTTCGTCTTCTGAATCCGGTAAGGTTGGTGAGCATTATCCGTACAGCGGTTCCGAAGTCGTTGGGCGCGTCCACGTTATCGTCGAGAACAAGACGTATCTGGACGAGTCTCTGCCCGGCAGCTTGAAGAAGACCATCGTTGAAGGGTATTACGATCTGACCAAGGACGACAGCATGATGACCGTTGCCCTCAAGGCGCTCGAAGGTGCTGAATACACATGGAACGGTGAAGGCTATGACTACGGTACAACGTATCTTGCATCGGTCGAGAAAGACGGCGGTACACTCGCAGAGTTCACCGGCGGTCCCAACTCCGGCTGGATGGGTACAAAGAATGATTGGTTCGTCAACGCCAGCTTCTCCGATTTCCGTTATACCAACGGCGGACTGGCTGACGGCGACGAAATCCATCTCATGTATACCACGAAGCTCGGCGCGGACATCGGCGGCACATGGAGCGGCACCGATACCTCGCTGCAAAGCCTGATCGTTTCTGGTGCGGAGCTGTCTCCCGCTTTCTCCAGTACGACAACCAGCTACGTCCTGACGATCCCGGAAGAAACGACTGGCGTGACCGTTCGCTTCTCCGCCGCAAACAAAAACTATCAGGCGCGGATGTATCTCAATTCCTATAAGGATGAGAACAGCCGCTACATGAGCGGCGATATGCTCTCTGTGTCCTCTGGCGACGTAATCTACGTCGGCGTTGGTGAGCGTGCATGGGGCAGCATGAATAACGGCGGCACCGCCACAAAGTACACCATTCAGGTTGTCAAGAGTGGCGACGCAAAAGAGCTTGTAGAAATCATTGATGATCTTCCCGCAGCAAGCCGTCTGACGCTGGATGATGCCAGAACTGTGCGCATGGCGCGTAGCTTGTTCGACGCACTAGACGCAGCAGCTAAGGCAACTTTCAAGACAGAACACGAAGCCCAGTATAACAAGCTGGTTGCGTGTGAAAAGATCATTGATGATATGACCGCAGCAGATGCCGTTACAACTGCCGCAAATAAACTTCCCGACCCAGACAGTCTGACGCTCCGCGATAAAGAGACTGTTTATGCCGCAAAGGCAGCGCTCGATGCGCTGACTGCGGATCAGAAACAGTATCTTACCTCGGAAACGATTTCTGTCATCGATCAGTGCTACACATGGATGCTTAGAACGGAGAAAAACCATGTGCGGCAGTTGATTGACGATCTGCCCGACGAAGACAAAGTAACCCTTGCCGACAAGAAGCAGATCAACGCCGCAAAGGCTGCGTATGACGCGCTGCCCGACAAAACCGGCATTGACGCAACGAAGCTGGAACAGGCGGTTGAGGCACTTAAAAAGCTGGAACAGGGCGGCTCTGGTGAGGACACCGGCTACAGCGAGTATCTGAAAAAGGCGCTTGCCAACATCAAGAAGACGGTTCCCACACCGCAGGTTGGTTCCACAAACGGCGAATGGGCAGTCCTTGGTTTGGCGCGCGGCAACGCAAGCGTCACGAACAGCTACTACGACGGCTATTATGACCGTGTTGTAGCCTATGTGAAAGCAAACATCAATTCCAAAGGACAGCTCGATTCTAACAAATCGACCGAGAACTCCCGTATTATCCTTGCCCTGACTGCCATTGGCGAAGATCCCACCAGCGTAGGCGGCCGCAACCTTTTGACCGCGCTGAATGATCTGAGCTATGTGAAAAAGCAGGGCAGCAACGGTCCGATTTGGGCGCTCCTCGCGGTAGATAGTGGTAATTACATCTATAATTATCGTGACAAGCTGATTGACACAATTCTTGACGAGCGCACCGAAGACGGCGGCTGGACGCACACCGGTAATACAGCGGACGTTGATATGACCGCGATGGCAATTCAGGCACTTGCACCGTACAACGACGAAGATCATCCGAAAGTCAAATCTGCAATCGAAGCAGCACTTACGCTGCTGTCCGGTATGCAGCAAAATGATGGCGGCTTTGCATCGTTCGGTACACCGAACTCGGAATCCGCTGCGCAGGTCGTTGTCGCACTTAGTGCACTCGGTCTGGATGCCAACACAGATTCCCATTTTGTGAAGAACGGTCATTCTGTACTGGAGAATCTTCTGAGCTATGAGCAGGAGGACGGCAGCTTCCAGCATACCACAGATGGCAGTGGCAACAATCAGATGTCGGCGGAACAAGGCACCTACGCACTCGTTGCATACGATCGCTATGTCAATAAGGCACATACGCTCTATGACATGACGGATGTTGTCAAGCGTGAGGACGCAAGCGCACAGGAAATCATTGACATGATCAACCAGATTGGCTATGTCGATGAATCCAGCTATAACGCGATTGCGGAAGCACGCAATGCCTACAACAAGCTCTCTGCTGCTGACAAGGAAAAGGTCACGAACTACAATACCCTGACTGCTGCCGAAACTTCGTACAAGGAAATTCTGAAGCAGAAGCGGACAGAACAGTACAAGCTGCTCAAGGCGCATCATGACGAGCTTCTGAATGACAAGACCAAGAAGTACGGTACCGCCGCAAAGAAGAAACTCGCAAGCATTCTCCAGCAGGCACAGACGGATATGAACGCTGCGGAATCCTGCGAGCGTGTCACGGCCATCTATGAAAAAGCTATTACTGATCTCGATGCTGTAAAACCGGGTGATATTGAAGTCACATTCCGTCTCATCGGCGCGCTCGAAGCAACGCAGGATGTTGACCTGACGACCGACAGCTATCTGCCCGAATACGTCACGTGGGTTCCCACCAAAACGTATGCGCTGCAAGAGAACGCTACGGTTTATGACCTCTTTACCGAAGCCATGAGCGATGCAGGCTTGCGGTATATCGGTGCGGAAAGCAACTACGTCAGCACCATCTATGCCCCGTCCTGCCTTGGCGGATACACGCTGAGTGAGTTCACCAACGGCAAGAAGTCCGGCTGGATGTACACCGTCAACGGCACGCATCCGAATCAGGGTCTCAAGAACTGGACACTGAACGACAATGACGTGGTTGTCTGGCACTATGTCAACGACTATTCGCATGAAGTCGCCGACTGGTTTAACGATCCGAATTACCCGTCGCTTGGCAATGGAACCTACTACAACGGCTGGCTCCGCGCTGCGGACATCAGCCCCGAACAGTATGTCAATGAGCTGCTGGGTAAGATTCTGAAGGTTGGCAAGAACGGCACGGTCGAGCCAAAGCTGACATTCCAGCATATCGGCAAGTCTGTCACCTTTACATTCAAGCCGGATACCGGTTACAAGGTCAAGGACGTCAAGGTCAACGGCAAGTCTGTCGGCGCAGTCAAGACCTATACCATTGACAAGCTCACGGTATCGACCAGAATCGAAGTTGAGTTTACGGATGGCAAGCTGCCGTTCACAGACGTACATGAAACCGATTGGTTCTACAATGATGTTCTGTTCGTCTATGAGGAAGGCTTGTTTGCCGGAACGAGCGATACGACGTTCTCTCCGAATGCAGCCATGACCCGCGCGATGCTCGTCACGGTTCTGTATCGACTGGAGGGTGAACCTGCCGTAAGCGGCAGAAGCGGATTCTCCGATGTGACGTTCAACAGCTACTATGAGGACGCTGTGACGTGGGCAGCCGACAACGGCATCGTCAACGGCACCAGCATCACGACGTTCTCTCCGAACGCAAATGTCACGCGTGAGCAGATGGCGGCAATTCTGTACCGCTATGCGCAGCACAAGAAGTACAATACCGCCGCAAGCTCCGGCCTGAACGGTTTTACAGACCATGCAAGCGTGTCCGGCTATGCCGCGGCTTCGCTGGAATGGGCTGTTGCCGAAAAGCTGGTCAACGGCTCGAACGGCAAACTCATGCCGACCGGCAACGCCACCCGCGCACAGGTTGCAGCTATTCTCCACCGTTTCGTGGAAAATGTAGCAACCACCAAATAACACTTTGCAGCACAGGACTGCCCCCCTTTGGGGGCAGCCCTGCTTGCCGCATTATAGGGGGATTAAAATATGAAGCAAATTCGTAAATTTGCAGCGCTGATTCTGGCGTTTTCCGTCCTGTTCTCGCTGGCTGTTCCCACATTTGCAGCGTCCAGCGTCCAGAGTGAGGTGCAGTCAAGCGCCGCTTTTATGCTCTCTTCCGTGAAGTCTCCGGAAGTCGGCTCCATCGGCGGCGAATGGGCAGTCATCGGTCTTGCCCGTTCCGGGTATTCCGTTCCCGCAGACTATTATGACGAATATTACACGCGCGTTGAAAAGTATGTGAAAAACTGCTCTGGCGTGCTGCATGAAAGAAAATACACCGAGTATTCCCGCGTCATCCTCGCGCTGACCGCCATTGGACGCGATCCGTCCAAGGTCGCGGGCTACAACCTTTTAATGCCGCTGGGCGATTTTGAAAAGACCATCTGGCAGGGTCTGAACGGCCCCATTTGGGCATTGATCGCGCTGGATTCCGGCAATTACGACATTCCGAAGAACCCCGCCGCAAAGACACAGGCCACGCGCCAGCTTTACATCGATGAGATCATCAAGAATCAGATGAAGGACGGCGGCTGGAGTCTCACCGGCACCGGCGATTCCGACGTGGACATTTCCGCAATGGCATTGCAGGCACTTGCAAAATATCAGGATCAGAAAGCGGTCAAAACCGCGACAGACAAGGCTCTGACCTACCTTTCCAAAGTGCAGGACAGCAAGGGCGGCTACGCCTCCTGGGGCACGACGAACGTCGAATCCGCTGCGCAGGTCGTCGTCGCCCTCTGCGAGCTGGGGATTTCTCTGGATGACAGCCGTTTCGTGAAAAGCGGCCACACCCTGACAGAAAATCTTCTCTCCTTCCGCCAGTCGAACGGCGGCTTCTACCACGTCCTCGACGGCTCGGACGGCAACAACCAGATGTCCGCCGAACAGGGCTTCTACGCCCTCGTCGCCATCGACCGCGCAGAAAACGGCAAAACCACCCTCTACCGCATGGGTGACGTGACCAAGAGCACATCGAAGCCCGCCTCGAACGTCAACAAGGGCAATGCCGACGCCTCCGTCAAGGTCCCCGGCGTGACCGCCCCCGACACAACGTTCACGGACATCAAGAACCACGCGAACAAAGCCGCCATCGAAGAACTCGCCTCCCGCGGCATCATCAACGGCATGGGAAAAGGCACGTTCATGCCCAACAAGACCATGACGCGCGCGGAATTTGCCGCCATCGTCACACGCGCCCTCGGTCTGGCGGCAAAGGATACAAAAGTCTTTACCGATGTTCCCAGCTCCAAATGGTACGCCGGTTACATTGGCACAGCCAACAGCAGCGGCATTGTCAACGGCGTTGGCAGCGGCAAATTTAATCCGGACGGCACCATCACCCGGCAGGAGGCCGCCGCAATGGTGGCAAGAGCTGCGAAGCTCTGCGGGCTGGACACTGCGATGGGCGCGGCTGCGACAAAGGATATGCTGGCACAGTTCGGAGACTATCGCAGCGTGGCATCCTGGGCGAAGGAACCGATGGCGTTCTGCTACTCCGTCAATATCCTCGACCAGAGCGACCTCAATATCGAACCTACAAAGGCGATTCTGCGCTGCGAAATTGCACAGATGCTTTACAATATGTTGACCGCTGCGGAGTTGATTTAACATGAAATTTTGGCAGAAACACAAATGGAAAATCATTGTTCCGGTATTGATCGTTCTGGCGCTGGCTGCGGCCTTTACCTTTGGCGACCGGGATATGCCGAAACAGAAAGACACGTCGGAACAGCCGACCGTTGCCGCTCCGGTGGAGACACCGGAGCAGGACACAGCGGCGGCAGACGTGCCGGATGACGTTGAGACGGGACCGGTAGAGACACCCGCCGAAAGCACACCTGAGCCGTCTGACGCGCCGCAGACAGACAAACCCGCACGGGCTGACACCGAGCCGCCAGAGTATCTTTCGCCGGAGGAAATTCAGGCAAGCGCAACCGGCGAATATGAAGAAGTGGGCGGCATGCTGATCGACACCGGCACGGGCAAGGACAAGTACCAGACCGACCCCGTTCCGGATGGAAAGCCAATTCCGGTCGAGCCGGAAAACGTGGAAATTGGTGACGCGGAATACACCTGCACGCTGTCCATCTCCTGCGCCACGATTCTTGACAACATGGAGCTTTGCAACAAGGAAAAGCGTGAGCTGGTGCCGGAGGACGGCTGGATTCTGAAACCGATGACCGTCACATTTTATGAGGGTGAGAGCGTTTTTAACATCTTACAGCGCACCTGCAAGCAACAGAAGATCCACATGG
>OLWS01000344.1_pt1 | contig 24151 bp, 20 predicted proteins | sample 1673601 | NCBI WGS metagenome assembly OLWS01 (sample SAMEA103958116, study PRJEB25191) | human gut metagenome | biome: human-associated habitat [ENVO:00009003]; feature: intestine environment [ENVO:2100002]; material: feces | place: Germany | collected 2013/2015 | reverse complement strand
GCCGAACTCGCCGTAGAGCATCTCCTCGGCCATCTTCCAGCTGCGCAGCTCCGTAGAGCTGACGGTGCGGCGGCTGGCGGAGAGGGCCTGCTGCTTGTTGTGGAGCGTCCGGCACAGCCGCAGGAGGCGGACGCAGTCATGCTCCGAGAGGATCGCGCGGTAATACTCACCCGCGGCGCGGCTGTCGGCGGGCACATCGTCCAGCGGCTCCAGCTCCGGCAGGCGCGGAAGAAGCCCCTCGAGCTCCGCGCGCGTCAGGACCGGCCGCATGACGGCCTTGCCGTCGACCGGCGTGTAGATCGTGCCGCCGTGGTAATACGGGCGCAGGCGGTAATACTCCCGGTTTTTATCCAGACCGGCAACTTTCAGCTTTCCGGCTTCCTCGACCTCGCACACGCCTTCTACGCCGTAAATAATATATTCGCCAACTGAAAACATAGGCTTCCTCCTTCTTTTCCGGATAAACGCGACTTCTTACAAGTACAGTATAACAGACCCGGCAGAAAAAGTGTAAGCCTTTTTTTGATTTTTTCCGAAAAAAGTGCCGCCCGGCAGGGCGGCACTCTCAGTCTTCCCGATATTGCAGCAGCGCGCGGCTGAGCGCAAGGATCTCCGGCTCGTCCAGCGAGTTCCGGAACTCCACGGTCCCTGCCCCGCCCTGCGTGCGGAGCATGCCCGCGGCGGCGAGCCTGCGCCCCAGCTGCATGGCGACGCCGTGGCTGCCGTCCAGGATCTCCGGCCCGCGGCCGACGATCCGGCGGATCGCGCCGGTGAGGAACGGATAATGCGTGCAGCCGAGCACGATCGCGTCGACCGGGACCTTAAGGTACGGCCCGAGCTTATCAAACAGATACGCGTCCAGCGCCTCGCCGCGCAGCTCGCCGCGCTCGACGAACTCCATCAGCCCGCCGCAGGCCAGGCCGATGATCTCCGCCTGGTCGTCATACTGCGCCTTAAGTGCCTGAAATTTCTCCTGCCGGATGGTCATGGGCGTCGCCATGACGAGGATCCGGCCGCCGGGGTATTTCTCCACCGCGGGCTTGAGCGCAGGCTCGGTACCGATGACAGGGATGTCGGGATACGCCTCGCGCAGCTGCACGATGGCGGCGGACGTCGCCGTATTGCAGGCCACAACAAGCGCCTTGGCCCCCGCCTGCACGAGCTGCTCCGCCGCCGCGCCGGCCAGCGCGCGGATCTCCGCCTCCGGCCGCACGCCATAGGGCGCGTGGAGCGAGTCGCCGTAATACAGATAATTTTCCTGCGGCAGCAGCCGCACCGTCTCCCGCAGGACGCTGATCCCGCCGAGGCCGGAATCGAAAAAGGCGATCGGCCGATCCTGATTTTGCATGCTCACGCCTCCAGAAAGCGCACGATCTGCTCAAGATCGTATTCTCCGCCGTCCATGCTGATGCGAAGCGTCCGGTCCGGCGGGAGCGTCTTTGCCCATTCGTCGTAGAGCTCCTTCAGCTCGTACACGTACATGAGGTCCAGATCGTCCTCGTAGTCCCGCCCGCGCTGGCGCATATGCTCGATGATGGTGCTGACGGAGCAGTCGAGATAGAGATATTTGTCGATCGGCGGCATCAGCGAGGCGATGCCGTTTGCCAGCTTGCAGAGAATGCCGTATTCATCCTGCGTCAGATCCTGCTGGCGCAGGCGGTATTTGGCGATGACCAGATTTTCCAGAAACGTGCGGTCAAAGAAAAAGAATTCCGGCTGTCCCTCGCCCGGCCGCCAGGCCGGATCGTCAAAATAGAGCGACAGGAAGCTCACCTGCGAGTGGAACGACCAGCGCTTGGAGTCGGAATAGTAGTCGTTGATGTAGGGGTTATCCTGCGGGCGCTCCTCATGGAAGGCCGCGCGCGGCCCCAGCCGGTCGATCAGCCGCCCGAGCAGCGTGGTCTTGCCGGCACCGACCGTACCGCAGATCGCAATATACTTCATCCCGCTCGCCTCCTGCCCGCGCAAAATACTGTTCTATTCTACATCATCCATGCACTGGAAGCAAGCCGCAAAACTGCCGAAAAACACAAGGCTCCCCCTGCAGGGGCGCGGGCAGCCGGAGGCTGACCGAGAGGCTGCCGCAAATTTGCATAGAAAAACCCAAACCGCAAATTCAGTTTGCGGTTTGGAAAGGAAGAAACGAGCACAGAGGATAAGAAGCCTTGCTTGCAAGGATTCGTTCCGTCGTGGTCGTTTCTGACGCGCCTCCGGCGGCCCTATCTTTTCCCTTGCGCGGGAAAAGATAGGGGAGAAAAGGGCGCTGGGGACGGTTGGGTGCATTCTGCCTCTGAATTCAGGCAAGCACCAATGTTTCGGGCGTCGTTCCACTCGGTGGTCACCTCACGGATGTCTTGGTACGCGCCGCCTGATACGGGACAGCAAATTTGTGAGCAGCTGCGGTTGAATATTTGCGGCAAAACGCCATGCGGTTGAAATTTTTGCGTAGTGCGCATTCGCCGGACGTTGGGACGGTTTTTATAAAAAACAAGTGATATTGCATCAATTTCGAAAAGGAGCGATCAATATGGTAAGCATCAATTTTGAAGGCGCAAAGCAGTTTTATGCCAGACAGCCGGACGCGGCTGCGGCGCAGGCCGCGTTTGACACGCTGGTGAACGGCACCGGCGCGGGCAACGATTTCATCGGCTGGGTCGACCTGCCGGTGAACTACGACAAGGACGAATTCGCCCGCATCCAGAAGGCTGCGGCGAAGATCCAGGCCGATTCCAAGGCGCTGGTCGTCATCGGCATCGGCGGCAGCTATCTCGGCGCGCGCGCCGTCGTGGAGCTTCTGAAGAGCCCCAACTACAACGCCCTGCCCAAGTCCACCCCGGACATCTATTTTGCCGGCAACGGCATCTCCTCCGACGCGGTGACGGAGATCCTCACCATGATCGGCGACCGCGATTTCTCCGTGAACGTCATCTCCAAGTCCGGCACCACGACCGAGCCCGCCATCGCCTTCCGCATCTTCAAGGCCGCGCTCGAAAAGAAATACGGCGCCGAGGTCGCGAAGGGCCGCATCTACGCCACGACCGACAAGGCCAGAGGCGCGCTCAAGACCCTTGCCGACCGCGAGGGCTATGAGAGCTTCGTCGTGCCCGACAACGTCGGCGGCCGCTACTCCGTGCTGACGGCTGTGGGCCTGCTGCCCATCGCCTGCTGCGGAATCGACATTGAGGCGCTCATGCGCGGCGCGCAGGCCGAGCGCGAGGATACGCTCCGTTCCGGCGTAAACAGCGCCGCGGTGCAGTACGCCATGAGCCGCCAGGCCCTGTACGCGGACGGCAAGAATATTGAAATTCTGGCCGCCTACGAGCCCGCGTTCCGCTTCATGGCGGAGTGGTGGAAGCAGCTCTACGGCGAGTCCGAGGGCAAGGACGGCAAGGGCATCTTCCCCGCCTCCGTCGACCTGACGCCGGACCTGCACTCCATGGGCCAGTATATCCAGGACGGCATCCGCATGCTGCAGGAGACCGTTGTCTTCTTTGACAACTCCAGAACGTCCATCGCCGTCCCGTCCGACGACGAGAATCTCGACGGGCTCAACTACCTGGCCGGCCGCGAGATGAGCTACATCAACGAAAAGGCCATGCAGGCCACCAAGGCCGCGCACATCTCCGGCGGCGTGCCCGTCACCGAGATCCGCCTGCCTGAGATCGGCGCGGAAGCGCTCGGCGCGCTCATCTACTTCTTTGAGTTCGCCTGCGGCGTGTCCGGCTACATGGAGGGCGTCAACCCCTTCAACCAGCCCGGCGTCGAGGCCTACAAGAAGAACATGTTCCATCTGCTGGGCAAGCCCGGCTATTGATCCGCGATCCATGTTTCAAAGCAGCCGGAGGCAGGTTTCCTGCCTCCGGCTTTCTGCGCCCGCCGCGGTTTTTCTTGACACTATGCGGCGGCATCGGCTATACTAGTACCCGGCACAAACGCCGGATCCGGACAAAACGGGAGGAACTTGACATGCTTTGTATCAAAAACGGCCGCATCCACGACGCGGTACACCGCGAGCCGTACACGGCCGATATCCTGATCGAAAACGGGAAGCTCCTGCAGATCGGCACCGACCTGCACGCGGAGCAGACGATCGACGCGGCGGGGCTGGAGATCTATCCCGGCTTTGTGGACGCGCACAGCCACATCGGCCTCGACGGCTACGGTGAGCCGGGCGTGGATATCAACGAGCGCAACGACATCTGCTGCCCGCAGCTGCGCGCCATCGACGGCGTGAACCCGATGGACGAGAGCTTCGTCTACGCGCGCAGCGCCGGCATCACCTGCGTATGCACCGGCCCGGGCAGCGCGAACGTGCTCGGCGGCACCTTTACCGCCATCAAGACGGCCGGAACGCGCATCGACGACATGATCGTCAAAAAGGAAGCCGCGATGAAATGCGCGTTCGGCGAGAACCCGAAGCGCTGCTACGCCTCCAAGTGCGACTCGTCACGGATGACGACAGCGGCGATCTTGCGCGAGGCGCTGATGAAGGCGCGGCTGTATCTGCAGAAAAAAGAGGCCGCCGGGGACGATGTGTTCCGGCAGCCCGCATTCGATATGAAGCTTGAGGCTCTCATCCCGGTCCTGCGTGGGCAGATCCCGCTCAAGGCGCATGCGCACCGCGCGGATGATATCTTCACCGCCATCCGCATCGCCGACGAATTCGGCGTTCGCCTGACGCTCGAGCATACGACCGAGGGGCATCTGATCGCGGACGAGCTGGCGAAGACCGGGCTGTGCATGGCGGTCGGCCCGTCGCTCAACTTTGCGACCAAGGTGGAGGTCCGCAACAAGTCGTGGAAAACGCCCGGCATCCTCAGCCGTGCGGGCTGCCACGTGTCGATCATCACCGACTGCACGGTCATCCCGCAGCAGTATCTGCCGCTCTGCGCCGGTATGGCCGTAAAGGCGGGCATGGACCCGTTTGACGCGCTCCGGGCCATCACCATCTATCCGGCGGAGCACATCGGCATCGCCGACCGCGTCGGCTCGCTGGAGGCGGGTAAGGACGCCGATCTTGTGATCACCGATGGCTCGCCGTTCGAGGTCTCCACCACCGTCCGCCGCGTGCTGATCGGCGGCAAGACGGTCCATGCCGTCTGAGGCGCTTCCTGCCGCAAAAGGAGATTTATGCTGAAAGAATTGTCTTCCGTTCAGGCGTATCTGCCGTTCATCCACGCGATGCTGGCTGATCCGGACTTCTGCGACCCCATGCTCGCCACGCCGGCGCAGCTGCACCAGCACCTGCTGGACGCGCACGAGGACCCGGCCAAGCGGCTTTTCGGCACGTTTGACGGCGGGACACTCACCGGGCTGTTCTCCGTGCTGGTCCTGCCGGAGGAGGGGTATCTGCAGCTGCTGGCCGGGCTTTCCCGGAAGGCTGCCGCGTATGACGCGCTGCTTTCGCACCTGCAGGCGGCGTATCCGGGGTATCAGGCCGACTTCGTCTATTCCCCGCACAGCCGCCTGCTGCACACAGCGCTGGCGGACCGGCACGCCGCGTTTGACCACGAGCAGCAGAAGATGGTCCTTCGCTCCCCTCCCCCGTATGTGCCGGACAGCCGCGTGCAGCTCTATACGCCCGCCTTCCGCGCGCAATATCTGGCGCTGCACGATGACGACCGTTACTGGACGGGCGAACGGGTGCTGGCCGCGCAGGACACGTTCCGCGTGCTGCTGGCGATCGAGGACGGCGCGGTCGCGGGCTATCTCGACCTGACGTACCGGAATGCGGAAAACGAGCCGTATGATCTGTTCGTCCGCGAAAAAAGCCGCCGCCGGGGGCTTGGGCGCGCGCTGCTCTCCTGCGCGATCGAGAAAAACCGGCCGAACGCCATGTCGCTGCTCGTGGACAGTGACAACCTGGCCGCGCGCCGCCTCTACGCGTCGCTCGGCTTCGTGGAAAAGCCCGAGGAAAACAACATCACGGCGCATTTAAAGCTGTAAAAACGAGGCCGCTGCTTGCCGCAGCGGCCTCGTTCATTTTTGTATAAAGAAAACCACCGGCAATGCCGGTGGTTCCAAAAAGCTTTAGCTATGCATAGAAAAAATGTCCTCCTTTGATAAAATGAAGATGGTCTGCCAACCAAGAACAAAAATCAAAGGAGGAATCAAGTCCAAATGAAACTTGATGTCAGTAGTTTAGCACACACGAAGTGGGAATGTAAATATCATATCGTATTTGCAATGATATTTTTAATCACACATCACTGTATCAATATCACCATGGAAAGCTGATCCTTCATCTGACATTGGCATTTGAAACAAAACCAAAGAGCAATCAACCGGGAGAGTATCTGCGTTATTATCGGCTACGAAATAATCTTACGACTAGACAACTTGCCGAGCAGGTAGGCATTGTTCCGGCAACTTTGCTGAAATATGAGCAGGGGATTACTCCAATACCATATGATACCGCTGCGAGACTCTCAGAATGGCTGAAAATTGATGTGTCGCTTCTCTGTGATTCATTTGCTGCGTTCATTGCATCGCCTTATCCAGAGGCTCTGAAGGCAATCAGAGAAGAATTAAAACTGAATCAGCGTGAGTTTGCCGAGCTTGTTGGCTTGAAAGCAAGCTATTACTATCAGATGGAAAGAGGAAATCGCAGACCTTCCAGAAAAGTTTATCAGCAAATTATGGATGCCCTAAATGCAAAGCAATCGACAAACTTCACATAAGGATATAAGCAGGCTACAATAACTTTAGAAAGAGAAATTGATTGGAGGTATCCTTATGGAACAAGAGTTTAGATATTATCAGTGTGGCGATTATTTTATTCCTGACATCCAGTTGAGACCATACAAACACAAAATGCTGGGTAAATACGGCAGAATGAGGAGAGCATATTTGCAAGAGAAGAATCCGATGCTACTAAACGATCTGATTCTCAGGGAGCAACTATTTCCGCATCTGTGGGAGATTGATGAAACGGCACATATCAGGGTTGAGAAGATGATGACTGAATTACTTAAGAGAAATCCAATGCCAAACAAAGCTACACATCAAAAGGCATGGGTACAGCACATGAACAGCCTAAAAGCGCAGGCAGAAGAAATAGTTTTGGCGGAGATAATTTATAATTGAGGGAAAATGGGTTGCTTTAATTAGCAGCCCATTTTTTATGTGGGAAGACAGTTCTTGAATTGTGAAATAAACACTTGCTGAATTGTCTTTTTGACAATTCAAGAGTTGTCAAAAGCACAAGGTAATAATACTGATATTAATAATACTGAGTATAGTAATACTGATCCTTTCTTAATCTATCCGCAGCATGAATCGACCTTTGTATACAATGCTGTTTAGATAAAATGGGTGGTATTATGCTATAGCTTATGCTATAATATATCATATGTTGGTGTAAAATCAAATAGGGAGATATGGTTATGGATATTTCTGAAGTCATTAAGAATATACGTTCCGAACTGAACTTATCTCAGGAAGGATTGGCAAGAGAATTGCATATGGGTTTTACTGCTGTGAACAGATGGGAAAACCATAAATCGAAACCAAATCAGATTGCAAGACACGCTTTGGCAGAACTTTGTAGGAAAAACAATTTGGATCAAAAGTTGATAGAGTCTTTAGAAGCAAATAACTGAATGAAAGGTGTCTCAATATGAAGAACGAGAAGCAAATTGAGCTGAGTTTCATTGAAAAACTCAAAGAATTAAAATATATATACCGGGAAGATATTAAAGATAAAGCCTCTTTGGAGGAAAATTTCAGAAGGCATTTTCAGGAACTGAATAGAGTTAGATTGAGTGATTCTGAATTTGAAAGATTAAAGGAAAGTATTATTACGCCAGATGTGTTTTCAGCAGCAAAAATTCTGAGAGAAACAAACACATTCAAAAGAGATGATGATACACCTTTACAGTACACCCTTGTCAATATAAATGATTGGTGTAAAAACGAGTATGAAGTAATCAATCAGCTTCGTATTAACACAGAAAACAGTCACCATAGATATGATGTTATTATTCTGATTAACGGCATTCCCGTTGTGCAAGTTGAATTAAAATCGCTGCAAATTACTCCAAAAAGAGCAATGGAGCAGATTGTGGATTATAAAAATGATCCGGGGAATGGATATACTAATTCCCCGCTCTGTTTCATGCAGCTTTTTATTGTCAGCAATGAAAGTAATACCTACTACTTTGCCAATAACAACAAAGAGCATTTTGCTTTTGATGCTGATGAACGCTTTTTACCCGTATATCAATTTGCCGATAAGGATAATAAAAAAATTACTCATTTGCACGATTTTTCTGAGGATGTACTGCGTAAATGTGCTTTGGGTGAACTGATTAGTAAATATATGGTCTTAGTAGCAAGTGAACAGAAAATGATGATTATGAGACCATATCAAATTTATGCGGTTAAAGCCATTATGGATTGCATAGAGCAAAACAGAGGAAATGGCTATATTTGGCATACAACAGGAAGTGGTAAAACTCTTACCTCTTTTAAGGCATCTACCTTGTTAAAAGATAATCGCAACATAGCAAAATGTCTTTTTGTGGTAGACAGAAAGGATCTTGACCGACAGACCAGAGAGGAATTCAATAAATTCCAAGAGGGCTGCGTGGAAGAAAACACCAATACTGAAACTTTGGTAAAAAGACTTGTTTCAGAGGACTATCGAGATAAAGTTATTGTAACGACTATTCAAAAGTTGGGATTGGCGCTTGATAATGATAGTAAACGAGCCAAAGAGAAAAAGAAAAAAGGCGAATTAACATACAAAGAAAGATTAGCTCCGCTGAAAGACAAAAGAATCGCAATCATCTTTGATGAATGCCATCGTTCACAGTTTGGAGAAAACCACAAAGCAATCAAAAACTTTTTTCCAAAAGCTCAGCTGTTTGGGTTTACTGGCACGCCTATTTTTGAAGAGAACGCAACTTACAAGCAAATTGATGGAACTATCGGTTCTTATACCACCACAAAGGATATTTTTGAGAAAGAGCTGCACGCATATACGATCACCCATGCGATTGATGATAGAAATGTATTGCGATTTCACATTGATTATTTAGGCGTAAGTGGTGATGAACAAGCGTCAAAAATGAATGAGACACAGCGGAAAAAGGCAGTAATTGAAAAAATTTTATCAAAGCATGATGCTGTGACGAACAGCAGGAGATACAACGCTATCTTGGCTACTGCATCTATCAACGATGCCATTGAGTATTACGACTTGTTCAAAGAAGCTCAACAGAATTGCATTAATGCTGCTGACAATGAATTCATGCCGTTGAATATCGCTTGTGTGTTTTCTCCACCGGCAGAAGGGAATAAGGATGTTCAGCAGATTCAAGAGGATCTTCCCCAGGAAAAAGAAGACAATAAAAAAGAGCCTGACAAAAAGAAACAGGCATTGATGGGGATTATCAAAGAATATAACGAGCAGTATGGAACCAGCCATGACATCAACAATTTTGATGGGTATTATCAAGACATACAGCAAAGGATTAAAGACCAGAAATATTCCAACACAGATTATTCGCATAAAAACAAAATTGACATTACCATTGTGGTGGATATGCTGCTGACCGGTTTCGACTCCAAATATTTGAACACTTTGTATGTGGACAAAAACTTGAAGTATCATGGGTTGATTCAGGCATTTTCCAGAACGAACCGAGTGCTGAATGATACAAAGCCCTACGGCAATATTCTGGATTTCAGGAACCAGTCAGATGAGGTAGATAAAGCGATTGCACTCTTTTCCGGCAATGATAACAGCAGCCGAGCCAAAGAAATATGGCTTGTTGACCCAGCACCAAGGGTTGTTGAGAAACTGGATAAGGCAGTAAGTGAATTAGAAAAGTTTATGGAATCTCAAGGATTGGAGTGCAAACCGGAAGAGGTAAACAACTTGAAAGGTGATGCCGCAAGATGTGAATTTATCAATAAATTCAAGGAAGTACAGCGTTTGAAAACGCAGTTGGAGCAGTACACGGAAATTGAAGAAAAAGACGCAGAAAAAATCGAGGAGCTGTTGCCGGAGGATACCCTGCGTGCGTTCCGTGGTGCTTATATTGATGTGGCACAAAGACTGAAATCTGAGCAAGGAAAAGAGAATGAGGATAAAAATTCTGAAGTTGAACAGCTCGATTTTGAGTTTGTTCTGTTTTCATCTGCAATTATCGACTACGACTATATCATGGCATTGATTGCGAAATACACCCAGACCGAACCGAAAAAGCAAAAAATGAGTAAAGAACAACTCATCGGCATGCTTTCGGCTACTTCCAATTTGCTTGATGAAAGAGAAGATATTATCGAATATATCGATTCGCTTCAAGTTGGCGTGGCTTTGGATGAAAAGGAAATCAAAGCAGGGTATCAGAAATTCAGAGAACAGAAAAACAATCAGGAAATCAATATCATTGCGAAAAAACATGGCATTGAAATGCAAAGTTTGCAAGCGTTTATTCAGGAAATCATTGACCGTATGATTTTTGACGGAGAAAAGCTTAGCGATCTTTTGGCGCCGCTTGACCTAAGCTGGCGAGAAAGAACGCAAAAAGAACTGGACTTGATGGATGATCTGATCCCGCTGTTAAAGAAACTGGCAGATGGTCGTGAAATTTTGGGGTTGAATGCTTATGAATAAGAAGAAAGAAATAGTGCCGAAATTGAGGTTTCCAGAGTTCGGCACATCAGAAGGATGGAAAAAATATAAACTTAGAGAATTGGCAGATAGAATTACCAAAAAAGTTGGAGACAATAAGCTGGTTACATTAAGTATATCTGCTGGTATAGGTTTTGTATCGCAAGCTGAAAAGTTTAGTCGTGATATATCGGGCAAGCAATATTGTAACTATATTTATCTAAAAAGAGGTGAGTTTTCATACAACAAAGGCAATTCAAAAACATTTCCGCAAGGATGTATATATGAATTGAAGGAGTATGATGAGGCTGCTGTCCCGAATGCTTTTATAAGTTTTAGGTTCAAAGAAAATTTGGTTCCCTCTTTTTATCAAGGCTATTTCGACAGTAATTTTCATGGGAAACAGCTTGTAAGATTTATTACCAGTGGAGCAAGAAGTGATGGACTACTGAACATTAGTCCAATCGATTTTTTTAGTATTGTATTGCCTTCACCGGTAAAAAAAGAAGAACAACAAAAGATTGCTGATTGTCTGTCCTCCATTGATGAGTTGATTGACACAGAAAGCAGAAAACTGAAAGCGTTAGAAAAATATAAAAAAGGTTTGATGCAAAAGCTGTTCCCTGCGGAGGGAAAAACACTGCCTGAATGGAGATTTCCTGAATTTCAAGGATGTGGAGAATGGAAATCTAAATCTATAGGAAAGGCTTGCAAAATGTTTAGTGGAGGAACGCCAGATACTTCAAAAAAGGAGTTTTATGGAGGTACAATTCCTTTTATTAGATCGGCAGAGATAAATAAATCTTCTACAGAACTTTTTATTACAGAAGAAGGGTTCAAAAATTCTTCTGCAAAAATGGTGAAAAAAGGTGATATATTAATAGCCTTGTATGGAGCAAATAGTGGAGAGGTTGCTTTGTCTAAAATCGACGGTGCTATAAATCAAGCAATTTTGTGTTTAAGACATGAAACAAACAATGTGTTTGTATACCACTATTTTACTCATATGAAAAACTGGATCATTTCAAAATATATTCAAGGGGGGCAAGGGAATCTTTCGGGACAAATTATAAAATCTGTGAATTTATATTTTCCAAAAGCAGAAGAACAACAGAAAATTGCAGATTTCTTGTCAGAGATAGATACCATGATTACAGGGCAGTCAAACAAAGTGGAACAGTTAAAAGCACATAAAAAAGGATTGATGCAGGGATTGTTTCCTTCTTTTGAGGAGGCGGATGTATGAGTGGTACAAAACGATTTACAAACTTAAAAAGATTGGCACGCAATATTCGTGATACGCTGGGTACTGAGGATACAACAGATACGAAAAATTACTATCTTTTGTTTGCATATAATGGAACTGGAAAAACAAGGCTTTCGGGTGAATTTAAGAATTTAGGCAAGAAAAGAATTCCCGGCAGTGAAGAAACAACAAGAGATACGTTATATTATAATGCTTTTACCGAGGATCTTTTCTACTGGAATAATGATTTAGAAGAAGATATAGATAGACGTTTGATGTTTAATACAAATTCTCGCTTTTTTGACGGTTTGAGAGATCTTGAAATGGATACAAGGATACGGGGATTTTTACAGATTCATGCGGATTTTGACTTTACAATTCATTATGATGATGGATACGTCAGCTTTTCAAGAAAAGTGCAAACCAGAACCGGAGAGGAAACTATTACTGGAATAAAAATCTCTCGTGGCGAAGAAAACCTATTTGTTTGGTGCTTCTTTCTTGCTATTGTTGAATTGGTAAAAGACGAAGCCCTATCTTATAATTGGGTGAAATATATCTATATTGATGATCCCATTTCATCTCTTGATGACAATAATGTTGTAGCATTAGCGTGCCAGCTTTCAGAATTGCTGAAAGATTGTAAAGTCAAAACTATTATTTCCACTCATCACACACTGTTTTTTAATGTGATGTATAACGAGTTGAGAAAAGAAAGCACAGCCAGTCGTTTTTTGAGCTTTGATAAGGGAACAAATAAATACATAGTAAAAAATACTGGAGATACCCCATTTTTCCATCACGTTGCATTGTTGAAAGAATTAAAAAAAGTGGCGGATAGCGGAAAAATCTATACTTATCATTTCAATATTTTAAGAAATATCCTTGAAAAAACGGCTGCATTTCATGGGTTTGACGATTTTTCAGCCTGCATAAAGCGGGAAAATGATGAATTAGATGATGTTATTTTTACACGAATGACAAATCTGCTTAGTCATGGGAATCATTCGATATTTAACCCAGTCGAAATGGTTGAAGATAACAAAGAGATTTTCAGAGATATCCTAAACAGATTTTTGGAAAATTACAAGTTTAATGATGACCTGTTTACAGAATGATAGAGGTAGCAAATTATGAATGATACACAACAAAAACAGTTGGGCTCAACATTATGGACGATTGCTGATAAACTGCGTGGCGCAATGAACGCTGATGATTTTAGGGATTATATGCTGTCTTTTCTCTTTTTGCGCTACTTGTCTGATAATTATGAAGAAGCAGTAAAAAAAGAATTGGGCAGTGATTATCAAAAAAGTGAGCTTGAAATTCAAAAAAATGGAGAAGATCTTGATAGCTATATTGGCAAGCTTAAATCCGTTATTACCCAATACAGTAGATCGCTTTCCCCAGAGAAATTAGGATTACATGAAGACGAGGAAGACCACCCAAAAATTGAAAAAGCAAGACAAGATTTTGTGGATGACAATAATAAGATGCTCTATAGCCACAATGTAATCCCTCTTGCAGTCTGGTATATTCGCAATTTGGATCAAGTTGAGATGCTTGAAAAACAAATGCGCCGTAAAATCCATTATGTAATAAAACCGGCATATTTGTGGAGCAATATCTACGAATTGGCAAGAACACAAAATAGCCAATTACTGAAAACTTTACAGAGTGGATTTAAATATATTGAGAATGAGTCATTTGAAAGCAGATTTCGTGGTTTGTTTTCAGAAGTAAATCTTGATTCCGATAAATTGGGAAAGAATTATAGCGAACGAAATATACTGCTGTGTTCGATTATAACTGAAATCGCAGAAGGACTTTCTAAATTTCCAAATGAAACAGATCTTCTGGGGGATGCCTACGAATATTTGATTGGTCAGTTTGCTGCTGGTTCTGGTAAAAAAGCGGGTGAATTCTATACGCCGCAGCAGGTATCAACTATTCTTTCTCGGATTGTATCCCTTGACAGCCAAGATCCAAGCACCGGAAAAAAGAGCAAACTAAGAAACGTACTCGATTTTGCCTGTGGTTCAGGTTCTTTGTTAATCAATGTACGAAAACAATTTGGCGCAAATGGTATTGGTCAGATCTATGGGCAGGAAAAAAATATTACTACCTATAACCTTGCTCGTATGAATATGCTGCTTCACGGTGTAAAGGATTCTGAATTTCAAATTCATCATGGTGATTCTTTGCTAAATGACTGGAATATTTTGAATGAAATGAATCCAGCAAAAAAAATGCAGTTTGAGGCGGTCGTAGCCAATCCGCCTTTCAGCTATAGATGGCAACCCAAAGAAGAAACGGCAGAGGACTTCCGTTTCAAGAATTACGGACTTGCTCCAAAGTCAGCGGCAGACTTTGCCTTTTTATTGCACGGATTCCACTTTCTAAGTGATGACGGAACAATGGCGATTATTCTACCGCATGGTGTACTATTCCGTGGTGGTGCCGAGGAAAAAATCAGAACAAAACTTCTCAAAGATGGGAATATTGATGCTGTCATAGGGTTACCGGCAAATCTGTTTTTTTCTACGGGTATTCCGGTGTGTATTCTGGTTCTTAAAAAGTGCAAGAAGTATGATGATGTACTGATTATCAATGCAAGTGAGTATTTTGAAAAAGGGAAGCGCCAAAATACGCTTTTACTGGAGCATATTGATAAAATCATTAAAACATACCAATACCGAAAAGAAGATGACAAAAAGTATTCCCGCCGAGTTTCTATGGAAGAAATAGAGAAAAATGGATACAATCTAAATATTTCTCGATATGTCAGCACTGCACCTGAAGAAGAGATTATTGACCTGGAGGAAGTACGGCAGGAGCTTGAAAAAATTGAAAGCGACATTAGCCAAGCAAAAGCTGTACATAATGAGTTTTTGAAGGAATTGGGATTAAACTTGCTTCCGTAATAACTTCAGTGCAAGTTGCACCGAAGCTGAGATTTAAATTTCGTATTCGTATCAATCCTCGGCAATCTGCCGGGGATTGATTTTTGCAAAAAAAATTTCCAGACAACTTGTCGGAAAGTTATGAGTCTGAGTATTTTCACTTCATCCCAAATTGGGATAAAGTTATCTTTCGGTGTATGGGATTTTAAAAATTTCACTTTGGACCAAGTTGGGAATAATTTTAAGCCAATATAAAGTAAATCACTACTTGGCAAGCAGTGTAAACCTGTACAGGTTCACTTGTTTTTTGCAAAACGGCTTGTTGGGGCAGCGTCCCCAATCCCCTTTGAACGGTATCTAAAATACCGACTGCGCATTCATGCTGAATGCTGATCTTTTATACTTCGACACAAAAGTTGTAGAAGTTGAAAAATCATAGAAATTATTTCTTCGCAATTTGCAGCGATGACAAACTTGTCGGTTTTTCTTAGATGTGATAGACTGAAATCATAAAAATATGAATATGGAAATCACATAAAAAGAGGGACAACTTGTCCTCAAATTCGAGCGAATAAAGCTGTTACATAGAAACATCCTGTCAGGAAATTTTCCTGACTTGTGATGTCCTATGTGGCAGCTTTTTTACTTTTTCAACTTCTGCCCAACTCGGTCTAAAGTTGAAATTTACAGAAAGAAACGGAGGAATTTATGATTGCAGTAATTCACAGAGGAGAGAAGTTCAAAGAAATACTGGAACAGTTTCAGCAAAAACGAGCGGAGTTTATCGCACAGGAAATCCGGTGTTTTGATGCGGAAACCTTATTTTGCCTGCTGGAAACCATTCGGGGCAATGGTCACAAACTTGTGCATCTTACAGGGATGGCGGTATGATAAAGTTGGAGGTGGAGCAATTATGAAGAAATTAAGACAAACGAATGTTGACACAAGAGGTGTTGCGATATATGCACGAAAATCTCGAATCACCAATAAAGGTGACAGTATTGGAGTTCAGTTCAAGCAATGTGCCGATTACGCAAAGCGGGAATTGAATTTAGAGGACGACTATCCATTTATGGAGTATGAAGATAAGGGGTTGAGTGGGCATTTTTCAGATCGACCGGATTATCAAAGAATGCTGCGGGATGTGCAGGACGGGAAAATCAGAGCAATCGTCTGTTATAAATTAGATCGTATCGGAAGAAAGACAACCGACCTGCTTCACTTGATGGACTTCTTAGAAATGTATCATGCCGATCTGCTTATTTGTTCTAATGGCATCAATACTGCATCCGGGTTTTCAAAAATCTTTATCCAGCTCTTTGCAGTCATTGCGGAATTTGAAAGAGATACTCTGACTGAACGAATTACTGATAATATGATGGAACTGGCAAAGGACGGACGATGGCTGGGCGGCAATACACCTATGGGATTTGTGGTACAGAGGGTTTCAACAGGCAGCGGAAAAGGAAAATCTGCTTACAGTTACTTAACCAGTGTACCGGAAGAAAAACAAATGGTGCAGCGATTGTATGAACTTTTCCGTACAAACCGCAGCATCCAGACAACGGCAAAACAGATGAATCGGGAGGGGTATCGAACCCCTTCCGGTGCACAGTTTAATACATCAACTACCAGACTGGTTTTGAAAAATCCAATTTACTGTACTGCCGATCAACGCAGTTATGATTATTTTATCAACCATGATGGAAATGTATTTGGGGATTTATCTGAGTTTGATGGTCAGCATGGATTATCCGTTTACAACAAAACCGAACAGGAGAAATATGAAGACAGCGACAGTACCTTCATTTCTCCCAAATTCATACAGATCGTAGAAAGCAAGCCGATTAGTGAGTGGATTATCGCAGTGGGCAAGCATGAAGGTTTCATTTCCAGCAATCAATGGATTGAAACGCAGGAGCTTCTGGATGCCATAGCGGAGAAATATAATCGCCCGCACCGTAAGACAAATGCTTTACTGGCAGGATTGGTGCATTGTCCTATCTGCGGCAAACGTTTGAATGTCGTTTCCGAATCAGACCGCTGGACAAACGGAAAGCCACGTTTCAAATATGTCTGTCCGGGGTATCGCAAAAAGACCTGTCATTTCAAGGCAGTAGATGGTGTCCTGTTGGATGAATTTATTGTACAGCAGCTCTCCAATCTGTCGGATGAAGACAGCGAACATTTCAAAGAAATTCTGGAAATTAAGGTTGAGGAAGTGCTGGAACAGTCCAATTCTGCACAGGAATATACACTTCTCAAAAGAAAAAAGGAAAAGTTACAGACGGATATTATTGCGCAAACAAAAAATATGCGTGAGGTTGATGAGAGTATCCGCTGTTATCTTCAGAAAGACATTCAGAGTATGTCTGAAGAACTGCGGGAAACAGAGCGCCTGCTGTTTAAGCTGGATGAAAACCGTAAAAATAACATGGTTGCGATTCATAATTTGGAACAGACAAAAGAAAGGCTGCTATCCTTTGCTGAGTATGCAAAAGATGCGCAGCCGGAGATTTTGGTTACTTTGATACGAAGTATTGTAGAACGAATTTATATTGTCGATAGAGATGATGAGCGTTACTGCCATATCTTTATCAAAGGCTGTACTGGTGAGGATTATGCCGGCTTCTTTCAAACAGCCGGTTACATAGAGCAAAATACTACCCCCGTGTGTGATTCAGAACAGGATTGCATTTGCGCCGAAATACAGGAGACAGATCATATACGGAAAGATCAAACAGGATATCGGACAGATGATCAGAAAGCTGTGCCAATATAAGGGTATCGAGATTCATGAAGCGGAAGCGTGCAAGGATCATATCCATATGCTCGTATCCATACCTCCGAAATATAGCGTATCGCAGATTATGGGATATCTCAAGGGAAAGAGCAGCTTAATGATCTATGAAAAGTATGCAAATCTCAAGTACAAGTATGGGAACCGGCATTTCTGGTGCCGGGGATATTACGTCAGCACAGTGGGACGAAATAGGCGCGCAATAGAGGAGTATATCAGAAATCAGCTCCAAGAAGATTACACAGACGACCAGCTCAGCATTAAGGAGTTCGTAGACCCGTTTACGGGTGAGCCGGTAAGAGGAGGCAAATAAACAAAAGCCCCTTTAGGGGCAGCCCGGGAGAACTGCGCGGTTGGCAGACTTTTCGACGAGCCTATAGGCTCAGCCCGGGTCATGCCCCAAGGGGGCTAGTGCAAACCACCGGCACGGCCGGTGGTTATGATTTATTTTGCCGTGCCGAGATACGCGGCCTTGACCTCCTCGTTGGCGGCCAGCTCTGCGCCGGGGCCCTGCATGAGGATGGAGCCGGTCTGCATGACGTAGGCCCAGTCGGCGACCTTCAGCGCCATGTTCGCGTTCTGCTCGATGAGCAGGACCGTGATGCCCTGGCGGTTGATCTCACGGATGATCTCAAAGATCCCGCGCACGACGATCGGCGCAAGGCCGAGCGACGGTTCGTCCATCATGATGAGCTTCGGCTTGGCCATCAGCGCCCGGCCGACGGCCAGCATCTGCTGCTCGCCGCCCGAGAGCGTCCCGGCCTGCTGCCATTCGCGCTCCTTGAGGCGCGGGAACAGATCGTACACGCGGGCAAGATCGTCCGCGAGCGAGTCCTTGCGCAGGTATGCGCCGATGCGCAGATTCTCCTCCACGGTCAGGTTCGAAAAGACCCGGCGGCCCTCCGGCACGAGCGTGACGCCGCTCGAGACGATCTGGTCGGTCGATTTTCCCACCAGATTCGTGCCGTCCAGCAGAATTTCGCCGGACTTCGGCCGGACCAGACCGGCGACAGCCTTCAGCGTCGTGGACTTGCCTGCGCCGTTCGAGCCGATGAGGGTGACGATCTTGCCTTCTTCGACGGTCAGGTCGATGCCCTTGACGGCCTCGATGCCGCCGTAGGAGACGACCAGATTCTTGATCTCCAGAATGTTACGCATCTTCGTCCACCCCCAGATACGCGTCGATGACGCGCTGATCGTTCTGAATTTCCGCCGGGACGCCCGCCGCGATCTGCTTGCCGAAGTCGATGACGTAGATCCGGTCGGAGATGTCCATGACGAGGTTCATGTGGTGCTCGATGAGGAAGATGGTCAGGCCGAATTCGTCGCGCACGCTGCGGATGAAGTTGGTCAGCTCGATCGTCTCCTGCGGGTTCATGCCGGCGGCAGGCTCGTCGAGCAGAAGGAGCTTCGGGTCGGTCGCCAGCGCACGGGCGATCTCCAGCCGCCGCTGCTTGCCGTAGGGCAGAGCCGTGGCCAACTCGTCCTTGACGTCGTCCAGGCCCACGGCCTTCAGCAGCTCCAGCGCCTTTGCGCGCTGCGCGGCCTCCTCCTTCCGGTTGCCGCGGAAGGTGGCGGAGAAGACGTTGGACGTGCGGCGCACGTGCATGGCGGTCAGCACGTTTTCAAAGACCGTCATGGACTTGAACAGGCGGATATTCTGGAACGTGCGCGCGATGCCGCGCTTCGTGATGACGTCCGGGGTATAGGAGACGACGCGCTGGTCAAGATAGCGCTCCGCGCCTTCGCCGGCGTAGATCTTTTTCATTTTGCCGTGCGGGTGGTTGCAGACGATGGGCTCGCCCAGAAAGTCCACACGGCCGTTGGTCGGCTCATAGACGCCGGTGATGCAGTTGAAGGCCGTGGTCTTCCCGGCGCCGTTCGGGCCGATCAGCGCGACGATCTCGCGGTCATAGACGTCCATGGAAAGGTCATTGACGGCGACGACGCCGCCGAACTGCATGGTGACATGCTCAACGTGAAGAACGGGCGTACTCATGCCTCTTTGCCTCCCTTCACAGATCTTCTGGTCAATCGTTTGGCGAGTCCGGCCAGCGAGATCTCCCGGTCGCCCATGATGCCCCGGCGGAAGAAGAGCACGACGATCATGATGACGACAGAGAACACGACCATGCGGAAGCCCGTGCGCAGCAGCGGGACCTTGAACGCGCCGATGGTGGTCTCGATGGTGGTCTCATTGTCAAGGAAGCGCAGCCACCACTCGGAGCATGCGATGAACAAAAACGAACCGATGCAGCTGCCGGAGATCGAGCCGATGCCGCCGATGACGACGATGAGCAGGATCTCATACGTCATGGCAGATTTGAACGTGTTGGCCTGGACCGTAGTCTGGTACATGGCCAGCAGCGCGCCGGAGATGCCGGCAAAGAACGAGGAGATGATGAATGCCATGCGCTTGTGGTGGGCAAGGTTGATGCCCATGGCCTCGGCGGCGATCTCATCATCGCGGATGGCCTTGAAGGCGCGGCCGTAGGTCGAGTTGATCAGCAGCACGACGACGGCGATGCAGATGCCGACGATCACGAACGGCATGAAGGTATCGGAGAAATACGGGAAGCCGCGCAGCAGCTGCGAGCCGTTGGTGACGGGCGCGAACGCCTCGAGCTGGACCAGCGCGCGGATGATCTCGGCGAAGCCGAGCGTGGCGATGGCCAGATAGTCGCTCTTGAGCTTCAGGACGGGCAGGCCGATGAGGTACGCCAGCCCCGCGGCGAGCAGGCCCGCCAGCAGCAGCGAAACGAACACGCCGAGGACGGTGCCCGCCGTATTGCCGAGGGCGTTCTGCAGCGTCTCGGTCAGGGAGAATTTGAGCAGCGGATCATAGTACTGATACACCGTCGAGCGGATGCCGCTCGAGATGTTGATGGCGGCGAAGGTATAGGCGCCGACCAGCATGAAGCCCGCCTGGCCGAGGGAGAACAGGCCCGTAAAGCCGTTGAGCAGGTTCATGGAGACGGCGACGAGGGAATAGATCGCGCCCTTGCGCAAAACCGTCGTGAGCATGATGGGCACGCCCGGGATGCGGTCGAGCAGGAAGGCGAGCACGTAGATGAGGGCGATGCCCGCGATGGTCAGGATCGTCTGCAGGGAGAGGCCTTTTTTCTTTTCCATATGCTCCTCCTCAGACTTTCTCGGTCAGCTTCTCACCGAACAGGCCCGTCGGCTTGACGACGAGGATGACGATGAGCAGCGCAAACGTGAACGCATCGGAGAACGCCGTCAGCTTCATGCCCTTGAGCAGATTCTCGCAGATGCCGATGATGAACGCGCCGATGACCGCGCCGGGGATCGACCCGATCCCGCCGAAGACGGCCGCGACGAAGGCCTTGAGACCCGGCATGGCGCCGGAGGACGGGGCGATGGTCGTGTAGTTCGAGAAATACAGGAACGACGCGACGGCCGCCAGCGCGGAGCCGATGATGAAGGTGAAGGAGATGACGGAGTTGATCCGGATGCCCATGAGCTGCGCCGTCTCAAAATCCTTGGAGGCCGCGCGCATGGCCATGCCGACCTTCGTGCGCTTGATGAGGACGACCAGCCCGACGACCAGCAGCAGCGTCAGGATCGGAGTGATGACGGTCACGCGCTTGGTGGACGCGCCGAGGATGGTGATGGTGTCGGTGATCCACGGCAGCTCCGGGTACTGCTTGGGCACGCCGCCCGTCACGTAGTACGCGAGGTTCTGCAGCAGATAGCTCACGCCGATGGCGGAGATCATGACGGACATTCTGGGCGCCTGGCGCAGGGGCTTGTAGGCGCAGCGCTCAATGGCGAAGCCGAGCGCGACCGTCAGCACGACGACGGCGGGAATGGAGACGTACAGCGGCATGGAAGCCGAGAGATAGACCATGATCAGGCCTGCGACCATGAAGATATCGCCGTGCGCGAAGTTGATCAGGCGCAGGATACCGTAGACCATGGTGTAGCCGACCGCGATGAGCGCATACTGGCCGCCGGCGGAAATACCGGCGAGTATGTAGGGCAGCCATTGCTTGATAAAACCCATGGGGGACCTCCTGAATGATGTTTATCGCCATGTCCAAACCGCGAACCGCCCGCATGAGGCCAGCTTGGACGCGGCGATAAAAGAATGGGGTCATCCGGCAGCGGGTTCGATCGCTGCCGGATGAAAATGTGTACCGGCCAAGTAACCGATGATCCAATCGCCTGCGGCTGTCAGCGGATCTTCTGCCGCAACTGTGCAGTTTGAAAAACTTGAAATACACAAAGTATGTCTGCGTTTTCCAAACTTTCATTTGCGGCAAAATCTCTCGCTGACAACTCTTGTCGATCGAATCACCGGTTACTCTGAGATTTTCTCCGGCCGGAAACCATTGTGGTCAGTATTGCGAAATCAGTCGGCGTTCTGGACCTTGTAGAACTGGAAGCCGCCGTCGATCGCCTGCTTGATGTAAGCGGTGCTCTTGATCGCGTCGCCGTTGGCGTCGAAGCTGATGGAGCCGGTGACCGCGTCGATGGACAGGCCGGCCAGCGCGTCGCGGATGGCGGAGCCGTCGGCGGACTGGGCCTTTTCGATGGCTGCGACCGCGGTCATGTAGGCGTCATAGCCGAGGGCGGAGACCGCCGCGACAACGTCGTTGCCGCCGTTGTTGGTGAGGTTCTGGGAGTTGCCGTTCAGCCATGCCTTGTAGCCGGTGACGAACTCCTTGGCCAGGCCGGACTCGTCGTTCTCGTCAAAGAACGTGGAGACGAAGACCTGCATGTCGGTGCCGTTCTGCGCGTCGGAGATCGCGGAGTTCTCCCACGTGTCGCCGCCGAGGATGGGGAGGCTGATGCCGAGGGCGGAAGCCTGCTCGATGATCTGCGGGGCGTAGGCGATGGCGGACGGCGCGAAGATGACGTCGGCGCCGCCGGCGACCGCGTTGTTGAGGTACGCGGAGAAGTCCGCCGTGCCTTCGACGAAGGTCTCGTCGGCTACGATCTCGCCGCCGGCAGCTTCAAAGGCGATGACGAAGTTCTTGGCCAGGCCGACGGTGTAGTCGTCGCCGAGCATGGACAGGACGTAGGCCTTCTTGGCGCCGAACTCTTCCATGGCGAACGAGGCCATGACGGAGCCCTGGAACGGATCGAGGAAGCAGACGCGGAAGTAGTAGTCGTTGCCGGCGGTGACGGCTGCGTTGGTGCAGGAGCAGCCGATGGCCGGGATCTTGGCGTTTGCGAAGTAGGTGCCGGCAGCGATGGAGACGCCGGAGCCGTAGGAGCCGAGGACGACGGAGACCTTGTCGGCGACCAGCTGCTGGGCCGCGGAGACGGCCTTGTCGGTCGAGGACTGGTTATCCTGGATGTCGAGCTCGATCTTGTATTCTTCGCCGCCAATGGTCGCGGTCGGCTTGACGGAGTTGGCGTACTGGATGCCCAGGACCTCCTGCTTGCCGCCGGCGCCGTTGTCGCCGGACTGCGGCTCAAATACGCCGATCTTGATGACCTTGGAGCCGCTGGATGCGCAGCCTGCGAACAGGCACATGACCATGACGGCCGCCAGAAGCAGAGCGATGATCTTTTTCATAGAATTTTTCCTCCTTCTGTCCACGTACGATAGACAAGTGTGCATGAACTTATAGTCGACATTATAGCGAAGTAAAGCGCAAAATGCAAGCCCGAATTGCTTGGTTTTTGAAAAAAATTCACGCAGTGCGGACAAGTGTCTTCGTCATTCTGCACAAAACTGGAATTCTGACAAAAAATGCCCGGCGGCAGGAGATCCTGCCGCCGGACGGGGTATTTTGGGAGGAGCCGGTTTACAGCTCGCAGTTGCCGACGGTCCGCGGGAACGGGAGCACGTCGCGGATGTTGGAGATGCCGGTCAGGTACATGACGCAGCGCTCAAAGCCCAGGCCGAAGCCCGCGTGGCGGGTCGAGCCATACTTGCGCAGGTCAAGATAGAACTGATAGTCCTTCTCCTTCAGACCGCACTCGTGCATTCTCTGCAGCAGCGTGTCGTAGTTGTCCTCACGCTGGCTGCCGCCGATGATCTCGCCGATGCCGGGCACCAGGCAGTCCATAGCCGCGACGGTCTTGCCGTCGGGGTTGAGCTTCATGTAGAACGCCTTGATCTCCTTCGGATAGTCCGTGACGAAGACCGGGCGCTTGAAGATCTGCTCGGTGAGATAGCGCTCATGCTCGGTCTGCAGGTCGCAGCCCCAGAAGACCTTGTAGTCGAACTTGTCGTTGTGCTCCTCGAGGAGCTTGACGGCCTCGGTATAGGTGACGTGGCCGAAGTCGGAGGTCATGACGTGCTGCAGGCGGTCGATCAGGCCCTTGTCGACGAACTGGTTGAAGAAGGCCATCTCCTCCGGTGCATGGTCGAGGACGTAGGCGATGATGAACTTGATCATATCCTCGGCGAGCTTCATGTCGTCGGAGAGGTCGGCGAACGCGATCTCCGGCTCGATCATCCAGAACTCGGCAGCGTGGCGCGTGGTGTTGGAGTTTTCGGCGCGGAAGGTCGGACCGAAGGTGTAGACGTTGCGGAAGGTCTGCGCGAATGCCTCGACGTTCAGCTGACCGGACACGGTCAGATTCGTCTCCTTGCCGAAGAA
>OLWS01000323.1_pt1 | contig 25104 bp, 18 predicted proteins | sample 1673601 | NCBI WGS metagenome assembly OLWS01 (sample SAMEA103958116, study PRJEB25191) | human gut metagenome | biome: human-associated habitat [ENVO:00009003]; feature: intestine environment [ENVO:2100002]; material: feces | place: Germany | collected 2013/2015 | reverse complement strand
GTATATTCTTTTTAAAAAAAAGTTATTTTTATTATTAGAATTTACTTAAATTATTTAATTAGGGATTCTATAATGTAATGAAAACCAGTGAATTAGTAGATTACAAGTAAACGGTTTCGTAGATGTATGTAAACAGTTTCGTAGTTGTTGGTAAACGGTTTCGTAGATATAAGTAAACAGTTTCGTAGTTTTTTGTAAACAGTTCCGTAGATATTACTGATTTTGGATAGCTTTTCTATTATTATCAGAGCTGTGTAGAAGTCTTTTGAATATGGAAATTATTCTGAGAAGTATTTTGGTTACCTGAATCTCAACCTTAAATACATCTACGAAAGTATTTACTTATAACTATGTAATGATTTGATATACAGATGTTTATATATATAATAGTAAAGTAGTTTTTTAAAAAACTATAGTGTTGAATATCATACATGAAAAGTTTTGTTAAGTTTGTATTTAGCTAATTTTCAACGTGTTAACTAATTTGAGGTAAATGGTTTCGTAGATATTAATTCGTTTAAGTTGATTAACCGAAATCTACGAAACCGTTTACTTTGTTTTCGTAAAGTACTGATTTATAATGCATTATGTCTGTTTCTTAATTTTCTTCTTTATTTATAAGTTTCAATTATGTTTTTATAATCTTATGACTTTTGTAAGAGTTTGATACTTAATAGGTTAGCCGTGATAAGGTAAATGGTTTCGTAGTTATTGGTAAATGATTTCGTAGATTTTGGTAAACAGTTTCGTAGATATAAGTAAATGATTTCGTAGTTTTTAGTAAACAGTTCTGTAGATATTCATTTCTATAGTGTTATATCCATTAATATCATTCTTTCCTATATCTTCTATGATGAGTTAGCTTTAGCTATAAATATTGATGTACAGACATGCTTACATGCAAACATGTTTAAATGTTTACATTAAATATGAGTCATTAGTTTCTGGCGTATCCTTCTGATTTTGCAAGAAAAGATATCATATAATGCTCTTTTAATAAAATAGAAATTAGTTTTATGGTATTTTCTTTTGGTATTTCTCTTATTTTCATTACCTTTGTCACTTGAAGCAACATATTATGTAAAATTCATGGTTAGAAGAAAAAGAAAAAACAATAATATGGGCAAGCGATTATGCTATATAGCCTTCGGTCTTGTCCTTACTTTTATTATCGGATTTGAAGCATATCGGATGATTTCATCTTATTTCATAAGGAGAGCATCTGATAAGCAATGGCCTACCCACGATCTTACCACTGGCGAATATTCTGGCAGCTATGATGGAATTGACATCTCGCGTCATCAGGGCAGAATTCATTGGGATGAATTGGGTAAAATCAAGCGCTTGCAATTTATCTATATAAAATCTTCAGAAGGAACAAACATTCAAGATCCGTGGTACGAATCGAATATCAAGAATGCCAGAGAAAGAGGCATTCCTGTAGGATCTTATCATTTCCTTTCCAAGGCTCCTGCTGCCTTACAGTTTGAAAATTTCCGTTCCGTATATGATAAAGATAAGCAAGACCTGCTCCCCGTAATAGATGCAGAGGATGATGGTACAAAGGGAATGAGTAAAACAGAGATTCAACTGTTATTAAAAACTTTCTGCAAACTATGCAAGGTTTATTATGGACATACACCTATTATATATTGTAGCGAGAGTTACTTCAAGGATTATCTGAGTCCAGAATTCGATAATTATTATCTTTGGATAGCCAGCTATAATCACGAGCCTGTACTACCTGGCAAACCTCATTACGACATCTGGCAATTTAGTCGCCATGGAAGAGTACCGGGTATTTGGAATTGGGTGGACCTGAATAGATTTTCTAAAAATAGAAGTATAAATGATATCAGACTTAAATAAACTTCAATAAGAAGATTACGATTACTATTACGGATAACAACATGAAAACATGTTTCTATGTAAACTGGAAGTTGAGAGAGAGGAGATGGGAGCTCTCACTATTTATGCTATGTAGCAGAAGGGGCTCACATTTTTTCTGTGCTGGCCAGTTCCTAATAAATAAGGATTTCTCATTTCCGATATTCTTCGTACCTTTGCACCCGAATTTGAATCATGCGGAAAAATATAAGAGAAAATGAATTATAAAATGATGATGGCAATGGCTGGTTTAGGCATTGCTTTACCGATTTCAGCTGATACGGCATTATCGGACAGCAGCAAGGTGTTCGATATTGACGAAGTAGTGGTCGTATCACAGCCAAAGGAGGTGTTGCGTCTCCGACAGCAGGCACTCAGCAGTACATCGCTGAGTAGCTCTTTGATGAAAAAGATGGGAGTATCCGATTTACGTGATCTTTCCCGGTTTGTTCCTAATTTTGTGATGCCAAATTATGGTAGCCGTCTTTCTTCCTCTGTTTATGTCAGAGGAATAGGAAGCCGTGTAAATAGTCCTGCTATTGGTCTTTATCTTGATGGTATTCCGGTGATGAGTAAGTCGTCTTTTAATCTCCACAATTACCAGTTGAGTAGGGTAGATGTGCTTCGTGGTCCACAAGGCACGCTTTATGGTCAGAATACCGAGGGTGGATTGGTCAAGATGTATTCCCGTAATCCCTTCGATTATCAAGGTACAGATATAAGACTTAGCTATGGTAGTAAGTATTTTCGTAATGTAGAAGCAGCTCATTATCAGAAGTTCAATCAGCATGTAGCTCTTTCTCTGGCAGGTTTCTATGAGGGGCAGAATGGTTTCTTCCGAAATACCAATACAGGCGACCGTTCGGATCAATATAACGAAGCGGGAGGCAAGATGCTTCTCAAGACCCGTTTTGATTCGGGTTGGAAGATGGATATTCTTGCTAATTATCAGTATGTTGACCAGAATGGATTTCCTTATGGAAAGCTTGATTTAGAGACGGGGAAGGCAGACCTTCCTGCTTCTACTTTCCCAGGAACGTATCGGAGAAATAACCTGATAACAGGTTTGAAACTGGGATATACCGGAAAGGGATATGATTTTACTTCCGTTTCCAGCTATCAGTATGTCAAGGACCGTATGTTGATGGATCAGGATTATCTTTCTGCCGACTACATGCATATCCTACAGGAACAATTGCAGAATTCCTTTACCCAGGAACTCTCCTTGAAGAGCAACAAGGCAGTGGGAGACTTCTGGCATTGGACAGTAGGTGGCTTTTTCTCCAAGCAATGGTTAAAGACCAACGGTCCGGTCTTTTTCGATGATGCGATGACAGCTCCGATTGGCAATGCAATCCAGCAGCAGATGTATACTGCCATTCATGCTTTGATGGTTAAGAAAATGATGGCGCAGGGATTGCCGGAAGTGGCTGCCAAGGCTGCTGCCAGTGCTGCCATTGAGAAGGCTGGAGGCATCAGCATGGGTGTCAGCATGGGTGCTCCTGGACTTTATCATACTCCGCAGACCAATCTCGGTTTCTATCATGAGAGTAATTTTGATATTACTTCCCGTCTGGTGGCAACACTGGGCTTGCGATATGATTATTTGCATACGGGCATTCATTATCAGTCGTCTGCCTATATGGCAATGACAGCAAATATGATGGGGCAGAAGGCTACGTATACGCTTAGAAGTGCTCTGGATGAAAAGACGAATGATGATTACAGCCAGTTTCTTCCAAAGATTGGTATTACTTATCGTCTTGATGATCAGCAGAGTAATATCTATGCCACTATCAGTAAGGGTTATCGTGCCGGTGGCTATAACATTCAGATGTTCAGCGATATCCTTCAGACGGAATTGAATGCCAATCGTCAGCAGGCATTGCGTGGTGATTACGATGTGCCTCATACTGCCGAGGATTATGAGAAGGTGAACCAGACGATATCATACAAGCCTGAGGTTTCATGGAATTATGAAGTAGGTTCTCATCTCAATCTCTTCAATCATGCTCTTCATCTCGACCTGAGTGCCTTCTATATGAAAGTAAGGAATCAGCAACTCTCAGTGATGGCAGGCAACTATGGATTTGGTAGAATGATGGTGAATGCCGGCAGGAGTCATAGCTGTGGCATTGAGGCTGCTTTGCGAGGCCAACTTGCCAATGGTCAGCTCGACTGGATGTTGAATTATGGCTATACTCATGCTGTCTTCGATGAATATACTGACGGTGAAGGTGAGAATGCGGTTAGTTATAAAGACAAGCGTGTGCCATACGTTCCGATGCATACCCTTTGTGCCATGGCAGACTATCGTGTTGACTTCAACTCCAGTTTCTTGCGTAACATGGTTTTCGGAGCAAACGTAAACATGCAGGGCAAAACCTATTGGGATAATGCCAATACCTATAGTCAGGATGTTTATGCCGTATTGGGTGCTCATGTTGCCTTCGATTTCGGCATCCTGCAATTGAACTTATGGGGCAAGAACCTCACAGACACCAATTACAATACCTTTGCTGTAGACAATGCCGCAACCGGAAAGCGCGAATATTTTGCGCAGCGTGGCAATCCATTTCAATGTGGTGTAGATTTGAGTTTTCGATTTTAGATGATAATTGTCTCAATTCACTAAGAAACTATTTTTGCAGTAGAAGAAAAGACGCTCTGCAAGACAAAAGCATCAGAATGATCATGCTTTTGCTCTTGCAGAGCGTCTTGTTTATGATTCAATGGATTTCAATGATTATTTATTGAAACCGGTTATTTCTACGTATGGTGCCTGACCTCTTCCGTCCTCATCGCGATAAGATACCTTGATTCTCTTGCATTCATCCGGCATCAGACTGAAGTAGTTGTCGCTGTAGATGACAGGCAGTATCTGCTCACCATCGCCACCCTTCAGGTTCAAGCGAATCAGGAGGGCAGGAACATTGCCAGTATTGCGGATCTCAACTTCTCCAATCCACTCTTCACCCTGCTGAACGAAACGCTTGCCGCTGATGGCAACGGTTGCCTTAGGGAGTTTGGAGAGTGCCTGAAGGTTGTCTTCTTCCTTGCCTTGTACATAGAAGTTGTCTGAAATCATCTGGCTGTTCTGCTCCAGGCTCAACTTGATGTAGTAAACCTCCTCATCCGGTTCGCTAACGCTAACGGCATCTACGGTCTGGTCTTCACCCACGTTCACTTCCTTGCTTTCTTCCTTGAGCAGCTTTCCGTACATATCAAAGATTTGAGCCTTGGCAACCAGACCATTCTTGGCACCACCAGCGAAGTTAACCACCTCGGCAACCTTCTTCACTGGGTTATACTGAATATGCAATGGTTCGCAAGCCTTCTTCACACCAAAGTAAGCGGCTGTTGGCTCAAAGTAGTAATCGTAGGTACACCATACCATGCTTGGCCAGCAGGCATGACTCATCCAGATGAGCAAACCGAGACGGTCTTGCTGGGAAGACTCGTACATCGCACGGTAACCATCATAGTTGAGCCACTGTGCCCACTTGGTAAACTGCTCTGCACTCTGAGGTTTGCCATAACGCTTTTCCATGATGTTGTTGAAAGATTCACCTCCCTGAGCCCCCTTCAATGTATAATCATGCTGTCCCCATGCATCGCTTTGTGGCCATAGATGCTCCGGTTCCAACATTCTGCTCAACGATTCGAAGGTAGGAACATTCGGCATACCTCGCTCTGAATGCAACTTATGACTCTGGTTAGCGAAGTAGAATGAAGGCGACTTCATCTGATAAGGACCATGTCCGCCGACACCTAAGTCGGCTGAGCTAGGAATATAACCCAACTGAGGATGGATATCCTTTACCTGTTCTCTCAAAACCTTATCAATGGCTGCCGGAGGGAATCCCTCATTACGTCCACAGTAGATACCGATGCTGGCATGGTTGCGGATGCGGGCGATGTAATCGGCTGAGTTTTCCAGGAACATTTTGTGATCATCAGGATCTGGTCCGTCCCATGGGTTAGCCAGCCAGAAGTCCTGCCATACCATGATACCATACTTGTCGCATGCTTCATAAAGTTCCTCATCGCCAATCTGACCTACCCAGTCGCGAATCATGTTGTAGTTCATCTCCTTATGATAACGTACTGCAGCATCATATTCACGTCCACGATAGTTGAGGTTGGTTTCCGAGAATCCCCAGTTACCGCCCAGTGGGTTCAGTCGCTTGCCATTGATGTAGATCTTGGTCTGTGTCTCCAGGTCAGCATAGCTCATCTGTCGGATACCTGCCTTATAGGTTACCTCAGAAATCATTTCGCCGGAAGCCTTGTCTGATACCTTGAAACCGGCATCATATAAATAAGGTGAACCATAACCGTTAGGCCACCAGAGATTCATGCGCTGATTCTTGAGCTGTGGATAGTCGGTAGGAGCGAAGGAAACCTCACGCTTCTCGTTTGGCTGCAGACTAACTTCCTGCTCAAACTTGATCTTGCCGATATAACCAGCCAGTTTCACGGTCTTAGCCACGGCATCTGCATTCTGCAGGAAGACAGATGGGGTCATTGATGCCAGGGTGTCAGGCAAGTTCAGGGTTGATGTAACCACAGGATCCGAAACACTTACGCCATTGTCATGGGTAAGATAGACATCATTCCATATACCAATTTCACGACCTGGTGTATTGGTTATCCAGTCCCAGCCGATAGAAGCGTGGAAGGTAGGGTTGTCAGCACCCAGCTCTCCACCATTCAGGTCAGTGTTCTGGAGATTTTTCTGCTTCACAACGCCCAAGTGAGCATTTTTGATGACATGTACCTCCAACTTATTGGAACCTGGTTTCAATTTCTTGGTTACGTCGATACGAGAGCGGATAAAGGCACCATCAATTCTACCTATCTTTTCGCCGTTCAGTAATATATCAGCCTTCCAGTTGATACCATCGAAGTTGAGATAGGTATGTTGCTGCTTGTTGGCAGACGGTTTATGTTCGATGGTGGTACGATACCAGAAATCAGAGTTGAAGAACGATTCAGAAATCTGACGCATGTTGTCATCGAAGCGGTTATCAGGTACTGCCCCGATATTCATATAGCTGGTGAGTACAGTACCAGGCACCGTAGCCTGAATCCAGGCATCACTTCCTTCTCGGCGCAACTGCCACTGATTGAGCATCTGCTTGCCATTCTTTGAAGCCAGCGTATTGGCAGTTTCTGCACGCAGGCCACCCTTACCCATTACCTGCATTTCAGACAAGGCATAGTGTCCGGATGCATCCGGTTCGGTAAGCTGCAGTCTAACATATCTGCCATGTCCCTTGCAAGTCACCTTTTCCATCAACCCTTTCTGTTTCTGCTGTCCCAGGGTTGCAATATCGCTCCAGTTTTTGGCATCATTGGATACCTGAATCTTGCCCTGGCGAGCCTTGTTCACCCAGAAGAGATTCACCTGGTCGAAGTCTGCCTCCGTGCCCAAATCCACATAGAGCCACTGAGCTTTGGCATCTGTTTTATTTGCCAAGCCCGACTTCCAGACGCTGGAGAAGTGCATGGACGGGCGCCATGAAGTGGTGTTGTCGATGAGTTTGATACGCCACCAGGCAGCACCCGGCATAATCAACTCGATGCGTACATGTTCGTAGTTGCCAGGTTTCTTCAGCGGGATGGAAACATTCAATTTTCTAAGTGGGAGTTTCACTACGTCCTGGAACTTATTAGGGTCGGAACTAACCTGCTGCTTGGTAGCAACACCAGGAAGGTCAGAACCCTTTTCTTCTCCCAGGACTTCCCATTTCTTTCCATTGTGTGAGCCCATCACACGAATGGTATAGCCTTGCGAAGCCTTATTCTTATAGAAAGCCAGTTCACCGGTAAATTCCAATTTCTTGAGATTCACCTTCATGGCTTCCCAGTTAAACTCTACAAATGCATTTTCACCTTTGATATATTGGCTCGTAACCGTATTGCCGTCAATCATTTTCTCCTTGTCACGGTTGGACAGTTCGCCCTCATTGGTTTTCACACTGAGGAACGAAGGAGCTTTACTGGTGATGATACCGTCCGTTACGAGATGTCCCGTAAGGTTGAAATCTGCATTGGATGAAGTATATACCATTCGGTTCAATGCTATGTTCCGATAGGTGTTGTCCTTCACCATTCTTGGAGCCGTAAATTGAGAAGGGCGTCCAGGATATTGTCCGATACCCCTTGTCCCGGCTTGATCATCAGCATACATCATGCTTAAGGATTGGCTAAGTAAGGCCATTAACACAACTGCTTTTTTCATTTTATTAAAATAATTATTTACTACATTTTTAGCTTTATTCTGCAAAGTTGCAAAAAAAATGCATATCTGCTGATTTTTTATTGCACTTTTATGTTTTATTTCATCTTGCAGTCGGGTAAAACTTCCATACATCTCCTGCCTTCAGCAGTCTTGAGAATGCAGCCAATGGTCTTTCTGCCTATGTTTCTGTTTATAGGAACCAGATCCTTGTTGAGTACTTCTACGTAGTGAACACCGGAGTTTGGTACATCCATAGGGAGGGTACCCTCAGCTTGCATCTTAGAGTGTTCGAACTTTGACAAGTCGTCAAATCTTACATAGCGGTTTGACTTGCCGTCGATGAAACCTACACATACCGCATCGGCTTCTGTAGCAATGGAAGCAAAGATGAGTTTTTCGCCTGCATAACGCTTAAATTCTCTGCCACGTTCCCGCTGCAGCAGTTCGGCCATGGAAACCTTGCATACCCTGCCGCTCTCGTATACCAGGATGAGCCATCCCTCTTCTTCGTCTTCGTGAACGGCGAGCTTCAGTCGATAGTCTTGCCAGTCATCGTCATCCAGAACCTTATATTCATCGGTATCCATCAGGCAGATAACGGCTGTGACCGGACGATAACCTTCCTCATAGTCGTGGAGCACATTGTTGCGGAAACGCGAGGTCTGGATATGGTCGGTGATAGGAGCCGATTCCACGAGTCGGCTGCTGCTCTTTGTCTCCTTTTCATGTGGAGTTGGTTCGGCTGTTGAAGCCGGTGCAGAGGCAACAGCCAGATGCGGAATATGTTCTTCAGCCCATTGCTTTCTGATGGCGAGGAACTTATCTCTATAGTTCTCGTTTACCTTGCGTGCTGAAGTTCCCATACGCTCAAAATATTCGCAGCCCACAGAAATTGGGGTAGGGCATGGTTCGATGTCGATGATGAGCACGGCGTTGCTTACTTCCTCATCAAAGTGGGTATGCACATAGTGGGCCCCCTCCTGTCCGAGATAGTAAACCATTTTGTTGTTGACGTATGTTTCATATTTGTCTCTTGAACCCTTGAAGAGCGTATTCTTCAGGTCTTCTTCCAGACCCATTTCGTAACCGATATCTGATACGCCAAGATACAGATGACCGCCTTCGGCATTGAGGAAGGCACAAATCTCCTGCATGATCTTGATGGTCTGTGCCTCGACATCTGCTCGCATGGAATTTTCCGGGTAGATGATAGAGGTCTTGAATTCGGTATGGAAGTCTTCCTTGCCATAGTTCTTCTTGTTGGAAGAAGACTTCTGCAGCTTCAGCAGCGCACGGATCTTGTCAAGAATATCAACCGCCTGGGTGAGCAGTCCCGATTTCTTCACGAAGTTGTGGGAGAGTACGAGCGATGCCAGCTGCTGAAGATGTGGATCTTCCGTCAGGCTGCTCCAGCGATAGAGTTCCTCGTAATGTTCCTCACTGTCCAGGCAGCCGATGATGCGCAGCTGCATGAAGTCATGGCGCAGGATGGCATTGCGTTCAAAGAGTTCCGGTTCTGTCTCTGCGATAAGATTGATTTTCTTTGTATCCACCTTGTCCAGTGCAGCAAAGTCGTTGAGGAGTTCCAGCAGGGTAAGACGACTGTCGTAATAGCTGACGCGCTCCTTGCTGTCCAGCATGATGGCTAGTAAACGGCAGAAGTTGAGATAGTTGTAAGCCTTGATGTTGTCCTCTTCCAGTGTTGCCTTGGCATCGATGATTCCCATCAGTTCGGCTACGTATACCGGATTCATGCTGACGGCATTTTCCAGTTCATCTTTTTCTTCCTTAGGGTTGTATACCTCGTTGTTGGCATAGCCGCGCATAAGCTGGTGGAAGGCTTCGGTAATTCCGAATCTGCTTTCAGGAGATTCCCGCAGGAAGGTGGCATAGAGGTAACCGTTGCTTCCTTCCGTGATGTTATCCACCTCTACTATCATGCCCTTCTTCAGGTCGCTGAGTTCCATGCCGGGAGCTGGAGCCACGGAGACAGAGAAACCTTCGCTGCTGACAGCCGGAATGCGAGGCACGCCCGGCACCTGGTTAGACAGCAGACAGGTGAGACGGGAGTTGTAGAAAAGGTCGTTTACTCTCACGTCGTCTTCATATTCCGTTATCATGTCGTGCATGGCAAAGACATAGCTTCCGTCACTCTTTATGTCCTTTACATAGGCACGCAGCATGAGTGGCATTCCCTGATATTCAAAGGATTGGATATTGATTTCTCCAGGGTAGAAAGATACCACATCGTTCAATACATCGAGTGTACCTTCTCCCTCGCAACCATCTTCTACCACCTTACATTCGAAGACGTATTGTGCGGGTAGCTGTTTGGTAACGATGATTACGGTTTCATCGTCGATATAGAGTTTCCTGTTCTGCTTCTTGGATGTCTTGCGTTTTTTGGAGAAGAGAGAGTGGTTGATATATTCCCAGAGTTCCTTATAGTGTTCGATGGTAGTACCCACCTTGCCTCTCAGTTTTACCGGTGGCTTTTCGTCAAGACGGATGGAAAGACCATGCCAGAGTCCCATTCGGGCAGAAAGCGGCATGTAGAGATTATCTCTGTCAAGGTCTTTTGGCTGGATGGTGATGGCCTGCTCGTTGACAGAAAGCAAAGCCATGTCACTCTCATATTTGGCAGGTTCAAAACTTTCTACGGTATCGTTGTTCTGTGAGCAGAGCATATTGGACAGTACGAAGGCATCATCACTGTTGAAAGGCAGGGCAGCATCAAACTCTGCCTGGGTAAAGAGTGAGAGAAAAGCTCTCTGTAGGGTCTTGTTTGGATCACTCACGTTCATTAGTGAAACCAGTCGGTAGAGAATGGCCTGATTCAGTGAAGTATCGTAAATCTTGTGGGTGGCATTTCTGCCCAGTATCAGTTCGATGATGAGTACCTGTATCATCGTCTCCTTAGTGGTTAGGTCGCTGGAGAGTCTGTCGGTCTGATTATAGATATTGTCTACGTATCCCTGCAGCAGTTTGAGCCATTGCATCTGGAATGGCTTTCTGTTCCATAGGTATACTTCCTGGCTGCGAAGGGTAGCAAGGATGGTATCGATATGCTTTTCCATCATCGAGAAGTCGAGCATGAAGATACATTGCATGATGCAGAACTGCTTGCGTGGATGATAGATGTAGGCGCAAGTAGAGAGGGTAGAAAGTATATGGCTGATGGTATCCTCTGCTGTTCCGTTTCTCAAGATTTCGATGGCTTGGATATAATAGGATATCAGTTCGATGATATCCGTGAATCGTTGTTCCAGCAGAATGCGCTCGGCTTCCTTGCAGCGTGGCAGAAGGCTCTCGCTTTCAAGGGCTTCCAGGCAACGGGCATGGATGTTCTGTAGTTGTTCTTGTAGTTCGTCCTGACTCAGACTACTGGAAATACCGGTTATCCAGCGCAGGCATTCCAGGTCGAAAATGTCGGATGGGGTATCTCCGAGCATCAGTTTTCTGAATTCCGGAGTATTCCAGCTTTCATTGCCGATGATATCGCAGAAATCCCTGTCGGAGAGTGAAAACTCTGATTTCTCGGCGCCGAGAACATCTACCAGTTGTACTTCCATCTGTTTCTGGCGGATTTTGGTAATCCTGCATCTTACTCTTGGGGTAAGAGCAGCATTGATGACGGTATCTCGTTTTAGTATGGCTGTAAAACCGTATTGATCTTCCAGATGATAGCAGTCACCTATGGTCAGTTTTATCTTGAAGTCTACCTCATCGTCTTCTTTATAATATTGCCTCATGAGGAGTTCTATGTTCTGGGCAATGAAAACCTTGCCCAGGTGGGTGGTTACCATCAGGCAGTTGAGGGTTTCTGGCATAGGTTGCCTTCTCTGGAAGTCAATCTGTGCTACTTTATAGATTCTATCTTCTACTTCGATGACGAATTTATGTTCTTCTTCATCTATTCGCAAAACCTTTGCAGTTATATTCCTGTAGTTGTTCATAAATTAATAGTTTTGATATGCGCTGCAAAGATACAATAAAAAACGGACTTTTCCTCCTTTATTTTCTGTTTTTTTCTTCCTCTTTCCCTCAGAGGAATAGAAAATGTGTCTATGATAACGAAAATGATGATTATCTTCCCGGATATGTGCTTATGTTGCATGAAAGCAGGTATATGTTGCCTTTTGATGGTAAGAAAGGTAAATAAAATGTTCTATATCAGCGACATAAATTCATAAAAAAACTTGGTGAAATCAAGAATTATGTGTATTTTTGCAATTGTAAAAAGTTTAAAAACTAACACTAGATAATACTAAATGGTGAGAGTAAAACATATATTATGGTTGTTTTTGGTTTCTTGGATGTTGATAGCTTGCCAGCAGGAAAAGCATGACAGAAGCGGGGACGATACGAACAGCTTGCTTTCCATTGAGGATTCGATGGAGGCTAACCCCCAGTTTGTCCGTCAGAAAATAGATGATGGAATGAAGAAGGCTCCGGATAGTCTTACCTGTTATGAGTATATGTCCAGATTGGGCAAGTTCTTCGTGCTTTCTTCTTCGCCGGATTCCATGCCCCTATACATCAATCCGGTCGTAGCCTTTGCCGAGCATCAGCCGGAATCTCCTCGCCGAAACAGTCTCCTGGCTTATGCCTACAATTGTCAGGCAGGCAATTATCATAACTTTCATAAGAAGAGAGAAGATGTCATCACGCTCTATCATAAGGCATACGAACTGCTCAGGAACAGCGATTCCCCAAAGTTGATGCCGGATGTCTGTGCCAACCTGGGAGATGCCTATGTCTTCGACAACAACTTGCCACAGGCTGCCCTTTGGTATCGAAAGGCACTGTTCATAGCCGATTCTCTCCAAATGCCGAAGGAGCAGACCGCATCCCTGTATATGGGACTGGGACGCATCTATCTGCTGCTAGAAGACTATGAGGCAACCGTGAAATGTTATCAGCAGACCGAGAAGTATTTTTCTGATCTCTCGCTCAACCTGCAGGCTTATTTCCTGAACAATTATGGTAATTATTATTACTATACCAAGGATTACCATACTTCTCTGAAGAAATTTCTGATGTTGATGAAACTGCTGGAAAAACACGACAAACATGAAACCTTCAGTATGTATCTCTGCAAGCTCAATCTGGCAGATGTCTATCTGAATCTCAATCAGTTGGACTTATCAGAGAAGTATCTGGATGAAGCCGAGAATTACATGCGTAAGAATGCCGATGAGAGTGCCATCTACTATTGCAATACCATCCGTATCGGACAGGCAGTAAAGAAAAAAGACTGGAATACCGTGAGCCGGATACTGGCAGGAGAGAAATCGGATGACCAGATGGACTTCTCGTTGCGCCAGATTCGTCATCAGTATCTGGGAAAATATTATGAGGCTAAGGGCGACTATCGCCTGGCTTATCATATTATGAAGGCAGATGACCTGATGCAGGATTCCCTGGCACACAATCGAACCCATATGCGCTCTGTTGATATCATGCAGCGTTTTGCCCAGGATACCCTGCAGCTGCATCATCGCATAGCTATAGAACATAAGAATGTGGAGATCCAGCAGGCTAGAAGTTTTATCTATCTGATTGTGGGCATTCTCTTGGTTCTGATTCTTTCTGCAGCCTTGTTTGTGGTTCGTTATCGCAGAAAGCAGGAGGCGGCTAAGCTCAACATCATGAACCTGAAGCTGAATAATGCCCGCAACCGTATCTCCCCTCATTTCGTCTTCAATGTCCTGAACAACAAGATAGTGAAATCTGATAAGGAGGAGGCAAACGAATTGCTGGAATTGACCAAGCTGATTCGGACCAACCTGGACATGTCGCTCCAGATGCAGACGTCTCTAAGAAAAGAGCTGGAATTTGTCAGACAATATGTGCAGGTAGAGAGCAGGCTGATAGAAGATGACTTCAAGTTTGACGTCCAGATAGATGAAACCATCGACCTGGACAAGGTGATGATACCGTCCATGTTTGTGCAGATTCTGGCAGAGAATGCCTTTGTGCATGGCCTGAAGGGATGGGAAGGCGAGAAACGCCTCACGATACAGGTACAAAAGGGACAGAAAGAGGATGTCCGTATCACGGTAGAGGACAACGGACCTGGGTTTGATGCTACCAGGATGGCACTTCAGCATCGTACCGGACTCAACATCATCCGCCAGACCATTGCCATCGTGAACGAACGCAATAAGAACAAGATAATTTTCCAGATGCATAACAAGGTAGATGCTGATGGAAAAATCTTGGGATGTCAGTGTACCTTCTTTATACCTATAAATATAAAATACTAAAAAATAGTCAGATTATGTTAGCAGTAATAGTTGATGATAATAAGCAAGCTGCCCAGGATTTGGCAGAGCGTCTCGGTGATTTCGATGACGTGGAGATTGGGGGCATCGCCCTCAATGGCATGGATGGACTGGCTCTAGTCGGTCAGGTCCAGCCCGATGTTCTCTTCCTCGACGTACTGTTGCCCGACCTGTCCGGTCTTGATTTTCTGGAGAAGATGAGCAGTCAGACCCACGGAAAATGTCGTGTCGTGATGTATACGGCGTATGATGAATATATCTTGCCTGCATTCCGCAAGAAGGCTTTTGATGTGTTGCTCAAGCCTATCGAAGATGCTGAGTTGGCAACCATCATGCATCGTCTAACCCATGAAGACGTCTTTGTGCTTCATCCGGACGAGAACAACAATCTCCGCAAGCAGAGTTCTAAGTTTCTGTTCTATACCAACACATTGGATTTCAAGCTGATAGACAAGCGCGATATCGGACTCTTCCAGTACAATCATGAGCAGCGCTGTTGGGAGGTGGTGGTTGCCGGAAGCAAGAAGACCATCCGTCTGAAGCGTAATCTCAAGAGCGAGGCTCTGCTCGATTTGAGCGATCAGTTTGTGCAGATCAATCAGAAGTTCATCATCAATATGGATTATCTGATAGAGGTGGTAGATAATGTCTGCCATTTCTATCCTCCGTTTGATGCGATAGATTATGTGAAGGTGAGCCGCGTCTATCGCCGTAAGCTGATAGATCATTTCCATAGTCTGTAAAGCATAAAGCCTGATCACCTCTGCTGGGGATAATGCCTTCGAAAGTGAAGAGGCCTTGTTGTTGTTTTTCAAACGTGATGTTCGGCCTACGTTCCGATTAATCCGTTTTTGGTAAGTCGTCTTTGGCAGATAATTGATGAGGAAAACTTCTCATGGAATAGGGAAGGAGTGTTGGATGATAGGCGATAAAAAACTTTATGAGTTTGTTACGACCCAGCTTCACGCTCATCTAAAAGATAAGTCTTTTCGCTTACGTGAAAAAGTTTTTTCTCGAAAAAAGTCTCAAAGTCTCATCGTTTGCTGGAAAAACGATATAAATACTTGATAGATAGCTAGATGATAGAATGATACTTCTCGGTTTTAGAGCCGAGAAGTGTCATTAAAGTATCATAGAAGTATCATGATTTTTAGCTTTTCTTTACAAAGTGCTTCGCTTTTATCCCTTAATTTATTGTATTTATTAAATGTTTTTTTTCGTATAGAAAGGTCTACCATATAAGCGTTATGTGGTAGGTTGATAACAAAGGGATTCAAATTCACATTTTTTTATGTAAGAAGAATATCATCGCGCGCGTTTCTACTGGTAAAAATAAAATATAAATATGTAACGTCCCTTTTTTTGCTGTAAAAAGAAATGAAAAAAGGGTGTAGTTTCCTATATTTAGTTGACTACATAGTTCCTTATTCCTATTGTAAGTTGACAATTATTTTCTCTATTCCTAATTCTACTTGTCAATCTTCTATCTTATTCCTAGTTAGTATTTACATACTTCATTCTAGTTCCTAATAGAAGTAGACAAAGGACCCACCCCTAGGGGTGGATCGCGGTTTTTACAATTTTGCTGCAAAATTAATCATTTTTCCTGAACTGACAAGGATTTTATGTACTTTTCCCTATAACTTGTCCAATTTTTCTTTAAACTTCCCTTTTGTTTCGCAGCTTCCTTTGGTGTTAGCATCCCGATACTTCCATGAGGGCGTAACTCATTGTAAAAGTGTACTGCCCTTTCTAAAGCCTCTTCTACTTCCTGTAAAGAAGTAAAAGAAAGCCCCATGAATAACTCGTTCTTCAACGTGTTATTGACACGCTCTGCTACAGCATTATCCTTCGGATTGCCACATTCTGTCATGCTAGGTATGATACCGTATTCTCTTAGTAATTTGATGTATTCGTTACTAGCATATTGTACACCTCTATCGGAATGATGAATAATATCCTTATAACTTTCCATGCGCATTAAGACCATGTTTAGGGCTTTCAAAGGGAACCTGGTGGAGAGTGATTCACCGACAGAATAGCCAATGATTTCTTTTGTGTAATAATCCGTAATCAAAGAAATGTAGCAGAAATGATAAGTGCCTTGTTCGGCATCATCCCAAATCTTCTGATATGTAATGTCGCTCACCCAAACTTCATTGGGTGATGATGGTATCAGTTCTTTTATCTTGTTGGGGTATGTGGGTAACCCATGACGAGAGTCCGTTGTACGAGGTTTTCGGTTGGAAGAACGCACTCCCAACTTGTACCTTGATATTATGTCCTCGAAACGGCAATGTCCCATGGCGTTCTCTTCTCCAAACTCCTTGCAATACATCAGCCAGAGTTTACGGCCGCCGATACCTGGATCTTGCTTTCTAATAGACTTAACATACTCTATTACAAACGATTCCTCTGCCAAGACTGCAAGCATATTGTCTTCGTGCTGATAATACGCTTGACGAGTAAACCCAAACAGTTTACAGAGGCCAGAAACACTATAGTTTTTGTCCTCTGCACGAAGTTCCTTTACTGTTTGGGTCCAGATTTTTTCGCACAGGAATCTTATAAAGACGTTCTGCGATATCAATCATCTTGTTATAGGCGGCAGCTGCCATCTTTGCCTCATGGAGTTCTTGCTCCATAGCTGCCAAGCGTTTCTTCAATTCAATGTTCTCCTGTGAGAGACTTTCTGGTGTTGCATTTTGCTTCATTTCTTCTACGATTTGTGGATTATTGGTTGCAAAGTTACCAAGAATTCTGTAAACTGAAGTACTGCTAATTGACATTTTTGCCATAATTTCTCTAACTGGTACATGATACTGATAATAACTGCGAGCTATGCTCAACGCTAAATCCATTTTGTCTTTGTCCATATTTATTATTTTTAAGTTGATTTATACTGTGTCAACTTTTTCTAGGACAAGACACCGCTTAAATGGCATGGCTGGAACATCTGGAGGGCTGAGAAAAATTAGCTTTTAGTGAAATCAATCTCTTCTGAGAAATGGTCGAATTCAACATCTTTATATCCGTATCTGGCGAAGAGCTGTTTGATATATGCCTGTTGTTCCGGCAGGAGTTTCAGTTGTCCCAGTTTGTATCGGTAGTATTGTCCTTTGCTACCGAGGTAGTCTCTCATTTCGGCGCGCAGTGCAGGGGCGTCTTTCACTTTCATTTCGGTAAAGAGATGGTCGAATCCCCATGCCATTTTCACGACACGCAGCGGTGCGAAGTACTTGCATTCTCCGTTTTTCAGGGCATTTGGGAAGATGGCATCCCCTCTATCAGTCTTCTCGTTTTTGTAGAGTGCAGATAGATAGTGGATACATTTGTTTTTCATCGGACATGGTTCGGTGAAACAGTAGGTGATGTTGCTAGGTACGTTTCCGTACTCAAAAGCCTTTTTCAGTAATTCCTTTTCATCCATGTTTCTTAAGTTTTAAGAATAAAACATTCTGTTTTACTAAACGCAAAAACAGAATGTTTATTGTCTTAAAAATGCTATTATTATCACTTCATAAAGCATTTTTTTTCGATACCAAGCAAGAAATCATGATACTTCTCGCTAATTTATGATACTTCGATGAGACTTCTCCCTTGATTTTTAGAGAAGTCTCATTTATGTTAAGGTGTTGTGTATTAATGGTATAACCCTGAATTTCCGCGGTAGAATGATACTTTGATACTTTTTTCGAGGAAAAACTTTTTTGCGTGAGCGTATCAATCTTTCTTTTGTTTTACAATTTTCTGCTGAAAGAGTAGTTACCATAATAGCTTTCTATATTAAATAAGGTAAAAAAATAAGCGATGATTTGGTTGTATCGTAAGTCTTTTGTATCTTTGAGGGCAAAACAATTAACAGGAAAAGTCCATGCAATATCCTTTGATATCAGAATATGTGAGAGCCATACAAGATGCTAGCAATAATCTTGATAAGCTGGCTCATTTGGTACCAGTGCTAGATGATCATGGTGAACCATATCGTAGCAGTGGTGCCTTTGCCGTCGTGTTCAAAATGAAAGATGAACAGACTGGGAAATGCTATGCCTTAAAGTGCTTTACTGAAGAACAAGAAGGTAGAGCTGAGGCTTATCTCCAGATTGCAGATGAGTTGGAGTTCGTAGATTCCTCTTATATTACTTCTGTAAAGTACTTAGACAAAGAAATCTTCGTAGATAGCAGTTGTGTGGAAGACGAGTTTCCTGTACTTTTGATGGATTGGATTGATGGTGAAACAATGGAAAGTTACATTGCAGAAAACTATCAAGACAATTATGCAATGGCAATGCTTTGCTATCGCTTTTGCAAAATGGCTGCATGGCTACGTTCTCAACCATTTGCTCATGGTGACATCAAGCCAGACAATATCATGGTTCGTCCTGATGGAAATCTGACATTGGTAGATTATGATGGTATGTTTGTTCCTGCCATGAAGGGACAGAAGTCTCCAACAATTGGTACAAAAGACTTTTCTCATCCTTTGCGAACCGTCGATGATTTTGACGAAACCATTGATGACTTTGCTTTGGCAAGCATCGCTTTGTCATTAAAGGCTATTTCTCTGAAGCCTTCGTTACTTGATGAATATGGTGCAGCAGATAGATTACTCTTTTCCGCTGAGGATTATCGTGACTTGAGTAAAAGTAAGGTGATGTCGGCTTTGCAAGAGTTGATGAATGATGAAGAGGTGAATACGCTTCTTTCTATGTTCCTATTGGCTAATGCTAAGAAAAATCTTGAACTATGTTCTTTTAGGTTGTTTAATTTCTGTAAGCCAAATAATGATGTCGAAGAACTTATTAAAATGGCGGATGAGTATTATGAAGGAAAAGAAAAAGATTTAGATAAGGCTTTTTCTTTATATTCAGATGCCGCTTCTAAAGGAAGTTTATATGCTTTAGCTTGCTTAGGATTTTGCTATTGTGAAGGAAAAGGATGTGTGCAAGATTATGTAAAAGGATTGGCTTTGATCAGAAAGTCGGCTGATAAAAATAATCCCAAGGGACAAAATATCTTGGGACTTTGTTATGTTAGAGGATATGGGGTCGTACAAGACTATGCTGAAGCTGTAAACTGTTTTCGTAAGTCAGCCGCTCAGGGTTACGAACGTGCTCAGCATAATTTAGGACTTTGCTATGAAAATGGTAAAGGTGTTGAGCAAAGTTATGAAAAGGCTGTCGGTTGGTATCGTAAGTCTGCTGAACAAGGTGATGCTAGAGCTCAGTTCTTCTATGGTTTATGTCTTGAATATGGTAAAGGTATAGATAAAGATATAAATGAAGCTTTAAAATGGTATCAAAAGTCTGCAGATAATGGTTATGAAAGTGCAAAACTAAAAATTCAAAAAACTGAAGAAAAATTGAAACATTTTTAATATATATATACATAAATGTGTTAGATTTTGAGAAGTGTTATTTCATGGGAATAAATAGATTTAATGGAAACAAAAATGGAAGTATCTAAATTATTGTCTGAAGAAAAGTTATATCAAACTTTTATAAAGTCTGGACGAAAGATTAAAGTCAAAAAAGTTTTTATAGTGGACTTTTAACTTTCTTAGCAGATGGTTATTTTGCAAAATTATGGAAAGGGCTCAAAAATGAAACTCGACTTAATTTGAAAAAGTATAAGTTGTCTGATTTTGAACAACTAGCGTTGGTGAGTTATGTTGGACCTTTAGCTCATGTATTTCAACATGAATCTTATTCCAATCTTCTATTTCCAATACGAAATATATGTAATGCACTTGATTCCGTATTGTTAAAGGCACCGATATTTAAAGATTCTGTAAAGTTGTATCGATTTTGTATTCGGGAAGATCTGCATGATCTTCAAGTGAATGAAAAAGTATTTTTTCGAAAGTACTTAAATACCACATTGAATAATTGGAAAAAAGATACTGATGTTTATATAATTACCGCAAAACTTCAACAAACTAAGGCGCGTTGTGTTTATAAGTTGTATAATAAAAATGGAGAAAACCAAGTGACGTTTATTCGAAATGCACAATTTGTTGTGACAAAGATAGAACTTCATGGTTCTCATAAATGGTTTTATTTAGATGAAATATAAGAAATGCAATATCCTTTAATATCGGAATATGTGAGAGCCATACAAGATGCTAGCAATAATCTTGATAAGCTGGCTCATTTGGTACCAGTGCTAGATGATCATGGTGAACCATATCGTAGCAGTGGTGCCTTTGCCGTCGTGTTCAAAATGAAAGATGAACAGACTGGGAAATGCTATGCCTTAAAGTGCTTTACTGAAGAACAAGAAGGTAGAGCTGAGGCTTATCTCCAGATTGCAGATGAGTTGGAGTTCGTAGATTCCTCTTATATTACTTCTGTAAAGTACTTAGACAAAGAAATCTTCGTAGATAGCAGTTGTGTGGAAGACGAGTTTCCTGTACTTTTGATGGATTGGATTGATGGTGAAACAATGGAAAGTTACATTGCAGAAAACTATCAAGACAATTATGCAATGGCAATGCTTTGCTATCGCTTTTGCAAAATGGCTGCATGGCTACGTTCTCAACCATTTGCTCATGGTGACATCAAGCCAGACAATATCATGGTTCGTCCTGATGGAAATCTGACATTGGTAGATTATGATGGTATGTTTGTTCCTGCCATGAAGGGTCAGAAGTCTCCAACAATTGGTACAAAGGACTTTTCTCATCCTTTGCGAACTGTTGATGATTTTGATGAAAACATTGACGACTTCGCTTTGGCAAGCATTGCCTTGTCGTTAAAGGCAATTTCTTTGAAGCCTTCTTTGCTTGATGAATATGGTGGTGCAGACAGATTACTCTTTTCTGCTGAGGATTATAATGAGTTATGTAAAATTAATCTGTGGAAAAAAATATCTAGACTCAAAAATGCAGAACTTAAAAAATTGCAAACTTGTTTACGGTTGGCTAAGAATCGTAAAAAGTATGATAATTTATTAATTAGTTGTGTGAAAGAACCAACAAAAGATGCTACCTTGGAGGAAGTTGGATTCCTAAAAGCAAGGGAGATATTTGCTGTATGTTCAAACAGACAAAAGCAAGAGTATTTAACTTCTAATGCTCAATATAATTTGATAGATTTGGCATCTCTGAAAGAAGATAACTCATACCCGATAAAAGATATTTTAGCATTATTGGCAGTGTTGTCTTTTTTTGCTTTGTATTTCATAGACGAGGAGTTGTTTTTGAACGTGTTCCTCTTTTTTATGGCAAGTTCATCGGTTGTATTTTTGATTATCGGGTTTGTTATTTATGCTGGAATTATTATATTGGGTGGTTATTTGCTTTTTGTAATAATAAAAAGGATATTGAAAAAATAAGAATGTTACAATGTTACATATAGATTCTAAACGAAAAAAGCGGGAGAATATCTTGAAGAAATATCCCGATGCAATAATTGCGGATGTAACGAGTCATGCTGAAGATGACTTGATAAAGTTGAGCCCATTCTATCCTCATGGTGGCATACCTGTGCCATTTAGTGAGGGTGTTACTGCTACATGTGTTGAGGCTGTGTGGCAAGGGCTAAAGGTATTTGAATCGGCTGATGTAGATATGAAAATGTTTAAGAATGAGTCGATGAAGAATATCAAGAGAACTGTTCGCAAGTTCGGTAAGCCTCTTGGACATCGCAAAGGAGTAAACGGAACTGAACTACTTGGATATATTGAGGCTCGAAAGCTGATTTATATTCCTACTTACAAGTGGGTTCTTGAACATAAGGTTCAAAGTATTATCGAAAGATTACGAGAGGCTAGCCAGACTAAGACCATCGTACTTTTGGATTATAATACAAATTGTGATGTGGATGACCCGAAGAAGCCTCTTTCGCATGCCTTTCTAATCAAGGCATACGTGGAAGGTCTATATCCTTTTAGTGATAAAAAGTGGAAACCGCAGACAATAGAACCAAAGCAACTATCGTTATTCTAACATACATATATTATTGGAGGACAAATACAATGAACAGAAGAAGTAACTGGGAGGATTTTAAGAATATCCTCGAACAAAATCATATCACCAAGCTCTATCACTTCACAGACCGTGATAACTTGGAGAATATTATCAAGAATGGAGGACTCTATTCTTGGAAGGATTGTGAGGAACGTGGAATTACGATTCCTAAGCCGGGAGGTGGTGGACCTGGTTCTACTTCCTGGTCGCTCGACCAACGAGATGGATTGGAGCATTATGTGCGAGTGAGCTTTACCAAGCAGCATCCAATGATGTATGTAGCGATGAGCGAGCAACGTATATCTAACCCCGTAATTTTGGAAATAGACCCAGAGGTGATATTTGATGAACAGACTAAGTTTTCTGATAGAAATGCTACAAGAAGCGGTGCCAACGTTGGTGGAAACCTGGAAGATTTCAAGAAAATTCATTTTCAGACAGTCAAGGCAAACAAGCATTTTGACCTGGATATAGATGAACAGCCTTTCTATCAAGCCGAGATTCTGGTAAAGAACAGTATTCCTCTGAAGTATATCAAGAACATCGGCAATTTTGGCATTCCAATTCCAAGCCAACCACAGATGTTACAAAGCAAGAATGCATATACGGCTCGTGTTGACCGTGAGCATCCTACGGCATTCATCTTCCTGGTGGACCAGAGTGTTTCTATGCGTAGAATTACCACCTTTAATGGTGAGGATATGACTTTATCTGAGGCTGTTGCCCGTATTGTAAATGCCCAAATCAACGAGTTGGTGGAGCGATGTGTGAAGAATAATGAGACACGTCATTACTTTGATATTGCCATGATAGGTTATGGCACTGAGGCTTATAGTGCCTGGAATGGCAATCTTGAAGGACGAGACTTTGTTACTCCAGAAGAGATTCGTGATAATCCTTACCAAAAGAAAATGGTGAAGGAAGAGGTGCGTACCCGTAAGGGTATAACCATCAAAGAAGTAGAGAAGAAACAATGGATGGTAGCTCGCCATGATGGTAGTTGGACACACATGGATAAAGCTTTCAAACGTGCAGAAGGTTTGCTCGAAAGCTGGATGAAAGACCATCACGACAAGGATTGTTATCCTCCTACAATTATCAATATCACAGATGGTGAGTATAATGGTAACTCACATGATGAAATGCAACAACTTGCTAATCAGTTGAAGTCGATGTTTACCAATGATGGTAATGTATTATTCTTCAATATTCACGTTGTACCTGGACATGCAGAATCAGTAGTGTTCCCTGCAACGGCAGATGAGCTGAACGGCAATGGATATGGTGAGAAACTTTATAATATGTCGAGTCTCTTGCCACTAAATTATAATGAGCAGATTCGTGCCATCTTTGGTGATAAGCAAACGGACATCCGTTATCATGCCATGGGTGTGAATACCGGTATGGAGCGATTGGTCAAGATGATGAAGATTGGTACGTTGTCGAGTATGCTCGTTAATCAAAACCTATAATGTATATGAATAGAGGTGTAAGCATAGCAAAATGGAATGACCATATAGCAAACGAAGATTCCTTCTTCTCATCTGATACCTGCATAGCGGTATCGGATGGGGCAGGAGGCTGTGGCTTGTTTGCTGATGACTGGTCGAAGTATCTTGTAAAACATCTTCCAAAAGATAACCCTATCGTCTCCTTTAAAGAACTTGACGAATGGGTGGATAGCATCTGGGAGCCCTTTTATAATGAGCACGAGGAAAGAGCAAAGGAAGGCGACGGCATTCTTTTGAATAAATATTATAATGAGGGGTCTTGCGCCACCATTGCTGCTGCATGGATAACAGGGGATAAGCAATGTAAATGGATGGCATACGGCGATAGCGTAGTCTTCCATTATAGCAAAGAAACTGGTGTCTTGGAACACAGTTTTACAAAATTGTCAGATTTTAGCAATCCTCCCAGGTTGGTTAGCTGTAAAGACCCTCTAGAAGAGGAAGGTTTCAGATGTGGTGACTTTGATTTGGATGAATCTTCGGTAGTCTTTGCTGCCAGCGATGCCTTATCGCATTATATCATGATGATGTATGAATTGACAAAAATCAAGGAATATGGTGAGGAACTTGCTGAAGAATATCTGAAAGTATCTGGCAATTCACAACTTTTGAAAACAGCTGAGACCATGAAGTTTGATTTTTGGAAGGATGTGCTCCAATCTTTGTTAGATGCAACATCATCTAACAGTCGGTTTGAACAGTATCTGAAAGAACTGAACTCGGAAGGGATTTTAGATTTGGATGATTTCACGCTTGTTTATTTTAAAGGCTAGCATTCATCTGCTTTATATCCCTATTTGTTGTTATTAAGATTTGTAGAAACAGATAAAATTACAGTACACAATATGCAGTATCCATTGATATCAGAATATGTAAAGGCCATTCAAGATGCTGGTGATAATCTAGAACAATTGTCTTACCTGACTCCCGTACTAGATGATCACGGAGAGCCATATCGCAGTAGTGGTGCTTTTGCCGTGGTGTTTAAGATGCAGGACAAGCGTACCGGGAAATATTATGCCCTGAAGTGTTTTACGGAAGAACAGGAGGGGCGAGCCGAAGCCTATCGTCAGATTGCAGACGAACTGGATTTGTTAGATTCTCCATACATTGCATCAGTAAAGTATATGGAGAAGGAACTCTTCGTTGACAGTCAATGCGAGGAGGATGAATTCCCTGTATTGTTGATGGATTGGGTGGATG
>OLWS01000279.1_pt1 | contig 28400 bp, 23 predicted proteins | sample 1673601 | NCBI WGS metagenome assembly OLWS01 (sample SAMEA103958116, study PRJEB25191) | human gut metagenome | biome: human-associated habitat [ENVO:00009003]; feature: intestine environment [ENVO:2100002]; material: feces | place: Germany | collected 2013/2015 | reverse complement strand
GCCCTTATGAACCCATGATGACGCGCAGGCCGGAGGGCGGGAAGGCAGCTTCCCGCCCTCCCTCTTTATCTCCCGGCCACCCCTGTTATGGCTGTGGAAACTACCGCCCCGGCCAGCCCTGCGTGGGTTTTTGCCACAAAGAGCTGACTGCCTGGCTGCGTGAAAGGAGGCAGTAAAAATGAAATTGGTAATTGCCGAAAAGCCCTCGGTGGCAAAATCCCTGGCCGCCGTGCTGGGGGCCACTTCCCGTAAAGACGGCTACCTGGAGGGCAACGGCTGGCTGGTGTCCTGGTGCCTGGGGCACCTGGCCGGGCTGGCAGATGCCGCCGCCTATAACCCCGACTACGCCAAGTGGCGCTATGACGATCTGCCCATTTTGCCGGAGACCTGGCGTTTTACCATCGCCAAGGACAAAAGGGATCAGTTCGATGTGCTGCGCACCCTGCTGCGGCGGGAGGACGTGACCGAGGTAGTCAACGCCTGTGACGCCGGGCGCGAGGGCGAGCTGATCTTCCGCACGGTCTACTGTCTGGCGGGCTGCACCAAGCCCATGAAACGGCTGTGGATTTCCAGCATGGAGGATTCTGCCATCCGGGAAGGCTTTGCACACCTGCGGCCCGGCGCGGACTATGACGGACTGCACCAGGCGGCCCTCTGCCGGGCCAAGGCCGACTGGCTGGTGGGTATCAACGCCACCCGGCTGTTTTCGGTGCTGTACCACCGCACCCTCAATATCGGGCGGGTCATGTCCCCGACGCTGGCCCTCATTGTTCAGCGGGAGGCCGAGATCGACGCCTTCAAGCCGGTGCCGTTCTACACCGTGGCGCTGGACCTGCCCGGCTTCTCTGCCGCCAGCGCCCGCATGGACAAGAAAGTCGATGCCGAACAGTTGAAAAGCGCCTGCCAGGGCGGTACGGCCACGGTCAAACAGGTGGAGCGCAAGGACAAAACCGAGAAGCCGCCCGCCCTCTACGACCTGACAACACTCCAGCGGGACGCCAATCGCTTGCTGGGCTTCACGGCGCAGCAGACATTGGATTACCTGCAAAACCTCTATGAAAAGAAGCTCTGCACCTATCCCCGGACGGACAGCCGCTACCTGACTTCCGACATGGCCGAGGGCCTGCCGGTGCTGGTGAATCTGGTCGCCAACGCCATGCCGTTCCGCAAGGGCATCGCCATCTCCTGCGATGCGGCGGCGGTCATCAACGACAAGAAAGTGACCGACCACCATGCGGTGATCCCCACCCGCAACATCCGAGAGGCGGACCTGTCCGCCCTGCCGGTGGGCGAACGGGCGATTCTGGAGCTGGTGGCGCTGCGCCTGCTGTGCGCGGTGGCCCCGCCCCACACCTACGCCGAAACCACTGTCACGGTAGAGTGCGCCGATACAGAGTTCACCGCCAAAGGCCGCACGGTGAAGCAACCTGGCTGGCGGGCGCTGGACGCCGCCTACCGCGCCAGCATGAAAAATGCGGAGCCGGACAACGACAACGAAAGCAAGGCGCTGCCAGAGCTGACCGAAGGTCAGAAGCTGCCGGTCGCCGGTGCCGCCGTCAAGGAGGGCAAAACCAGCCCGCCTAAACATTTTTCGGAAGATACGCTTCTTGCAGCGATGGAGACCGCCGGTGCCAAAGATATGCCGGAGGATGCCGAGCGCAAGGGGCTGGGCACCCCGGCCACCCGCGCCGGGATTTTGGAAAAGTTGGTCTCCACGGGCTTCCTGAAACGAAAAAAGAGCAAAAAAACCGTACAGCTTCTGCCATCCCATGACGCACTTTCCTTGATTACTGTCCTGCCGGAGCAGCTGCAATCCCCGCTGCTGACCGCCGAGTGGGAGTACCGGCTGGGCGAGATCGAGCGCGGCGAGCTGGCCCCGGAGGACTTCATGGACGGGATCTGCGCCATGCTGAAAGAACTGGTGGGAACCTATCAGGTCATCAAAGGTAGCGAGTACCTGTTCACCCCGCCCCGCGAGGTGGTGGGCAAATGCCCCCGCTGCGGCGGCGAGGTTGCAGAAATGCAAAAGGGCTTCTTCTGCCAGGACAAATCCTGCAAATTTGCAATCTGGAAAAACAGCAAGTGGTGGGCCGCGAAGCGCAAACAGCCCACCAAGGCCATTGTGGCGGTGCTGCTCAAAGATGGCCGCGCCCGTGTGACCGGGCTGCACTCCGAAAAGAGCGGCAAAACCTACGACGCCACCGTGGTGCTGGAAGATACCGGCCAGTATGTCAATTTCAAGCTGGACTTTGACCGGCAGAAAGGCGGCGGCAAATGAAACTGAGTTTATATGAACAGGAAACCATTATCCTCTACAACCAGGCCGAGGCCACCGCCGAGGTCTACACCCATGACCCGAAGCTGTTGGAGAAGCTGCGGCGGCTGGCGGAGAAGTACCCGGACCAGATCGTAAAAAAAGACCGTCAGACCTTTACGGTGCCCAAACGCTGCGTGTCGGTGCGGGAACCTTATAGCGCCGAGCGTCGTAAGGCAGCCAGCGAACGGGCCAAGGCTGCCGGGTACAGGCCGCCCGTCCCGAAAGCGGGCGGTAAGTGAGTATGGGCGAAAACCTTTTTGAAGTTGTGAAGCAGTCCGTCACCGTCCGGGAGGCGGCAGAACTGTACGGCATCGAGGTAAAGCGCGGCGGTATGGCCTGCTGCCCCTTCCACGATGACCGCAACCCCAGCATGAAGGTGGACACACGTTTCCACTGTTTCGGCTGTGGCGCAGACGGCGATGTGATCGACTTCACCGCCCGGCTCTATGACCTGTCCCCCAAGGAGGCCGCCGAAAAGCTGGCCCTGGATTTTGGCCTGGCCTATGACAGTCAGGCCCCTCCCCGAAGGCGTTACGTCCGGCAGAAAACCGAGGCGCAGAAATTAAAGGAAAAACGGGAACATGGGTGGCGTGTTCTGGCGGACTACTACCACTTGCTCCGAAAATGGGAAACCGACTATTCCCCCAAAACGCCGGACGAGGACCCGCATCCCCGTTTTATGGAGGCCATTCAAAAGAAAGATTACATGGGCTATCTGCTGGATACCTTTCTCGACAGCAGCACCGAGGAACAGGACCGGTGGATCGCAGAACACACCGCTGAACTTTCGGCCATAGAAGGGAGAGTGAAAATCATGGCTGACAAACCCACCAACCGGGAGCGGTTGCAAGAAATCACGGCGGGCATTGAACAGGGTATCAAGGAGCTGTTCAAGAGCGACAAATACCGCCGTTACCTGTCCGTGATGTCCCGCTTCCACCGCTACTCCGTCAACAACACCATGCTCATCTATATGCAGCGCCCGGACGCCACCCTGGTGGCCGGTTACAACAAGTGGAAAAACCAGTTTTCCCGCCATGTGATGCGGGGTGAACACGGCATTACCATCATTGCCCCGACACCATATAAGAAGAAAATCGAGGAACAGAAGCTGGACCCGGACACCAAAGCCCCCATGCTGGACGCCGATGGCAAGGTCATCATGGAGGAAAAGGAAATCGAGATCCCGCTGTTCCGCCCGGTGAAGGTGTTCGACGTCAGCCAGACGGACGGCAAGCCCCTGCCGGAACTGGCGGCCTCTCTTTCCGGGAATGTCCAGAATTATGAGGTATTTATGGAGGCCCTGCGCCGGTCCGCCCCGGTCCCCATCGAGTTTGAGCCGATGGATGCAAACATGGACGGCTATTTTTCCTCCGATCAGCAGCGCATCGCCATCCGGGAAGGCATGAGCGAGGTGCAGACCGTTTCCGCTGCCGTTCATGAGACCGCCCACAGCAAGCTGCACGACCCGAAACGGGCGGAACCCGAACCCACCTGGAAGGTGGTCATGGTCAGCGACGGCGGGACCAAGCGGGACTATTCCCAGGGCTTTGCCACCGAAGCAGAGGCAGAACAGTTCGCTGCCGATGCAGACTGGCGCTTTGTGGACGAAAATCAGTTTGAGTGGCGTCTGGAGGTGGAGGAAGATCACTCTGCCGAGGTCCAGGCATCGAAGGACCGGCATACTGAGGAAGTCCAGGCGGAGAGCATCTCCTATGCGGTTTGCCAGTATTACGGTATCCAGACTGGCGAGAACAGCTTCGGCTATATCGCCAGCTGGAGCCAGGGCAAGGAACTGAAGGAGCTGCGGGCCAGCCTGGAGGTTATCAATAAGACCGCCGGTGAGCTGATTTCCGATATTGACCGGCACTACAAGGAAATTTGTAAGGAGCGCGGCATTGACCTGACCGCCCAGCCGGAACAGGCGGTGCCCCGGCAGGAAGTTGCGCCGGAGCCGGAAGTTCCCATGCAGTCCCCCGCCCGCCATGTGTATAAACTCCACAGCAATTTTGAGCGGACTTCACCGGCAGACAGCACCTATATCCAGGAATATAGCGTTGCAGATGATTTGTCCCTCACCCCCGGAGAGACACTTTATACCGGCACCCATGACGAGTGTGTAAAGCTGCACAACGCCCTTCAAGATGGCAGTATGACGGTGGAGCAGGTCAAGGCCCAGGCGCAGACGGAAAAACTCTATGAATTAGACGGACGGCTGTACCTCCACATTCAGCCCTGCGACGCAGGCTATGACTACACCATCTACGACAAGGACACCATGCGGGCACTGGACGGCGGCCAGCTGGATGCGCCGGAATTGCCGTTGTCCACCGCTGCACTGAAAATCTGTGAGATGCACGGCATGGGCGGCCAGTCCATTCGCTATGCGCCGCTGTCCATGATTGAGACCTTGCAGGAGGCGGCAGTCCAGCAGATGCAGGCAGCGGCCCAGGCCGCTGTGCCGGAAGTCACCCAGCTGCCGGATGCCCCGGAGCAGGCACTGGACGAATACCCCATGCCGGACCCGGCGCTGACCCAAGACGATTTGGAAAAGTGCGGCTACCTGGACGGGGACCTTCTGCCCCTTTCCAAAGAGCGGGCCTACGAGCTGATGGCGCAGGAGCTGACTGTGTACATGGTCCAGCAGGGCGAGAATCCGGCGATGGCCTTTGATACCGCCGACCTGGACGCTCACGATGGCATTTTTGCCGTCACCCGCGAGGAATGGGAGGAAAGTCCTGCTTTCGATACCCAGGTCATGGACCGCATGGACCACCAGCAGGAACGGGAGCAGGCGTTTCTCAACCACAAGGGCGATTGCTATGCCATCTATCAGGTGAAACACACCGATGAGCTGAGGGACATCCGCTATGAAGGGCTGGAATGGGTCAAGTCCATCGGGCGCACGGTGCAGCGCGATAACTATGATCTGGTCTATACTGCGCCGCTCACACCCGGCGACCTGAAAGGCAGCGTGCTGGATAATCTCGAATACCGCTTCAACAACGAACACCCTGCCGACTACCGCCACCCGTCTATGAGCGTCAGCGACATCGTTGCCATCAAACGGGACGGCAAGGTATCCTGTCATTACTGCGACAGCTTCGGCTTTGCCGAGGTCCCTGGCTTCCTGCCGGACAATCCGCTGAAAAGTGCGGAGATGACGGTGGAGGACGACTACGGCATGATCGACGGCGTTATCAACAACGGCCCCAAGGAGCCGACGGTGGCCCAGCTGGAACAGCAGGTCCGCAGCGGTCAGCCCATCTCTCTCATGGATTTGGCGGCCGCCGCCCACCGGGAAGATCGGGACAAGAAGAAGTCCGTCATGGGCCAGCTGAAAAGTCAGCCTAAATCCGAACATAAAAAGACAGCGCCCAAAAAGAGCGCGGAAAGGGAGATTTAATATGGGAAACTTTACCTTTGAGGAAATAAACCTGCTGTGCATCTACAACCCCGGCACCCGTAAGGGAGCGATTGAGGCGCTATCCGAGATGCGTGGCTATTTGGAGCCGGACGAGACCGAGTTGCTGGCCCTGACGGACAGCACCCTCGCAAAGCTCCGGGCTATGACCGACGCCGACTTTGATGCGTTGGAGCTGTACCCGGATTTTGATAAGTAAAATATCTATGCGATAAAACCGGTTTGTGATAAAATGGCAATGGAGATACTATTTATTGCTCCATTTAAGAGAAAAAAGTAATTCCAAGTTTAGTAGGGAGAAAAATCTATGGAAGTATTTTGGATTATAATCTTGGTATTAGTGCTATATATTCCCATGATTACACTGATTTCATTTGTTCGGGCTCTTTTTAGTCTAAGAAAAGGGAAAACATATGCTAAGGAAAGATTTCGAGATACTTTTCTACATTTTTTCATTGAATTACTAAATCCGCTAAATTGGTTCTTGTAAAACACATATAAACTCCGTTTGTCGGACTAACACACTATTGAAAAACTAAATATCTGCCGCCACCGGCGGCACCACCGAGCAGGAAGTCTCTTTCGAGATTTTCTGCTTTTCTTTTATCTAAAACAGAAGGGAGGACAGACAACTATGCCAACCAAAGCTGAACAATACGCGCAGATGGCGGAGAAGGAGGCAGTCCAGCTTACCGGCAGCTGGCAGGAGTGGGCGGGAAAAGAAAATCCGTCGTGGAACAGCTGAGAAGCCAGCCGAAACCCGAACATAGATAGACAGCGCCAAAAAAGAGCACGGAAAGGGAGATTTGATATGGGAAACTTTACCTTTGAGGAAATAAACCTGCTGTGCATCTACAACCCCGGCACCCGTGAGGGAGCTATTGAGGCACTGTTCGAGATGCGCGGCTATTCGGAGCCGGACGAGACCGAGTTGCTGGCCCTGACGGACAGCACCCTCGCCAAGCTCCGAGCCATGACCGATACCGAGTTCGATGCACTGGAGCTGTACCCGGATTTTGAAGAATAAATGATAATCTGTCCAGCAAGTTTACAATTCATATATTCCCAAAAGTAACCGGTCATAGTATAATAAAGATAACGATAAAGCAAATTTTCAGGGAGGTAGAGTGATATGTACATTTTGGTAGGAATTGTTTTTTTAGTTATAGGTTTGTTAATGGTAGTAAGTCCTTCAATTTTCTTTCAGATAACAGAAAGTTGGAAAAGTGATAAAGCGAATGAACCGTCAGAATTGTTTAAAATAAGCACAAGGGTTGGAGGATGTTTTTTTATCATTATAGGAATAGCTTGCTTGATTTTTTTATAATTAGTTTCCATTTACAAGAATGTCTATTATCTAACCAACCTGCCCCGAACTTTCAAAACTGAATACCAGCCGCCACCGGCGGCACCACCGAGCAGGAAATCTTTTTCGAGGTTTCCTGCTTTTTCTTTTATCCAAAAATGAAGGGAGGACAGACAACCATGCCAACCAAGGCAGAAATGTATGCGCAGATGGCGGAGAAAGTGGCGGTCCAGCTCACCGGCAGCTGGCAGGAATGGACGGGCTTTCTCACCACCGCCGCCCGCCTCTACAAATATCCGTTCCATGAGCAGATGATGATCTACGCCCAGCGCCCGGACGCCACCGCCTGCGCCGAGTACGACCTGTGGAACAACCGCATGGGCCGCTACGTCCGGCGCGGCTCCAAGGGCATCGCCCTGGTGGACGATTCTGGCGACCGGCCCCGCCTGCGCTATGTGTTCGATATTTCCGATACTGGTAGGCGGGAAAATTCCCGCACCCCCTGGCTGTGGACGCTGGAGGAACGGCACATTGGGCCTTTGTCGGCTATGCTGGAACGCAACTACGATGTGAGCAGCAACGACCTGGCCCAGCAACTGGCTGATGTGGCCGCCAAGCTGGCGGAGGAATACTGGGACGAACACAGGCAGGACATTCTCTATATCGTTGACGGTTCCTTTTTGGAGGAGTACGATGAGTACAACATCGAGGTGCAATTCAAATCCGCCGCCACCGTCAGCATCACCTATGCCCTCATGTCCCGCTGCGGGCTGGAACCGGAGCAGTATTTCGGCCATGAAGATTTCATGCCGATCTTCGACTTCAACACCCCTGCGGCCATCGGGGCGCTGGGCACGGCGGTCAGCCAGGTAAACCAGCAGGTGCTGCGGCAGATCGGTGTCACCATCCAGAACTATGAGCGCGCCAAGAGCGCGGAAAGGAGTGCCACACATGGAGAACAACCTGACTTACATTCAGAACGGGGATTACCTGATCCCCGACCTGCGCCTGAGCGAGCAGCCGATGAAGCCCCTGGGCAAGTACGGCAGGATGCGCAAAGCGTACCTGAAGCAGCACCGGCCCATCCTGTACAACCAGCTGCTGATGACCGAGAAGCTGTACCCGCACCTTCTGGAGATCGACGAGACGGCGAACCGGCGGTTGGAGCAGATGATGCCCCAACTGGCCGAGGCGGCGGGCGCGACGGAGGCGCTGAAAGCCGCCGACCCGATGCAGTGGGTGGGCCTGATGAACACCTGCAAAGCCCAGGCCGAGGAAATTCTGATGGCGGAACTTATCAACAGCTGACCCTAAACCTGTTCCTCTCCGAAGCGGAACAGATTCAACAGATCGACGAAGCAGAGAGTGTGAAAACGCCCTCTGCTTTTTCTTTTGCCCAGGAACAGCCGCAGTCAGAAGCTGCCGACCATGAGCCGGAGGCGGCAAGGCTCACTCTCCGGGAGCTGCATGAGCGATACAAACCCATTGTGTTGGAGGCCGTTACCAAAGACACCAGATACCAGAACACCTGCGGTCACGGTGATTATGAAAGCGCCGTGATCGAAGGAAGATCGGCTATCCAGCGCGCTGTTTTAGCGTCTGGCAATAAGGAGCTGCTTCACCTCTATTCCTACACCCCGGAGTTCCGGCAGCGCCTTCACCGTGAAGTCATCGCTGAGACTTATCCCAAGCTCCATGAGCTGCTGCGCCCACTTTCGGACAATGACATTGACCGAGCTATCCAGGACTGGAACGGCAAGATCGAAAGCAAGCACGCCGTTGTCCGCTACATGAAAGACCATGCGCGGGAAAAAGATACCGCCGAATGGCTGGCCCATGAGTTTGACGGCGGCGACGGCAAAACCCCGTTTGCGGTACGCCCGGAAAGCCCCAATGGAACGATGCTGCCCTGGCCCAAGGTGCAGCGCCGGATTGCGCAGCTCATCAAGGAAGATCGGTTCTATACCGAAGCGGAGCAGGACCGTTTTGACAGCATCGACCCCATCGCCATCCGGGAGGCCCTGGCCGAGCGCGGCATCGTGAACGGCCAGGTGGTAGACCCGGAAAAGCTGGACAACGACCCGTTTATCCAACAGGTGATGCAGGATGCGGAGGCTGTTTCAGCCGGGGAACGCTCCGAGGCGGAGCCGCCTGCGCCGGACTTATCCGGCCAGCCCGTCACCCGCGAGGGAGACACCCTCACCATCGGCAGCGGCGAACCTACCCACGAGATGGACATTGCCGTGTCGGACGGGGAATATGAAGCCATCCGGCAGGCCATCCCGGAAACAGAGGCCCCCACCGCCTCTGACCCTGCAACATCCCCTTACCATGTGGGTGATACGGTCTATCTGGACAATCAGGAATATCAGATCACCGAGTTGCGGGAGGACACGGTGCAGCTGCTACCCTCCGATATGGCGTACCCCATCTACCGGGTCGAGAGCCGGGAGCGGTTCGAGACGCTGCTGCGTGCGGACACCCGCAACGAAGCCATCAACGAATTTTTGCCTGTAAACCCCGACACGGCTGACCAGGACCTCCGGGACGTGCTGGTCCACGGCCTGATCGGCGCGCCGGACAAGGCGGAGCTTTCCGAGCTGCTGCACACCGGCAAGCCCAACCGCGAGATCGCCCAGTGGCTGGGCCGGGCCTTCCCAGGCATCGTGGAAACGATGGAGCTGGAGACTGGCGACACCGCCGACTACCGCACCACGTCCGAAGGCATCGAACTGGAAGTGCTGGACGCGGAGGAGAAGCGGCTGGCCATGCTGTATTTTCGCTGGGATGAGGTCGCGCCCCTGCTGCGCGGGTTGTATGCCCGCCAGCTGGACGGCTTTGTGCAGGAGCAGGCCGAACCGGCGGTTGAAGCCGCTGCCACAGTTGAAGAACCTGCCGAAACCGCCAAGCCCATTGAAGAAGCCGCCGAGGCACCGGCGTTCCACTCCGAGACGGTGGCTGTCTACCCCGGCGATAAAAACGGACTTCCCTATGACGTAGTGGTGGAACGGCTGCACGTTGACCAGCCGGAACCTACGCCGCCCGAACCAACGCCGGACGTGGAGCCTGGCGAGAAGCCGGAACACCCGGTCGCCATCCCGGTCAACGGCGAGTGGCAGACCTTCCCCAACCAGCGGACTGCCGAGCAGGCGGCCTATCAGGAGTACCGGGACAACCTGCGCCGCAACGCCGAGAACTTCCATATCACCGACAACCATCTGGGCGAGGGCGGCCCCAAGGCCAAGTACCAGGCCAATGTGGCGGCAATCAAGCTGCTGAAATACCTGGAGGAAACCACCGGCCAGGCCACGCCGGAACAACAGGAAGTGCTGTCCCGCTATGTGGGCTGGGGCGGCGTGGCGGATGCCTTCGACCCATCCAAAACTGCCTGGGCCAAGGAGTACGCCGAACTGAAAGAGCTTTTGACCCCGGAGGAATATGAAGCGGCCAGGGCCTCTACCCTCAACGCCCACTACACCAGCCCCACTGTGATCCGCGCCATTTACGACGCGGTAGAACAGATGGGCTTCCGCACCGGCAACATTCTGGAGCCGTCCTGCGGTGTGGGCAATTTCTTCGGGATGCTGCCGGAGAGCATGGCCGGGAGCCGTCTGTACGGCGTGGAGCTGGACAGCATTTCCGGGCACATCGCAAAGCAGCTCTACCCCAAGGCCGACATCACGGTGGCAGGATTTGAAACCACCGACCGGCGGGATTTTTACGACCTTGCCATCGGTAACGTCCCTTTCGGACAGTATCAGGTGAACGACAAAGCCTACAACAAACTGGGTTTCAACATCCACAACTACTTTTTCGCAAAATCGTTGGACCAGGTGCGGCCGGGCGGCGTGGTGGCGTTCGTCACCAGCCGCTATACAATGGACGCCAAGGATTCCACCGTGCGCCGGTATCTGGCCCAGCGGGCCGAGCTGCTGGGAGCCATCCGCCTGCCCAATAACGCCTTCCGCGCCAATGCGGGCACCGATGTGGTGTCCGACATCCTGTTTCTGCAAAAGCGGGACCGTCCGCTGGACATCGCCCCGGACTGGACGCAGACCGGCCGGACCGAAGAAGGCTTCACGGTCAACCAGTATTTTCTCGACCACCCGGAGATGGTGCTGGGGCGACAGGAGCCGGAAAGCACCGCTCACGGCATGGATTACACCGTGAACCCCATCGAGGGGATGGAGCTGGCCGACCAGCTGCACAACGCCGTGCAGCACATCCACGGCACCTACCAGGAGTCCGCGCTGCCGGAGCTGGGCGAGGGCGAGGACATCGACGATTCCCTCCCGGCTGACCCGGATGTAAAAAACTATTCCTACACGGTGGTGGACGGGGCGGTGTACTTTCGGGAAAACAGCCGCATGGTGCGCCCTGACTTAAACGCCACCGCCGAGGCCCGCGTCAAAGGGCTGGTGGGGCTGCGGGACTGTGTGCAGCAGCTCATCGACCTGGAGATGGACGCCGCCGCGCCGGATGCCGACATCCGGGCGCAGATGGCCGAGTTGAACCGCCGCTATGACGATTTCTCCGCCAAGTACGGCCTTATCAACGACCGGGCGAACCGGCTGGCCTTTTCCGATGACAGCAGCTACTATCTGCTCTGTGCCCTGGAGGTGCTGGACGAGGATGGCCGGTTGGAGCGTAAGGCGGATATGTTCACCAAACGGACCATTAAGCCCCATGAGGCCGTCACCACCGTGGACACCGCCTCCGAGGCCCTGGCAGTCTCCATTTCTGAAAAAGCCTGCGTGGACATGGCCTACATGGAACAGCTCACCGGCAAAACCGGCGAGGAACTGGCCGCTGAACTGCGGGGCGTGATTTTCCGCCTGCCCGGCCCGGTGCCGGAGGGCGAACGGCCCCAATACGTCACGGCGGACGAGTACCTGTCCGGCAACGTGCGCCGGAAACTGCGCCAGGCCCAACGGGCTGCGGAGCAGGACCCGGCCTTTGCGGTCAACGTGGAGGCCCTGACCGCTGCCCAGCCCAAAGACCTGGACGCTTCCGAGATCGAGGTGCGGCTGGGGGCAACATGGATCGACAAGGAGTACATCCAGCAATTCATGTACGAGACCTTCGACACGCCTTTTTACCTCCAGCGCAGCATTGAAGTCCACTACACCCCCTTTACGGCGGAGTGGCAGATCTCCGGCAAAAATGTCGTGGGGCAAAACAACGTGGCCGCCTACTCGACCTACGGGACCGGCCGCGCCAACGCCTATAAAATCCTTGAAGATTCCCTCAATCTGCGGGACGTGCGTATCTACGACACCGTGGCGGACGCAGACGGCAAGGAGCGCCGGGTGCTGAACGCCAAGGAAACCACCCTGGCCGCCCAAAAGCAGCAGGCCATCCGAGAGGCGTTCAAGGACTGGATTTGGCGCGACCCGGAACGTCGGCAGGCGCTGGTACGCCAGTACAACGAGGAAATGAACGCCACCCGGCCCCGCGAGTATGATGGCAGCCATATCGTTTTCGGCGGTATGAACCCGGCCATCACCCTGCGGGAACATCAGAAAAATGCCATCGCCCATGTACTGTACGGCGGCAATACCTTGTTGGCCCATGAGGTGGGCGCGGGTAAGACCTTTGAAATGGTGGGGGCCGCGATGGAGGCCAAGCGCCTGGGCCTGTGCCAGAAATCCCTCTTTGTGGTGCCAAATCACCTGACCGAACAGTGGGCTTCGGAGTTCCTGCGTCTGTACCCGTCCGCGAACATCCTGGTAACGACCAAAAAGGACTTCGAGAAGCATAACCGCAAGAAATTCTGTGCCCGCATCGCCACAGGCGACTACGACGCCATCATCATGGGACACTCCCAGTTCGAGAAGATCCCCATCAGCAAGGAACGCCAGGAGCGGCTGCTGCATGAGCAGATTTGGGAAATCACCGAGGGCATCGCCGAGGTGGAGGCCAGCGGCGGGGAGCGGTTCACCGTCAAACAGTTGGAACGCACGAAAAAGTCTTTGGAAGCAAGGCTGGAAAAGCTGCAAGCCGAGGGCCGCAAGGACGATGTGGTGACGTTTGAACAGCTGGGCGTAGACCGGCTGTTCGTGGACGAGGCCCACAACTACAAAAACCTGTTTTTATATACCAAGATGCGCAATGTGGCGGGCCTCTCCACCACGGATGCGCAGAAATCTTCGGATATGTTCGCCAAGTGCCGCTACATGGACGAGATCACCGGCAGCCGGGGCGTCATCTTTGCCACCGGCACGCCTGTGTCCAACTCCATGACCGAGCTTTACACCATGCAGCGGTATCTCCAGTATGACCGCCTGCAAGAGCTGGGCATGACCCACTTTGACTGCTGGGCGTCCCGGTTTGGCGAGACCGTGACCGCGCTGGAGCTGGCCCCGGAGGGCACCGGCTACCGGGCAAGAACAAGATTCAGCAAATTTTTCAACTTGCCGGAGCTGATGAATCTCTTTAAGGAGATCGCGGACATCAAAACCGCCGACCAGCTGCACCTGCCCACGCCCCAGGTGGAGTACCACAACATCGTGGCCCAGCCCACCGAACAGCAGCAGGAAATGGTGAAGGCGCTTTCAGAACGCGCTTCCCTGGTACACAGCGGTACGGTGGACCCGTCCCAGGACAATATGCTCAAGATCACCAGCGACGGGCGCAAGCTGGGGCTGGACCAGCGGATCATCAACCAGCTGCTGCCGGATGAGCCGGGCACCAAGGTCAACCAGTGCGTGGACAATATCATGCAGATCTGGCGGGATGGGGAGGCCGACAAGCTGACCCAGCTGGTGTTCTGCGACATTTCCACGCCCCAGGCCCGGCCTGCCAAAAAGGTGGCGAAGGCGCTGGACAACCCGACCCTCCACGCTTTGGAGGACGCGGTGCCGCTGGACGAGCCGGAACCGGCTTTTACTGTGTACGAGGACATCCGGCAGAAGCTCATCGCTAAAGGCGTGCCCGCCGAGCAGATCGCCTTTATCCATGAGGCCAACACCGAGGTGCGCAAAAAGGAGCTGTTCTCCAAGGTCCGCACCGGCCAGGTGCGCGTCCTGCTGGGCAGCACGGCCAAAATGGGCGCAGGCACCAACGTGCAGGACCGCCTGGTGGCGCTGCATGACCTGGACTGTCCGTGGCGGCCCGGCGACCTGGCCCAGCGAAAGGGGCGCATCGAGCGCCAGGGCAACCAGAACGAGACCGTCCATGTGTACCGTTATGTCACCGAGGGGACTTTCGATGCCTACCTCTGGCAGACGGTGGAAAACAAACAGAAATTCATCAGCCAGATCATGACTTCCAAATCGCCGGTGCGAAGCTGCGACGATGTGGACGAAACGGCGCTGTCCTTTGCCGAGATCAAGGCGCTGTGCGCCGGGGACCCGCGCATCAAGGAGCGTATGGACCTGGATGTGGACGTGGCGCGGTTGAAATTGATGAAGGCCGACCACCAAAGCAAGCAATACCACTTGGAGGACCAGCTGCTCAAAACCTTCCCGGAGGAGATCGAGAAAAACAAGGGCTTCATCACCGGGCTGGAAGCCGATATGGCAACCCTGGCCGCCCACCCCCACCCGGAGGACGGCTTTGCGGGCATGGAAGTCCGGGGCGACACCCTGACCGACAAGGAGAACGCCGGTGCAGCTCTGTTGGATGCCTGCAAGGAGGTCAAAGCCTCTGATCCGGTATCGGTGGGCAGCTACCGGGGCTTTGCTATGTCGGTGTCGTTTGACGCTTTCCGGCAGGAATATATGCTCCTGCTGAAAGGAGAGATGACCCACCGGGCGACCCTCGGCACCGACCCACGCGGCAACCTCACCCGTATTGACAACGCCCTTGCCCAGATGCCCCAGCGGCTGGAGGCGGTGAAAAATCAGCTGGATAACCTCTATCAGCAGCAGGCCGCCGCCAAGGCCGAGATGGGCAAGCCCTTCCCCCAGGAGCAGGAGCTGCGGGACAAATCCGCCCGGCTGGCCGAGTTGGATGTGCTGCTGAATATTGACGGCCATAAGCGCCCCGCACCGGAGGCGGTGGTGGCTAAGAGCAGCCGTCCCTCGGTGCTGGAAGGGCTGAAACGCCCGGTGCCGCTGCGTAGCCCCGAAAAGAAACCCAAACACCATGAACAGGAGGTGCGATAACATGAATACCGATAAAAACACGGCCCTCTATGAGAAGATGACCGCCGAACAGGACAAGTTCCGGGACTGGCTGAAAGGCCAGCCGCCGGAGGAAATTCTAAACCATACCTACGAATATACGGTCCGAGAGGATATTCTGATGGCGATGGAGGAACTGGACCTGCCCCAAAGCCGGGCTGCCGCGCTGCTGGCGTCCCCGTCCCCGCTGGCGGATGTCTACAAGGAATTTGCCGACCGGGAGACTTCCTACATGGATGTGGTGCGGGACAGCATCGAGCAGCGGGCCGAGGCGGCGCTGGACGCCCAGCGGGAACTTCCGCTCTACCGGCACGACGCCGCCTATGCCCGCGAACAGGGCGACCTGGATTTGTACCGGGCGTCCCGCCGCGCCAACATCGCCTGCAAGGAGGCCATCGAGGTGTCCATTTCAGAACATTACCGGGACAACCGGCTGGACAAGGATGCGGTGCCCCAGGTGATTGAGCAGTTCGGCTATACCCGCACCCTCTATGTGCTGGCAAACACCGTGCAGCAGAAAGATTGGGATGAGCGTTTCAGCCCGGCCAACAAAGCGTGGGCCAAGACCGTGGACATCCCGCCCAACCCGGACGGTTTTGGCGGTGAGCGCAACCTGGACTTCGTGGTGGACGGCCACCCCGGTCTGGTCGATCTGTTCTTGAGCCAGGCGCGGCAGGATTATTTGCGGCTCCAGCCGCTGACGCCGGAGGAAATTCACACTGAGGCCGCCCGGCTGTTGCAGGAGCTTCGTGCGCCGGATACGCCCAACAGCCCCCACGGTACCCATTACATGGCCCGCGTCTCGCCGGACTTTCTGGCCCGCGCCGGCACCCAGGCCCACGACCAGCTGATGGCGCTGCTGCCGTTCCGCAGTCTGGCAATCACCGGCATGAAGGACCTGCCCGGCATCTATGTCACCATCCTGGCCAGCGAGGACCGTTCCAAAGAGCTGCGCCAGCGCCGCCCTTCGGTCCGCCGCCAGCTGAAGCAGGAGCCGTGTTCCGCTGAAAAGAAAGCGCCCGTTCGGAAGAAAAAGGAGCCGGAGCGGTGAGCGCCCCCAAGCGCAAACGGGAGGTGCAGCTGAACTTCCGGGTCTCGCCGGAGGAACTGGCGCTGATCGAGCAGAAGATGGCCCAGCTGGGGACAAAGAACCGGGAAGCCTATCTGCGCAAGATGGCCCTGGACGGCTATGTGGTGCGTCTGGAACTGCCGGAGCTGAAGGAGATGGTGTCTCTGATGCGCTATTCCAGCAACAACCTGAACCAGCTGGCCCGCCGCGTGCATGAAACAGGGCGCATTTATGACGCTGACCTGGAGGATATATCCCGGAGGCAGGAGGCTTTGTGGGATGGGGTGCATCGGATATTGACCCAGCTGGCAAAGCTGTCGTGACAGGGGCATACGCCCCGGCTTTGAGGGAGGTCCGGCGTGTGCGTGCGGCTGCGCCGGGCCTCCCTCTTTTTTTCTTTGCCCGTATCGTTGCACTTTTACAAACCACAAGCGATAATATCATCAGAAACGGAGGTGAAGGCTGATGTTGACATTTGAAAATATCTTGGAGTTGTTTCAAGAGTATCTGCTGCGTGACCCGGAGGAAGAAGTCCTTCCGTGCAAACGCGGCTATGTCCGATTGACCTGGAACAAGGATTCCCGCTACTGCGTGGACGGCATCCTCTGCCAGACCCCGGAGGAACTGTTTGACCTGCTGCTCACGGATTACCAGGACTTTGAATTGCTCCGCCGGACGAAAGGCCGCCGGGAGGTTACAGAGGCCGATGAAAAAGCCGTGGAGAAGCTGTGCCAACCCTACCTGGACTGGCGGAAGGGGGCGCTGAAATGAGAACTGTGCGGTTTATTTTGAAATTGGGGCTGAAAATCCTTGCCGCGCCGGTAGTGCTGGCGCTGATGCTGTTCACTTGGGTATGCTTCGGGCTGCTGTATGTGTCCAGCTTCATCTTCGGCCTGGCCTCCACGGTGGTGGCGCTGCTGGGGATCGCGGTGCTTGTGACCTACTCGCCGCAAAACGGCGTGATCCTGCTGGTGATCGCCTTTCTGGTCAGCCCGCTGGGCCTTCCGATGGCCGCTGCCTGGCTGGTGGGCAAGGTGCAGGACCTGCGGTATGCGATCCAGGACGCGGTGTATGGCTGAACAGGAAACGCAGAAGTGCCGGGAGTGAAGTCCCGGCAATTTTTAACTTTACTTTTGTGCTAATTTCGCGTATAATATTAGCATGAAAGGAAGGTGAAGAACGTGAGCCAATTTCAACAGTTAGACCAGCTGATGGAACGTCAGGACGGGATGCTGCGCACCGGGCAGGCCCTCGCGGCCGGGATCTCAAAACCTGTTTTTTATCAGTTTGTACGCTCCCGCGGGTTGGAACAGGCGGCGCATGGGATTTATCTTTCCAAAGACGCCTGGGTGGACGCCATGTATCTGCTGCATCTTCGCTGTCCGCAGGCAGTTTTTTCCCATGAAACGGCGCTGTTTTTCCATGACCTGACCGACCGGGAGCCGCTGGCCTATTCCATTACGGTCAAGACGGGCTACAATCCGACCCGGCTCAAGGACGAGGGCGTTCAGGTCTTTACCATCAAGGCGGAGCTGCATGAGGTCGGCCTGACAACCGCGCAGACCCCCTTCGGTCACGATGTGCCGGTATATGATATGGAACGGACGATCTGCGATGTGCTGCGCAGCCGGAGCCATATCGAGATGCAGACATTCCAGGACGCTTTGAAAGCGTATGCTCGCCGGAAAGACAAGGACCTGCGGACGCTGGTGCGCTATGCCAAGCTGTTCCGGGTCGAGAAGATTTTACGCCAGTATTTGGAGGTACTGCTATGATAAAGACAGCCAGACAGCTGAAAGATTTGATCCGTAACCTGTCAAAGAAAAATGCTGCGGATGCGCAGGTTTTGATGCGCAACTATATGATGGAGCGTTTTCTTGAACGTATTTCTCTTTCCTCATACCGGGACAAGTTCATCCTCAAGGGTGGTATGCTGGTGGCCGCGATGGTCGGTCTGGACGCCCGCTCCACGATGGACCTGGACGCAACGGTCAAGGGGGCCAACGTCAGCGTGGAGGATGTGGAGAACATGATGGCCGAGATCATCGCCGTTCCCATTGACGACGGCGTTACCTTCCAGGTGAAAAGCATTTCGGAAATCATGGATGAAGCGGAATATCCCGGCATTCGGGTGACGATGACAACGCTCTTTGACGGGGTGCGCACCCCGCTGAAAATCGACATTTCTACCGGCGACGCCATCACCCCTAAAGAGGTGCGGTACAGCTTCAAGCTCATGCTGGAGGACCGTTCCATCGACGTTTGGGCCTATAACCTGGAGACCGTGCTGGCCGAAAAGCTGGAAACCATCATCACCCGCACCACGACCAACACCCGCATGAGAGATTTTTACGACATCGCCATCCTGCAACAACTCTATGGCAGCACTCTGGACCCGCACATTCTCCATGACGCGCTGCTGGCGACAGCCCACAAGCGCGGCACTGAGCGCCATCTGACCGAGGCCGCCGAAGTCTTTGATGAAGTGGAGAACAGCCCGGTCATGCAGGACCTGTGGGCGGCCTATCAGAAAAAGTTTTCCTATGCGTCCGACCTTGGCTGGGATACGGTCATGGCTGCGGTGCGGCAGTTGTTCGTTCGCTGCGAGGGCGCGGTATGAAAAAGCGTGGACACTACTGCAAGGTCTGTGGCGAGTATAAAGCCAACGAAAAGTTTTCCGGCAAAGGCCATGCCGCACACATCTGTAAAACCTGCGCCGCTCTCCCGCCAGAACGGCAGGCAGAAGAAATGACACTTACCCGGCTTGTCAACCTTCCCTGGAGATTATCCAAAGAACAGCTTTCGTGGCTGAAGAAGCGGATGAAAGACAGGCGGGATGCCGTGCGGACCTTGGCAACGGAACAGTATGAAATGCGGTTCCCGCCCAGGATGGAGCTGGATGGATTGAAAACGATAAATATCCATTTGTCGGGGCAAAAGTGAAAAACACAGCAGATGTAAAAGGATTTTGACGCACATGATAAGTGATGTAAAAGCCGTTTGGTAGACGATATAGGGTATTTCCCCTACAATAAAAGTGCAAGGGAGGTGCAGTGGCATGGAGCATGATATTGGAAGCAAAATCAAGGCAGCCCGAATAGAGAAAAAACTAACACAAGAACAAGTTGCTGAATTATTGGGAGTGAGTCGCCAGACTATTTCAAATTGGGAAAATGGAAAATCCTATCCAGATATTATCAGTGTCATAAAAATGAGTGAATGCTACGATGTCTCTCTTGACTATTTATTGAAGGGAGAACAAAAAATGAAAACCTATTATGATTACCTCGAAGAAAGCACAAATGTTGTAAAAAGCAACACCAACAGAAACAAAATTATTACAATTCTCTCCTATCTGTTGATTTGGGCGTTCGCAATGATTGTGTTTTGGTTCTTTACAAGCGGAAGCGACGCTATGGGTTTCAGTTTGATGTTCCTTTGGATTGTTCTTCCTGTAACAACATTTATTGTGTCCGTTGTTATTGGTAAAAACGACTTTTGGGGAAAAGGGAAATGGGCATTTACAATTTTCTTTGGCGCAATGTATATGCTTGCTGAATATGGTACATTCAAAATGGCAAACAACATTGCGTTTAACAAACTGAATGCCCCAGACTTTGGAATGATTGTAGCAGGAGCGATAATCTCTGCAATCGGTATGTTGGTAGGTTCGTTGTGGAATAAGAAACGCTACGATCAAAATAAAAAAGACAAATAACAAAGAAAAAACTTATCCTAATTTGTCGAACCCCCCTGATACGAACTTTCAAAACTGAATACCAGCGTCACCGGCGGCACCACCGAGCAGGAAATCATGGAACGGTTTCCTGCTTTTTCTTTGCCCGGACACCGGGAGAAAGGAGGTCACCCACATGGCCACCACCCGCATCATGCCGCTGCACGCCGGCAAGGGCCGCACGGTCGGCAAGGCGATCAGCGACATCATCGACTATGTAAAAAATCCAGACAAGACCGACCACGGCAGGCTCATCACCAGCTACCAGTGCGACAGCCGCGTGGCCGACGCCCAGTTCCTGCTGGACAAGCAGACCTACGCCGCCCGCACCGGCCGGGTGCGCGGTGCGGACGATGTGATCGCCTACCACCTGCGGCAGTCCTTTGTGCCGGGCGAGATCACGCCGGAGGAAGCCAACCGGCTGGGCGTGGAGCTGGCCCGGCGCTTCACCAAGGGTAGGCACGCTTTCATCGTCTGCACCCACATCGACAAGGCTCACGTCCACAACCATATTATATGGAACTCCACCACGCTGGAGTGTGACCGCAAGTTCCGCAACTTTTGGGGCAGCACCCGCGCCGTTCACCGCCTGAGCGATACCATCTGCATCGAGAACGGCTACTCCATTGTGGAGGCTCCAAAGCGGCGCGGCCAGAGCTACAACAAGTGGCTGGGCGATGCGGCAAAGCCCTCCCACAAAGAGCAGCTGCGCCAGGCCATCGACCGGGCGCTGGCGCAGAAACCGACCAGCCTGGAGGAACTGCTGCGTCTGCTGGAGCAGGACGGCTTTACCGTTCACCGGCGCGGCAAAACCATCTCCATCGGCACAGAGGGCTGGGATAAAAATGTTCGCTTCGACCGGCTGGGGGACGGCTACACGCTGGGCGATCTACTGGCGGTTCTTTCCGGCCAGAAAGAGCATACACCCCGAAAGAAAACCGCTGTGCAGGCTGCTCCGCCCAAGGTCGATCTGCTGGTGGACATCCAGGCAAAATTGCAGGCTGGAAAAGGTGCCGGGTATGCTCGCTGGGCCAAGGTGTTCAATCTCAAACAAATGGCCCAGACCCTCAATTATTTGTCCGAGCATGGGCTGCTGGACTATGCCGATCTGGAAACCAAAACAACAGAGGCGACTGCCCGATACAATGCGCTATCTGCGCAGATTAAGGCGGCCGAAAAGCGCATGGCTGAGATCGCAGTGCTGCGCACCCACATCGTCAACTATGCCAAGACCCGCGAGACCTATGTGGCCTACCGCAAGGCCGGATACTCTCGGAAATTTTACGCGGAGCATGAGGATGAGATCCGGCTGCACCAGGCGGCCAAAGAAGCATTCAATGAGCTGAACGTGAAAAAGCTGCCCGCCGTCAAGGAGCTTCAGACCGAATATGCCCAGCTGCTGGCGGATAAGAAAACGGCTTACGGAGAGTACCGGCAGGCCCGCGCCGCCATGCGGGAACTATTAACGGTCAAGAACAATGTGGATCGGGTCCTGGCGATGGAGCAGACCGAGCCGCAACAGAAAGGAAAAGACCACGGCCAGCGGTAAGCTGGTCGCGGTCAAAAGCGTTCGCCAGAACGCGCAGCCACAGATTGAAAATCTGTGTTCAAAGGGGGCTTGGGGGACTTCCCTCAACAAGCGCGTGGGGCTATCTGGATAGCCACAGGCATCGCTTGCCAGTCACTCCCGTCCTTATCTTGCAATATTACAAAGTCTGATTTTATGTGCGTTTTACTGTACTTATTAACTTTGTCCTCGACCATCGCTCGTAGAACAAGGGTTTGTGCAGGGCCATGCGAATCCCGGCAAAGAATAGCCAGAACAAATACCCACCGATCAACAATCCATGCAGTACGAGTGATGCTAAGCTGTCCAGATGCAATACATCCATCAGAATGAATAGTAGCCGGTTCAAGCAATACGGCGCTCCGACCAGACCTGCAATCAGCAGGCCATAGCGCAGGAAATATTGATAGCAATGCGCTGAGTAGCCGTTTGCTTGCACAATTTTCATTCGTGTCAGCCGCTTACCTGGGGTCTGCCCGTGACAAAAAGCAGGAAGCAGCCCAAAGTACAGAAGAAATAGAACTGGCAGCCATTGAATGGAAAGGGTAATTCCAAACGGGACTACGAACACGGCCAGGATGCACGATGCAAAGGTCAGGCAAGCCATATCGGCCAGAAATGAGAAAACACGCCGCGTAAAGGAGATGGATGCACCCCGCCGGAAACTGACGGTATCCAATTCTTGTCGGGTAGGCAGCAGACGGCTCACTGGTCCAGCCAAGGCAAATCCAATCATGCTGCCCGCAGTGTTGACGATCAGGTCGTCTACGTCAAATAGGCGGTAGCTGCCTGGATAGACAAAATACAGGCCGCTGAGTTGGGTCAGCTCGAAAAACAGAGAGAGCAAAAAAGATAGTCGCAAAGTTTTGCGCCAATTATAGCAGAAGTAGTAACGCAGATAGACACCGAAAGGCATTGTCATAAACAGATTGAATACGGTGGTCCAGAAGGCACTGCCGGTGAAAATGCTAAGCCAACTTGCAGGCTGTCCAGGCTGGATCTGCGCTTGTTTGGCTATATCAGCTACGAAAGAAAAAGGGACAAGCTGTGCTTTATGTCCATGCAGCGTAGCAGCTTTCTCCGGCGTAGGTAATGGAAGAATGACCAGGCAGTAAACGCAGAGAAGATATAGGATAAAGCTGTACACAATCAGCACTCGTAAACTGAGAACTGACCCATATTTGTGATAGCTCCATGCGATGTATGGCACCGTGAACAGAATCACGATTATCGGAAAGATGAACATGGCTTGTTGTAATGCTTCTAAATATTGGCTCATCCATTTTTCCTTCCTGCTCTTTTAGCAATTTATCCTCTTGTTGGGCTTACCCGAAAGGATAAGGTAGTTTGGCATCCCTGATTTGAAATACTATCCATTCTCATAGATCCGCCATGCGCCTCAACGATTTGGCGCACAAGCAAAAGCCCTAACCCGTGCCGCAAATCGAGCCGTTCATCGGTGCTTTCCATATAGTGTGGCTTTTCTTCTAATTCTTGCAGCTTTTCAGGGGTAAGCCCTACACCATTGTCTGCAACAATTAGACTAAGTGCCTCGCCGGTGCTTTTAAGGGAAAGCTGGATTTTGCAGCCTTGCGGATTATGCTTGATACTGTTCTGGACAAGGTTGTTGACCGCCCGTGAAATCAATCGAGCATCACATTCCAACATGGCGTTTTCCGCTTCGGGTGCTACATCAATTTCAATCGTATAGGCATCAGAAAGCCCGGAGTTGAGCAATTCGGCCACATAGGAACGAATGAGTTTAGACAGGCGTATTTTTTCCTTGTGAAGCGGCTGCATTTCATATTCCAGTTGGGATACTAAATTCAAATCCTGCACAAGTTCTTTGATTTTGACGCTTTGTTTTCGCACGATTTCTGCCTGCTCCCTAACTGTATCACTGGTTGCTTCGTTTGCAGCAATCCGGCCAGCATACCCCATAATCATAGAAAGCGGTGTGCGGATGTCATGGGAGACGCCGCTGATCCAGTTGGCGCGGGCTTCGTTCTGTCTGCTTATTATCTGAGATGCTTTATTTACACTGCCTGCAATCTCAGACAACTCACCTTCAACATGAAGCGAAGCAGGTTTGCCATCAGCCAATGTTTCAATGGCATCTACAATCGGCTCTGTATTCTGGATGATCCTGCGTTTTGAAAAATAATAGGCCAAAAACAGACACAGTGCATCCATGCCTACCATTCCTATCACATAGAGAGGAATTTTTTGAATTGCCTCAATGGAATAGTAGTTGCTGGTGAGCTTCATGTAGCTATTCTTTGGATACCCTAAAACTAACAATCCCTCATCCGTATTCCAGACAAAAACGGGATAATCTTCCAGATAGCCTTTTGAAAATAGGGCTACATCCTGAATGTTATAGTTTTGCGGCACTTCTTCCGGCAGATCGAGCGTCCAAAAGCATTTGCCTGTTGGCGTCAGATACATGGCCCAAATATTGTACTGGCGCAATTTCTGTACCGCGTTATCGGGCAAGCCTTCGGTGGTTGCCGCAGTAGAGGTCATCTCAAGCATAGCGCGTGGGGACGATTCTCCGTAATCCTCTGAAACCGTGTGATAAAAGGTCATGCCAAACAGAATGATGTTGACGATCACCAGTATTAGGAGAAATACAGCGAAAGACGCCAAATGCTTTGAAATATATGTTCCAAAAGATTTCATGGCGTCACTTCCTTGTAATCAATTTATAGCCCAGCCCCTTAATCGTAATCAAGGAAACAGGCTTTGAGGGATCGGCTTCAATTTTTTCCCGAACACGCCGCACATGGGCGTTCAAGCTGTTTTCATAGCCGAAAGGATTGTCACCCCATAATGCTTCACAAAGGGCATCAACCGTAACAATCTTTCCCTCGTTGCGAGCCAGCGTTTCCAATAGAGTATGTTCTTTTGCGGTCAGGGGGATAATCTTGCCGCCTTTGTTGACCTCTGCCCGGCTAAAATCAATCGTGCATCCATCCAGGACAACCAGAGGGCTGTCCTCTTTGTAAGTGCGGCGCAAGACCGCATAGACACGCAGCAATAGCTCCTGTGGCATGAATGGCTTTGAAATGTAATCATCCGCACCAAGGCCAAGACCGGCCAGTTTGTCAGCCGCTTCGTCTTTTGCAGTCAGAAAAATAACCGGCACATCAGTAAAGGTGCGGAGCTGCTCCATCAGGGAAAAGCCGTCTCCATCCGGCAGCATGACATCCAATATCATCAAATCAGGTTTTTCCTGTTTTGCCGCCATGACAGCTTCTTTCACTGATCCGGCAGTAAGAACAGTTTCAAAACCGGCATCTTTCAAAATATCTGATACCATTTTCAGCAGCTCCGGCTCGTCATCTACAAGCAGGAGCTTTTTTCGATGCAGAAAAGAGTTGTCCATAGCGTCACCTCCTGAAATTATTATAGCACAGGATGCCAGCCTGTGACGGGTATTCCGAAAAAGTAAGGTAAAAGTAAGGACGCGAGAATGTAGAAGTCAGGTTGATGTTTTATGATGAAGTCAATGAAAGGAGATGTTCTTATGGATTACATGATTACTACGGAACAGTTGACGAAGAAATATAAGAACTTCACTTCTGTCAACCATGTTTCGCTTCATATCCGCAAAGGCAGTATTTATGGTTTTCTCGGCCCGAATGGGGCAGGCAAATCCACCACTATGAAAATGCTGCTGGGGTTGACCGCCCCCACAAAAGGCAGCTTTACCATTGATGGAAAGCAATTCCCGACTGACCGTATTGCGATTTTGAAGGAGGTCGGCTCGTTCATTGAGTCACCTTCGTTTTACGCGAACCTGACGGGCCGGGAAAATCTCGATGTTATCCGCAGGATTTTGGGCCTGCCGAAAAGTGCCGTGGAGGATGCACTGGACCTTGTTGGCTTGACTGAGTTTGGTGATCGGCTGGCAAAAAAATATTCGCTGGGAATGAAACAGCGTCTCGGCCTCGCTGGTGCGCTGCTGGGCAGACCCCCGATCCTGATTTTAGATGAGCCGACAAACGGGCTTGACCCGTCCGGAATCCATGAAATCCGCAACCTGGTGAAGTCCCTGCCGGATCTGTACGACTGCACCATCCTGATCTCGTCCCACATGCTGTCAGAGATCGAACTGATCGCGGATGATATTGGTATTCTCAATCATGGCCGGCTTCTGTTTGAAGGAAGTCTGGATGAGCTTCGCCAAAGTGCTTTACGGGCCGGTTTCGCGGCGGACAATTTGGAGGATATGTTCCTCTCGATGGTAGAGAAAGATAACGCGGCCAGAAAGCAGAGGGCACAGCTATGAATGTACTGTCAATCGAACTTCGGAAAGAAAAGCGAACCGGCGTCATTCCTGTGTTGCTGGCTGTTGGCGTGTTAGGTGCAGCCTACGCATTTGTAAATTTCCTTGTGAGGAAAGACACGCTTCTCAATTTGCCGCTGGCCCCGATGGATGTTCTGCTGACCCAGCTCTACGGTGTAATTATGATCCTGAACCTGTTCGGCATCGTGGTTGCCACCTGCATGATCTACAACATGGAGTTTAAGGGCAGCGCCATTAAGAAGATGTATATGCTCCCTATGAGCGTTCCGGCTATGTACCTATGCAAATTTCTGATTCTGACGGTCATGTTTTTGATTGCAATCGTACTGCAAAATTTAGCGCTTATGCAGATCGGCATGACAGACTTGCCGGAAGGAGCATTTGAGATGGGAACACTGGTGCGCTTTGCCGGATACTCTTTCCTCACATCCATGCCAGTGTTATCGTTTATGTTGCTGATTTCTTCGCGCTTTGAAAATATGTGGATACCACTCGGTGTAGGGGTAGCTGGATTTTTAAGCGGTATGGCGCTGGCCAGTTCAAATCTTGCTGTCCTGATGGCTCATCCTTTTGTGCTTATGCTGAAACCGGCAGTTGCCATGAGCGCCCAGCCCGATATGACTGTGAGCGTGGTATCTCTGATAGAGACTGTTTTGTTCCTTGCTATCGCACTGTGGCTGGCGAAAAGCAAACGCTATGAGTAAGGAGGGATTGAAGATATGAGCTTTTTGGAACTGCTCAAAATTGAGTTTATGAAGGTAAAACGTTCAAAGATCGTGCCGCTGATCTTTATCGCACCACTGTTGGTGGTTGCCTCCGGGGTTGCAAGCCTGAGCCGCTATTTTACCCCGGAATATACAAACGCATGGCCTGCCATGTTCATTCAGAGCGCACTGGTTTATGCGTATTACCTGTTGCCGTTCAGTATGATTGTTGTCTGTGTAATGATTGCAGGCCGGGAAACCGGTAACAATGGCATCTTAAAAATGCTGGCGTTGCCGGTCAGCCGATACGCGCTTTCGATTGCCAAGTTCTGTGTGCTGGCATTTTACCTGTTCATGGAAATGGTGGTGTTTCTTGCAGTGTTTGTAATTGCGGGATTGATTGCGACACAGACGATGGGAGTAACAGAAACCTTGCCGATCCTGTATCTGCTGAAATGGTGCCTGGGGCTGTTCCTGACAATGCTGCCGTGTATTGCGGCTATGTGGGCAATCACGGTTCTGTTTGAAAAGCCGCTTCTTTCCGTTGGGTTGAATTTGCTACTTGTAATTCCCGGTATCTTGGTTGCGAATACGCCGCTGTGGATTGTTTATCCGTACTGTTACAGTGGCTATCTCGTTTCCTGCTCTCTCCATGACTTTACAGCAGAAACCTCCGATGCCGCTTTTTCGCTGTTTCCGTTCCTGCCATGTGCGATCATCGTGTTCGGTCTGCTTTTCGCGCTGGCTGTCACCCGCTTTGGGAAAAAAGAAATGAGGTAAATCTATGGAAAAGAAAAAACTTCAATCAATCAGTATTGCTGCGCTCATTGTGAGCATCCTGCCGCTGGCAGCCCTTGTCCCGTCCTTTCTGCACCTCTCGCTGTCGGACGGCATCCGAACTGTTTGGGCCGGAGCCAATATCGTCTTTGTCCTGCTGGGCCTGATTCTTTCGGTAGTTTGTGTGCGGAACAGGGAAAGCCGCAGTGTTATCAATATCGTATCAACAGCAGTCAGTGCTTTTTGGTTGTTGCTGATGGTAGGAATTGTCGCACTCGCTTTGTTCCTTTCTTTCGTTCAGTGAGGAAATGGTTATGCGTAAAATCGGAAAAATTTTTGGGTGCTGTCTGATTACTCTTTCTTTACTATCCTGTACTGCCTGCTCCGGCCTCGAAAGATTAAGTGATAATTTGAAGGACGGGGCAGAGCAACTCAGTGACGATGTGGTAATTGGGAAAAGCAACGCACTTATAACACCTTATCAGTCCTTTGAGGGCAGCCGTACTTCGGACAGCGATGCTTTTCAAGCTACTTATGACGCTTCTGTAATGGGCTTCGATGGACAGGATATTTTGGTAGCAGATACCGACCTCAAAGAAAATGAGTGCCGGGAAATCACCATCCAGTATAGTTTTGATGTTCAATCTGGGAACTGCCAGCTCATCTATATTTCCCCTGAATTAGAGGAAAAAGTGCTTGCTGAATCCGGCAACGGGAGCGTTACCGTTCAACTTCAAGCAGGAGCTAACTATATCGGTATCAGCGGAACCGACTATTCAGGCTATATTCAGATCGCAATAGAATAAGGGTAAACAATGTCTCTGCCGAACGACGGCAAAAGAAAAAAAGCCGTCGTTCAGCAGGCAATCGCCATGCCCTAAACACACTTACGGCGGCTTTGACAAAATCAAGGCCGCCGTTCCTTATGCCCAAAGAGTGCAAAGAGTGACGACCCTGTTTCAATGGTGACGGCGGCTTTAGGAGGGAGCCGCCGTGAAGCAAAGACTGCTTCGACATAATTCGGCAGGAATTTACCTGTCAAAAAAAGCCTGACCGTCAATC
>OLWS01000268.1_pt1 | contig 29464 bp, 22 predicted proteins | sample 1673601 | NCBI WGS metagenome assembly OLWS01 (sample SAMEA103958116, study PRJEB25191) | human gut metagenome | biome: human-associated habitat [ENVO:00009003]; feature: intestine environment [ENVO:2100002]; material: feces | place: Germany | collected 2013/2015 | reverse complement strand
CGCATTCATCACCTTTTTTCACCTATTATTAATATAAAAAAACGAAAAATGAAGAGATTCTTATTTTTTTGTGTTACCTTTGCACTCTGAAATAATATGCACTTCATTCCAATTCATGGATAAAGGCACAGAACGACAATTATAAAAATGCTTAGAATTAAAAAATTAGACATATTCATCGCCAAGCAATTTGGCCTGCTCTTCCTGGGAACATTCTTCATCTGCCAGTTTGTGCTGATGATGCAGTTCTTGTGGAGATACATTGATGACTTGATCGGCAAAGGACTCACGATTGACGTCATGGCACAGTTCTTCTGGTACATGGGACTCATGCTGGTTCCACAGGCTTTGCCATTGGCAATCCTCCTCGCCTCGCTCATGACTTTCGGAAACCTGGGCGAAAGTTCAGAGCTTACAGCCATCAAGGCTGCCGGCATTTCTTTGATGCAGGCGTTCCGGTCTCTCATCGTCATCACCTTCATCATCATGTTTGGCTCTTTCTATTTTCAGAACAACGTTGGGCCTGATTCCAACCAGAAACTTGCCCAACTGCTCATCTCCATGAAACAGAAGAGCCCGGAACTCGAAATTCCTGAAGGTATCTTCTATGATGGCATTCCTAACTGCAACCTCTATGTGCAGAAGAAAGACCTGAAGACAGGCAAACTCTACGGTATCATGATTTACCGTATGACCGACAGCTACGAAGATGCCGCCATCATCCTTGCCGACTCGGGTATGCTGCAAAGTACTGCAGAAAAAAAACACCTGGTGCTTAGTCTGTATAGCGGAGAATGGTTTGAGAATATGCAAAGCAGCGAATTGGGAAACAGTGCAGCTGTGCCTTATCGCCGAGAAACATTTGTATCCAAGAAAATCATTCTCGACTTTGACGGTGGCTTCAACTTGACAGATGCTTCTTCATTATCCAATAATGCAAAGGCAAAGAGTCTGTCCAAAATCAAACATGATGTAGACTCTATCAATCACACCTATGACTCCATCAGCAGAAGTTACCTGCAAGAATACAACGTCAGATACTACAATCTGGCACGACTTAACAACAAGGCTGATTCATTGAAGACTATCAAGGAGGGTGACAAAGTCAACTTCGACACGATTTACAACAAACTGCCTAGCGACAGAAAGTTAATCGTAACCAACGATGCCTTGTCGACCGTACAGCAAGAGCTGTCGGATCTGGACTTCAAGTCGATGATGACCAGCGATGCCGACTATATTATCAGGCAACACGATATCGAGGCAATCCGCAAGTTCACGCTCGCTCTCTCCTGCCTGATATTCTTCTTTATCGGTGCTCCATTAGGAGCCATCATCAGAAAGGGAGGATTGGGTATACCTGTCATCATATCGGTATTGGTATTTATTGCCTTCTTCATCCTTGACAACACTGGATTCAGAATGGCACGAGGCGGAATGTGGGCAGTATGGTTCGGCATGGGACTTGCTCCTGCTGTTCTATCACCACTGGCAATCTTCGTGACTTACAAAGCCACCAACGATTCTGCCGTATTCAAGATAGAAGCATACCGCGATTTCTTCATGCATCTATTCGGCCTGCGAATGAAACGACACATCTTTGGTAAAGAAGTAATCATCGAAGACCCGGATTACCGGAAGGACGCAGAAGCTTTGGCACAAATCTCAAATGACATTACTATATATAATAAGGTGCATAGACTGAGAAGACTGCCAAACTTCATCAACGTATTCTTCAAGTACCAGCCAGACCATGAGATAGAACGTATCAGTAACGAACTGGAGAAAATCATTGAAGACCTCAGCAACACGAAGGACAAATATCTTCTCCATTCCATCAACCAATACCCTATCCTGTCTACCAAGGCACATACCCGACCATTCGAAAAGAAATGGCTCAACATCACTGCAGCCATTCTCTTCCCTATCGGAACGGGACTGTATCTGAGAATGTGGCGTTTCAGAATGCGACTGTATCGCGACCTGAAGCTCATTCTTCAGACCAACGACAACATCATTAGAAGAATAAAAGAAATGTAACTATAAAAAAGTATCACAAACATGGGAGAATATAAGTTAAACAGCATCGAAGATGCAATCAAGGATTTCAAGGAAGGTAAATTTGTCATTGTTGTAGATGACGAAGATCGCGAAAACGAAGGCGACCTCATCATCGCTGCAGAAAAGATAGACGCAGAAAAGGTAAACTTCATGCTCAAAAATGCAAGAGGCGTACTTTGCGCACCTATCACCCTCAGTAGATGCGACGAACTCGACCTGCCTCATCAGGTATCAGACAACACTTCCATGCTCGGTACTCCATTCACCGTAACCGTAGACAAGCTGGAGGGATGTACTACAGGAGTTTCTGCTCACGACCGCGCAGAGACCATCAAGGCGCTCGCTGATCCGGCATCAACCCCACAGACATTCGGCCGTCCTGGTCACATCAACCCACTCTATGCACAAGACAACGGTGTGTTGAGAAGAAGCGGACATACAGAAGCAGCCATTGACCTCTGCAGAATGGCAGGTCTCTACCCAGCAGGTGCACTCATGGAAATCATGAACGAAGATGGAACCATGGCACGACTTCCACAGTTGATGGAGATGGCAAAAGAATGGCACCTCAAGGTGATTTCCATTAAAGATATGATAGAATACCGCCTCAAGAAGGAATCACTCATCGAAGTGGGTGAAGAGGTGGATATGCCAACAGAATACGGACACTTCCGCCTCATTCCTTTCCGTCAGGCTAGCAATGGACTCGAGCACATGGCTCTTATCAAAGGCGAATGGAAGGAAGATGAACCTATCCTGGTTCGCGTTCATTCATCATGCGCTACCGGCGACATTCTGGGAAGCAAGCGATGCGATTGCGGACAGCAGCTGCACAAAGCTATGCAAGCCATCGAAAAAGCAGGCAAGGGTGTTGTTATCTATATGCAGCAGGAAGGACGAGGCATAGGACTCATGAACAAGATTGCCGCATATAAATTACAGGAAGAAGGATACGACACCGTAGACGCCAACACCCACCTTGGCTTCAAGCCAGACGAGCGCGACTACGGCTGCGGCGCACAGATGCTCCGCCACCTCGGCGTACACAAGATGAGATTGCTTACCAACAATCCCGTGAAACGTGTAGGACTGGAAGCATACGGCTTGGAAATTGTAGAAAACGTAGCTATCGAAGTAACACCAAACGAGTACAACGAACGTTATCTCAAGACCAAGAGAGACCGCATGGGGCACACTCTGCACCTCGGATAATGAAAATTATGTTATTATTTCGGTACAATACGTAAAATAATGCTCAATTTTCTTCCGAGAAAGAAATAATTTGCTTAATTTTGCACACGATAAACAAATAGTAAAAAAGAATTATGGCACAATTATCTGATCGTTTAAACAGATTGGCACCATCAGCAACGCTGGCGATGTCACAGAAGAGTAGTGAAATGAAAGCTCAAGGTATTGATGTTATCAACATGAGCGTAGGTGAACCAGACTTCAACACTCCTGACAACATTAAACAGGCAGCAAAGAAAGCTATTGACGAGAATTTCTCCCGTTACTCACCAGTCCCTGGTTATCCAGACTTGCGAAAAGCGATTGTTGCCAAATTGAAAAACGAGAACGGCTTAGAATATACAACCAATGAGGTAATTGTAGGTACCGGCGGCAAGCAGTGTGTCTGCAACGCTGTCCTTGCTCTCGTTAATCCAGGCGACGAGGTTATCATCCCTGCTCCTTATTGGGTAAGCTACCCACAGATGGTAAAATTGGCAGGTGGTACACCTGTTATCGTAAACGCAGGATTCGACCAGGACTTCAAGATGACAGCGGAACAATTGGAAAATGCCATCACAGACAAGACCAAGATGCTCATCCTCTGCTCTCCAAGCAATCCTACTGGTAGCGTATATTCCAAGGAAGAATTGGCTGCATTGGCAGAAGTTCTCAGAAAACATCCTGAGGTTTTCGTGTTGGCAGATGAAATCTACGAACACATTAATTATATAGGCAAGCACCACAGCATTGCTCAGGAACCAGGCATGAAGGAACAGGTCATCATTGCCAACGGTGTATCTAAAGCATACGCCATGACAGGATGGAGAATCGGTTTCCTGGCTGGTCCTGAATGGATCATCAAGGGCTGCAACAAGCTCCAGGGTCAATACACCAGTGGCACATGTTCTGTTAGCCAGAAGGCTGCAGAGGCTGCCTATACACTCGACCAGAGTGCAGTAGAAGAAATGCGCCAGGCATTTGAGCGCCGTCGCAATCTGATTGTAAAATTGGCAAAGGAAGTACCAGGACTCGAAGTCAACATGCCACAGGGAGCGTTCTATCTCTTCCCTAAGTGCAACAGCTATTTCGGCAAGAGCAACGGTACTCACACCATCAATAATTCTACAGACTTCGCCATGTATCTCTTGGAAGAGGCACATGTTGCTACTGTAGGCGGTGATGCATTTGGAGACCCAGACTGTTTCCGCATGAGTTATGCTACTAGCGATGAGAACATCGTTGAAGCAATCCGACGCATCAAGGAAGCTTTGGCTAAGCTCAAGTAAGAAGAGCAAAAAACGTCCAAATATTGGCAATTTTGTAAGAAAAAAGCGAGATATTGACAAAAAATGCGTCAATATCTCGTTAAAACTTCTTAATTAGGGTGATAGTTAACCAATAATTATTATCTTTGCCATTGGAATTTGAATAACCGACTGTGTTTCGTGACAACAACACATACAAGGTCTACAAAGCAACCAAGAAAACAAGAAAATATTAATAATTTATTAACTAATAATTTAAAAAAGTAAAATTATGGCAACTACAAAACAAGCAGCCCCAGCTAAGAAGTCTGAGGGCTTTCAGGGAGTAAGAGGCGCATTCTGGATCATCGTGGTTTGTGCTATCATCGCATTCACATTGTTCTTCACATGGTTCGGAAACGACATGCACTTCCAGGATCCTGGTGTACAGGATCACCCAGCAGACATTTGGGGTACTATCTACAAGGGTGGTGTTATCGTACCTGTTATCCACACTTTGTTGCTCACAGTGTTGGCTATGACAATCGAGCGTTGGTTGGCTCTTAAGACCGCTACAGGTAAAGGTGCTCTTCCTAAGTTCGTTGCAAACATCAAGGCAGCTTTGAACGCTAACGATTTCGCTAAGGCTGAGCAGCTCTGCAACAAGCAGCGCGGTACAGTAGCTAACGTTGTTTTGGCTTCTTTGAACGCTTACAAGTCTATGGAGTCTGGTGCTAACGCATCTTTGAAGAAGGCTCAGAAGGTAGCTAAGATCCAGCAGGCTCACGAGGAGGCAACTCAGTTGGAGATGCCAACTTTGACAATGAACTTGCCTATCATCGCTACAATCGTAACTCTCGGTACATTGACAGGTCTTCTCGGTACTGTAACCGGTATGATCAAGTCATTCCAGGCCATGGGTGAAGGTGGTGGCGCTGACTCAGCAGCACTTTCTGTAGGTATTTCTGAGGCGTTGATCAACACCGCATTCGGTATTTTGACATCTTGGTGTGCTGTAGTATCTTACAACACATTTACAAACAAGGTTGATAAGTTGACATACGCACTCGACGAGGTAGGTTACTCAATTGCTCAGACATACGAAGCTAACCACGCAGAAGAGGCTTAATTTTTGCTAACCCTTTAAAATTTTATCGCTATGGGTAAAGTAAAAATTAAGAAGAGTGACGTCTGGATCGATATGACTCCTATGTCAGACGTTATGACCCTGTTGCTTACCTTCTTCATGCTCACTTCTACATTCGTAAAGAATGAGCCTGTAAAGGTTAACACACCAGGATCTGTGTCTGAGATTAAGGTGCCAGAGAACGGCGTCTTGACTATCTTGGTAAGTCCTGAAAAGGACAAGGCTGGTAAACCAACCGGCGAGGGCCAAGTATTTATGAGTATTGATAATACCGATCAGTTGGGAGCAACACTGAACACAATGACAGGCAACTTCGGCGTATCATTGACTCCTAAGCAGATTGAAACTTTCAAGAGCGAGGGTACGTTCGGTGTTTCTATGAGTGACATGAGCACTTACTTGTCTATGAACGCTGCAAAGCGTCCACAGTATCTCCAGACTAAGGGTATTCCTCTCGACAGTATCAAGGGTGGTATGAGCGAATTCCAGCAGTGGGTAGACGCTGCTCGTAACGTAAATGAGGACATCAAGATAGCCCTCAAGGCAGATGCTTCTACACCTTATAAAACAGTGAAGAGAGTGATGAACGAACTCCAGGATATGGACGAGAGTCATTACTATATGATTACACAGTTAAAAAAACAGGGGGACGAATAAATGGCAAAGAAAGAAAGCAAACAAAAGAAAATGAATGTCCGCGTAGACTTTACGCCTATGGTGGATATGCTCATGCTGCTTATCACGTTCTTCATGCTGTGTACATCATTGAGCAAACCTCAGACTATGGAGCTGACTATGCCAAGTAATGAAGACAACCAACCAGAGGACAAGAAGACCGAGGCGAAAGCTTCTGAGACTATTACCCTCTATGTAACAGCTGACAACAAGATTTACTACGGTGCTGGTATCCCTCAATACAATGATCCTACATGGATCAAGGAAACTACATGGGGCAGCCAGGGTATCCGTAAGGTCTTGAGAGAGCACGCTACAGAGAATGGTACAAGACCAGTAGAAAGAATTTCGCTCGCTGTTAAGGAGTTGAACATGGATCGTCAGAAGAATCCTAAGCAGTATCCTGATAGCATCTATCAGAAGAAACTTAGTGATTTGAAGGCAGGTAATTTGAAGGATGGCAAGATTCCTACTCTTACCATCGTCATCAAGCCTACCGACAACGCTTCTTACAAGAATATGGTTGACGCTCTCGACGAAATGCAGATTTCAAACATTGGTACTTACGTCATCGATAAGATTAACGCAGACGACGAGAAACTTCTCAAGTCTAGAAACGTTAAGATGTAAGATGAGTAACAAACAATTTTAAACAAGAAAGAAATGGCAAAAATAGATCTTTACGATCCTAAATGGGTCGATATGGTTTTCGCCGGAAAGAACAAAGAGTATGGTGCATACCAGCTCCGTAAGGGTACTTCTGGTCGAAACATCAAGGCTCTTCTGATTTTGGTCATTGCTGCAGCTCTCGTGGGTGGATTCTTGGCTTGGAAAGTCATCGAACAGAAAAAGGCCGAAGAACAGCAAGCATACATGGAAGCTATGGAGTTGGCTAATCTCCAGAAGCAGGCTAAGAAGGAAGAAAAGAAGAAGGAGCCAGTGAAGCCAAAGATTGAACCAAAGAAGGAGATACCTGTGGCTCGCGAAACTCAGAAGTTTACTGCACCTGTCATCAAGAAGGATGAACTCGTAAAAGAGGAAAACCAGGTTAAGCAGATGGATAAACTGGACGATAAGGTAGCTATAGGTACTGAAGACAAGGAAGGTGTGAAGGACCGTACAGTGGAAGCTGTAAGAAGTGAGATTACAGTAGCAGCCCCACCTCCACCACCAGCTCCAAAACCTGAGGTTGCAACTAAGGTCTTCGATGTTGTAGAGGAGATGCCTTCATTCCCTGGTGGAAATGGAGCTTTGATGTCTTACCTCAATGGCAATACGAAGTATCCTGTTGTAGCACAGGAAAATGGCGTACAGGGCAAAGTAATCATATCATTCGTGGTAGAGCGCGATGGTTCTATCTCTGATGTTAGGGTTGCACGCTCAGTTGACCCTTCACTCGACCGCGAGGCACAGCGTGTTGTTAAGAGCATGCCTAGATGGACTCCTGGTAAGCAGAATGGTCAGACTGTACGTGTTAAATATACTGTACCAGTTGTATTTAGATTGCAGTAATAGAATGAAAAGAATATCTTATATTTATATAGGATTCACAGTACTATCAATGGCTTTCTTCTCGTCTTGTGGCGAGAAGAAAGCCAAAGATGGTAGAACTGACACTCCTACTTCAGGCACAATAGAATTTGTGGCTGACGAAAGTTTGAGTCCTATCATTGAGGAAGAAAGGAGTCAATTTGAGTTTGAATTTCCAAAAGCCAAACTCAAAGCAAAATATACTGATGAAGTCACAGGACTTCAGATGATTAAAGATTTCAAAACTGCCCTATTATTCACAACAAGAAATTTGAAAGATAGTGAAATAGCATACTTGAAATCTAAAAGTAATGTTATTCCTTCTGTATTCCCTATCGGTTACGATGGTTTGGCATTCATTGTAAACAAGAACAATACGGATACTTGTATTACAGTAAATGAAATCAAGAACATCTTAACGGGAAAGGTTACAAAATGGAGTGATATTAGACCAGGCTCTAAAAGAGGTGATATCGAAGTCATTTTCGACAACACCCGATCAGCTACTACTAACTACGTGGTAGATTCTGTATTACATGGAGCTAAAATGGGAGCCAAAATCATGGCTGCCAAAACCAGTAAACAGGTGATTGACTTTGTTGATCAAAATCCTGGGTCTATTGGTGTGATTGGTTCTAATTGGTTAAATGATCGTAGAGATTCAACCAATACCACATTCAAAAAGAATATTCATGTCATGAGAGTATCCGTGAAAGATGAGGCAAAGCCTTCAAATAGCTGGCAACCTTATCAGGCATACTTGTTGGATGGAAGATATCCGTTCGTCAGAACTATATATGCTATTGTAGTAGACCCTCATAAGGCTTTGCCTTGGAGTTTTGCCAACTACATTTCCAACCCTAAGGGACAGCTTATTGTGTTCAAGTCGGGTTTACTGCCATACAGAGGTGACATCACTATAAGAACTGTTAACGTAAAACGGTAACAAGACAAGATAAAGAAAACGAAGAAAATATACGATAAAATTAAAATAAAACTTACTAACTGGAGTCAAAGCATATTTTGATAAAGGAAAGTATTTAAAAATAGAATTATGAAAGCAGTTAAATATTTAGTAGCAGGTTTGCTCGTCATGGGTTTGGCAGCTCCTGCAATGGCTCAGGATGTGAACTATAAGGATGCACTTAAGCCAATTGAGACTACATTGAAAGCAGGCAACGTTGATGCTAAAGAATTTGCTAAGGAAGTTAAGGTCTATCAGAAGACCTTCAAAAAAGATCCTAAGGCTCTTGTTGCATTGGGTAATGCCCTTGTTATCAACAAGAAGTATACTGAAGGCAATGCTGTAGCAGATGCTGTTATCGCTAAATTCAAGAATTATGGTGATGCATATATCTTGAAAGGTGATATCTTCGCCATGCAGGACAACGGTGGTGAGGCTGCTAGCTGGTACAAGCAGTGTATGATTATGGATCCAAAGAATCCTCAGGGTTATATCAGCTATGCTCGTGTATACCAGAAGATTGACCCAAATGGTAGCGCAGAAGCTTTGCAGAAATTGAAGACAATCAATCCTGACTATCCAGTAGAGGCAGAGACTGGTCATACATTCTATGCTAATGGTAACTATGAGAAGGCTTATGAGAATTTCTCAAAAGCAAATCATAGCACCATGGAAGAGTATATCTTCTATGAATACTGCTTCACTGCTTACATTTTGAACAAGAAGGATGAGGCACTTCAGTTGTGCAAAGAAGGTATGCAGAAATATCCAAAGGATACAGCATTCCAGATTTTGGCAATGCGTTCAGCTGTAGATACACAGAACTTCGAGGATGCATTGAATTATGCAACAGCTATCATCAACAACGCTGATGTAAAGAAGAACTCTAGTATCTATTCATACTACGGTTTGGCCCTTGCTGGCAACAAGAAGTATGATCAGGCTTTGGAGCAGTACAACAAGGCATTGGAAATGAATAAGGAAGACGTTAAGCCTTACCAGTACATTTCTGAAACATACAAGGCTATGGGCAACGAAGATAAGGCTATCGAGTTCGCTCAGACTTATATGGAGAAGAACCCTAACGTTGCTCCTTCTGACTTCGTTAAGATGGCTGAGATTTACAATGCTAAAGCTCAGAAGGGTGGCACAGATAAGGCTGTATGGGTAGACAAGGCTATCGGTGTTTACAACATCTTCGCTGAAAAGTATCCACAGATTAAGGCATACGCTGACTTGCAGGCTGCTAACATTGCATTCCAGAATGAGTTGGACGACAAGGCTCTTGAGAACTATGAAAAGGTAATCAAGGAACTCGAAAGCAAGCAGTATGATGAGGATGAAAAGGGTTACTTGATGCAGGCATACAAGAATGCTGGTTACATCTACTGGGGTTCTAAGAAAGACTTAGACACAGCTAGACCATACTTCGAGAAGTTGATTAAGCTTGATCCTAATAACTCTCTTGCAAAGAAGGCTTTGGGTCTTGAAGAGGAAGCAGCTCAGTAATATGAAATTTCTCAAGAGAATTCTTTAACAGAAATCTTGATTAAAAAAAAATAAGGCGGTGAAGTATTTAGCTTCATCGCCTTTTTACATATATTAAATAGCAACATACTATTGTATATACCTCTATAATGACGAGAAACAGCCGTTTTTCTACACAAAGCAAGGAAAAAGGGTGAATCAAAGTCCATATAAAAGAAAAGAGCGATTCCAAAGGAACCGCTCTCAATGTTTTATGTAACTAAAAGTATCTATCCTTAAAAATTAAGGAAGACTAATTGCCTCATTAGGGCAAACATCTGCGCAAGTACCACACTCTGTGCAGAGGTCTGGGTTGATAGAATACTTCTCGCCCTCAGAGATTGCACCTGATGGGCACTCATCGATACATGTACCGCAAGCGATACAATCGTCACCAATTACGTATGCCATAATTCTTAATGTTTTATAATGTTAATAATATATATTCGCTTCAATAGTTTAATACCTAAATTTGATGGTGCAAAGATAATAATATTTTCCGTAATACCTACAAATAGGTATAAGTTTTTTAAGCAAAAAATTCAATTTATACATAATCGAAATAGAGAAAGAAACAATAAGTAGACTACTTATCCGTTAATAATAATATGAAAAGATTGATAATGACCATATTAGCAGTCATGACTATAAGCATAGTAATCATGGCACAAGAAAGGACTGTAGAAAACCGTCCTTATACTGATTTGCGCCCATTCCATTTTGGCGTTATGGTTGGAACTCACTTCCAAGACTTAGAATTTACGAATACAGGACTAACTTCTTATATAGATGCAGATGGTAATGAGAAGGAATCCAATGTGACGGTAGATCAAGACAGATGGGATGCGGGATTTACGGTAGGAGTTTTGGGAGAATTCCGCCTAAACAGCCACTTCCAGTTTCGTATTGCTCCGGCCATGTACTTCGGTACGAGACATCTCACATTCCATAATCTGATGGAAAAAGATGGTATAGGAAATCCCATAGAAGAAAAGCAGGAAATGAAAACAGCATATATTTCTTCAGCTTTTAATCTCATTTTTGGCGCACAGAGATTTAACAATCATCGACCTTACATCATGGCAGGATTGAATCCGATGATCAATCTTAGCGGAAACAACGATGATTACATCAAACTGAAGAAGTCAGAAATGTTCCTCGAAATTGGTGCCGGATGTGATTTCTACCTACCATTCTTTAAGCTCAGACCAGAACTTAAGTTCATGTATGGATTAACAGACTCATACGACAAGAATTATATCAATAAAGTGAAAGACAAAAGCATGTTGCCTTATACGAAGGCGGCAAAAAGTGCTCATAGCAAGATGATTGCATTGACTTTCTATTTTGAATAGAACGTAAGAAAAATAAAACTAAAGATAAACAAGAAGAGCTTGACTCCTACCCAAACGAGTCAAGCTCTTTTTATATATTTCCAAGAATAGATTACTCTACAATCTCCCACGAGAAGACACACCCATTTTTCATTCCTGCATCAGCACCCTGAAAATCAGCAGAGTAAGGACTACCATCCACAGGATTCTTGCCCACATAGCGCTGCGTTTTCAGAGAAAGAAGCATGCAGCGGTTATAAAGCATATCCTGCCATAAAAACTCCTCTGCCTTGGAAGAGTCGGAAGTCAGACGAACATCACCCGACAAACCAGCACCAGCAATATAAACATATCGTCCGTCAGCCGTCTTCAAAGCAATCTTTCCCTTACCTCTATCCTCCACAATAAACTTCACCTGATTTCTCATGTCCTTTCGGTTGCCGGAACTATGCATTAATCCATGTCCGGTAGCATCCATCAGACTGCCATCAGCGAGATTAAAGAATCTTATGGTCTTTCCGATAGGCAAATTGACTGTTCTGTCAGCCATCGGCTCCTCTACCTTGAAATCATCGAAATCAGCCACACCGCCATTCACTTCCTTCTTGTTGAAAGCATAAAGTGCCACACGAACACCCTGGAAGGTCTTCAACTGATAAGGCGAAATCATCTGCTCGCCGATATTCTCCCAGTTCTTGCCATTCAGAGAGTAGGAATATTGCAACTGGCTCTTGTCATAATCACCCCAAAGTCGCAACCAAACTACCTTGCTTTTAGCCAACGGCTTCAACACTTCCTTGTTGGTATTCTGGTCATAACATCTCAAGTTCAACCCCTTATCTGTCTTGACAACGCCCAATGAAGCGTATGGCGTATTGATGGCACCCAAACCAGCCTCATCACCAACCTTCAAGCGGGATGCATCTAATTTAACAGATGTATAAGAAACAGGTCCGATGGCACGCTGGGTAAGCGAATTCTTTGCCCAGAGCAGTTGCTTGGCAGGCATCGAATGCAAACGGAGCCATCCCTTTCGCTCCTTATTCAGCGACCACATCTTATCGTTCGGATTATGATTCCATTGCCAAACCGGTTTGAAGGTCTTGCCAGAGAAATCATCACATCTTTCGTATGGTGCCTGAGGTGTCTTCACCACATTGTTAGGCTTAAACCAGGTGCGAGGCGAACGGCCCAGGTTCTTCTCCAAGCCGAAGTAAGGCCAGCCATCCACCCAAGTAACAGGTGATAGGCACACCGTTCTACCCACGGCATTGAAGTCCTGCATCGAAACGCCCCACCATTTGCCGTCAGGAGCCTGCACGATGCCGCCCTGATGAATGGTTGCACAACCCAAGTTCACGCCATTAGGCTTGTTGTTCTGGAAATTGAAACCATCTTCCGGCAAAGACCGACCGATTCCCATGTTACCTACACTCCATCCTGCAGCATAACCATACGATTCGCGCTCGCTAATTACGCAGGTTTCGTAAGGTCCCCAAATGCTCTTGCTTCGGGCACACTGCATGCGGCCCATCGGGGAGTAATCGGCAGAGAGGATATAGTACATGCCGTTGATTTTATACACATGATGTCCCTCACCCATCGCATTGCCTTCAGGAATCACCACCTTGCTGCTGCCCTCTACCGGACCGCTCAAATCGGGCTTCAACTCCGTAACGGTCACGTTTCCATACTTGTGCACGGCATAAATCTTACCATCCTCATCGAAGAGCACAGAGAGGTCGTAGATATCGCCATTAACTTTATGATGCGTCCAAGGTCCCTTGGCACTATCCGAAATATACACCTGCAAGCCATGTCCGTTGATATTAGAGAAGATATAGAACTTTCCGTTGTGATAGCGGATGGCAGGTGCCCAGATACCCTGTCCGTAAGCCTCCTTGCCATTGCGGAGATTGAAATCATCAGAATCATCGAATCGGTCGAAACAGTAGGAAGAGAACTCCCAATTCACCAAATCCTTGGAATGGAGAACCACCAGTCCCGGCACACTGTGCATCGTGGTACCCGCCAGATAGTAATCCTCCCCTACTCTGATAATATCAGGGTCAGAAAACTCATCATAAAACAAAGGGTTTGTAAAGGTACCATTACCATTATCAGCCGACCAAGACTTCCCTTTCAAAGTCTGTGTCAGAACATTCTTGGCTGCAGATTTTTTCTGCGCCGCAGCTCCCAAAGAACCGCTCAAAAAAGCAATGCAACAGGTTGCAAATAATAATTTCTTCATTCTATTTATAGGTCTAAAAGATTATTATAAAAAATGTTGCCACAAAAGTACGAATAATTATCCAACCAGAGGTGGACAAAATGATACTTTTATGGCAACAAATGTGATTATAGGACATTATTTAATCAGATAAGTCTTTCCTGGTTCTGTTTCCAAGTCATATTCATATACGTCAGGAATAGGGACCTTCACTCCCTCTGCTATCCGATGCTGTTCCATTACTGGCTTCACTTCTGCAGATGCAAAAAGGATATTTGGACATTTTCCTTCTGCCTTCCTCAGCTTTTTCGCCTTCAGCGGTACGTATGAGCGGAGACGCAGCACGCCTCCGATGGTGGAGCGAATCTTCGCCTTCATCAGTCTGCCATTCTTCCAGTCCATATCCACCACAAAGCCGCCACGGGCACGAAGTCCTTTTACGCATCCCTCTTTCCAGGCATCAGGCAAAGCAGGCAACAGATGCACGGCTCCATCATGACTCTGCAGAAGCATCTCTGCGATGCCGGCTGTTACTCCGAAGTTGCCATCAATCTGGAATGGTGGATGGGCATCAAAGAGATTCGGATAGGTTCTGCCCTCAGGATACTCCTTTGCCTGCGCATCAGATGGCAACAGGCGAAGCATATTGCTGATGATTCTGAAAGCATGATTGCCATCAAGCATACGTGCCCAGAAGTTCGTCTTCCAACCCAGACTCCAGCCCGTAGCCTGGTCACCACGATGCTTCAGAGTGGTGGCTGCGGCATGGAACAGTTCCGGATGAGAGAAAGGAGAAATCTGATTGGATGGATACAATCCATAGAGATGCGAGATATGGCGATGCTCATTCTTCGGATCATCCGCATCCACAAGCCACTCCTGCAACTGTCCGTACTTTCCTATCTGCATTGGCGGAATCTGAGAAATCAGCTGTTGCATCGCCTTGCGTTCAGCCTCATCAACCCCCAATATTTCAGAAGCCTTCACGGCATTGGTCAGGGCATCGAAGGCTATTTGGTTATCCATCGTGCATCCCGCCGTTACGGCAGTTCTCTTACCCTTAGGTCCCTGTTCCGGACTCACCGACGGCACGGTTACCTTCCATTCGGTGCCCGGCAACTTCTGCATATAGTCAAGATAGAACTCAGCAGCACCTTTTATTACCGGATACCACTGCTTGAGGAAAGCCTTGTCGCCCGTATAGAGATAATGCTGCCAGAGATGGGTGGTGAGCCAGGCTCCGCCATTCGGAAACATGCCCCACTGCGCACCGTCCACCGGACCTGCTATGCGCCAGATATCGGTGTTATGATGTGCCATCCAGCCACGGCAGCCATACATTTCCCTAGCCGTCTGTGCTCCCGTTACACTCAAATCCTTAATCAGCGAATACAGAGGCTCCGTGGTGTTACCGAGATTCGTTACCTCGGCAGGCCAGTAATTCATCTCCGTATTGATGTTGATGGTATATTTACTGTCCCAAGGCGCATTTCTGCTGTCATTCCAAACACCCTGCAGGTTTGCCGCCTGTCCACCTGGCTGTGAAGAGGAAATGAGCAGATAGCGACCATAGTTATACATCAGCGCTACCATCGCCATATCCTTGCTGCCTGCAAATTTCTCCAGGCGCTGGTTGGTAGGCAACGAAGCATTGATATCGGTTGGCAGAACCAGAGAAGAAGTAGCGAACTGCTTCTGGTAAGCCTCCACATGGCGTTTCTCCAACTGTGCATAGCTCATCAGTTTCACCTTATTTATATAGTCGGCATTGCGTTGGGCAGCATTGCCCGACACATCGTGATAGTTCACAAAATTGGTGGCAGCACTCACAATAATGGTTGCCTCGGTGCCATCTGTCTTTACATCTGCCACGCATTCAGCAGCGAGAGCCGCCTTGATGCCTTCCTGGTCTTGTCCCTTCACCTTCAGCATAACCCCTGAAGGCGTTTTCTGAACTTGATGTTCAAAAGGCGAATCCAGGGAAACATCGATATTCAGGGCACCCTTTCTACTCGCCTTGATGTGGCAAACGATGACGCCATCAGCCAGCGAAGCAAAGGTAGTACGGGTATATCTTACGCCATCCATCACGAAAGAAGTCGTGGCAATCGCCCTCTTCAAATCCAGGTTGCGCACAAACTGCTCAGTCTTTCCCTGGTTCTTCATGCTGATATGCAGATTTGCCATCGGCAGGAAGCGCATGCCATGAGGTCCTGGGATGAAGGTCTGGTTGATGAGATCCGCCGCCTCCTCTTCCCTGCCATTAAAGATGAGTTCCCTCACCTTTGGCAGGTTCTCCAGGGATTTCTTGCTATTGTTGTTATGAGGACCGCCACTCCAGAAAGTTTCCTCATTCAACTGGATATTCTCATCCGTGATTCCACCATACACCATACCTCCCAGATGTGAGTTTCCTATAGGTAAAGCCTCCAGCCAATGTTGGGCAGGAGCGTTATACCAAAGTCGAGTACTATTATCTATGCAACTTGTCTTAGCCATCATCTCTATCGGAAACAATAGTCCCAAGACCCAAGCCCCCAAAATCATCTTATTTCTGTTCATAAAATCAGCATTGATTAGTAATTAAAAACGGCACAAAGATAAGGAAACTTTTTGATTTTCCATCACTTTGTGCCGTCAAAATTAAAAATATCTCAAACTTTAAACCTATTTTCTTTTAGAATACTCAAAAGAATCTACATCTATATATCCTCCAGCAGCCTTTGTGGCATAATTGTAGATGGCGATACGAGTTCCCATAAAGAAGCGGCGATAATCATACTGCATCTTGAAATCCTTGATGGCAGGAATCCAGGTCTTTCCATCTATACTATATAATAAGGTGGCGAGATCCTGATGAAGACGGAAATCGCAGCTCATCTTCAGATAGATGATGCTTGATTTCGTTGCCTTATCCTGCTTCAGATTCAAAGGCTGGCGATAAACCTCCTCACGCTTCACATCGGTCACAGCCTTTTCCTTTTCAGTCAAAGCTACACTCTCCTTGGTACCCACCACAAAGAGTTTCTTGCCTTCCTTTACAATAGAGAGCAAAGCCGCATCACCCTGGAAGGCTGACAAGCCAGCCACATCGCCATTTTTCATCTTGCTCACATCCATCTTGATGATTCCCTCGCAGGTTGGTCCTTCGGTACGGGTACTGATGGTATTAGGAGCCAGGAAGATGTTAGGAACAATACGGGATGTCTTCAGGCGGAGCCAGCCCTTGCGCTCTGTGAGCGACCAGGCATTATCCACAGGATTGTGGTTCCACTGCCACTGCAATTCCAGTTTATCCTTCGAGAAATCGTCGCTATACACGAGTCCCTTACCGTCATATCCCAATACAGGCTTCTGCATCTCGGCAGGAATATTGCCCTTCTCATCGGTCAGTATAGGCCATCCGTCCTTCCAGGTACATGGCTCCAGCGTGAGCACTCTGCCCACACCACCACGGTCTTGGAATACGATGCCATACCAGTTGCCATCCTTATCATCTACAATCGTACCTTGTCCCACGCCGTTGAATCCGGCAAACTCCGTTTCCAGAATCACCTTCTTTTCGTAAGGACCCGTTATTTTATCAGCACGATAACAAACCTCACGACGAGGGTGTCCCTGTGGCCACGAAATCATCAGGAGATAATACTTGCCGTTGTGCTTGAGCATGCGGGAGCCTTCGAGCAAACCCGTTTCATCAGCATCACGCTCAAAGAGTTTACGATGGCTGCCCGGCACCACTTCCGTAAGGTCTGAATTCAGCTGCACCATCTCTCCTGTTCCATAAACCACGTATGCCTTATCGTCGTCATCGAAGAAGAGAGCGGCATCATGGAAATGCTGCAAACGGCTGTGGATAGTCCATTTGCCCTCGATATCATCGGCTGTACAGATATAAGTCTCTCCACCAGGATTATCGTTTGGAGCAAAGAGCGCATAGAACTTGCCACGATGATACTGCAGGGAAGTGGCCCACTGACCACGACCATACACCGTACCCTCCTTCATGTCATACTTAGGCGAATCGGTAAGTTTAGGGAAGATATAGTTCACGGTTTCCCAGTTCACCAGATCCTTCGATTTCATGATAGGCGCACCCGGCATCAGATGCATGGTGGTGCTTACCATATAGAAGCTGTCACCCACACGGATTACATCCACATCAGGCACATCAGCCCAAACCACAGGATTGGCGAAATTCTTCTCAAACTTCCACCAGTCGAAATTGAAGAGTTTGCTTCCCTTCAATCCCTTGAACACGAAGTATATATCATGCTTTCCTGTCACTTTCTTTAGCATTTGCGCCGAGAAAGTCTTCCACTTTTCCCAGCCACCCGTCTTGGTAACATCAAGTTTAGCTATCAGTTCGCCATCTTCCTTATCGAGATGAACCTCCAGCGAACCGCCGAGCGAAGAGCACGCCGCTGAGATGGCAAATGCATCCGGACTCTCATTTCCGAAATCCACCTCGCGTACCTTGATATAATCGCCTTCATGGATTTCAGAAATATAAACACCCGTATCATCGGTCTGCTCCGACTTCACTCCCTTAGAGAAAGCGATGGTTTCTGCTTCCTGGCGCTTGTAAGGATTGAGGGTTGCGATAGGAGACACTCCTTCCTGGGTATGATGGATGATTGGGAAGGTGCCGTCGGCATTATATTTGAATTCTTCCACAGCCACACTGCGTCCGAATCCGCCTCCCAGTTTACCCGTATGATAGAAGAAATAAGACTTGCCCTTGAAGTCGGTCACACCGCAATGGTTAGTAAAGGAACCCGTATCTTCCAATGGCATGATTTCGCCCATATACTTCCATGGTCCGAAAGGCTTCTTGCTCATGGAATAAGCGATATGCTCAGGCACTCCACCTGCAGCATAGAGCATATAATAGTTCTTGCCACGCTTCATGAACCAAGGTCCCTCTGTGTAGCAATCTTTATATTTTCGGGTTGAATCGCGCTTCTCCACGTCAGGCGAACCGAATCCCTCCTCAGTCATCACGATTCTGCCCACTTCACGCTTTTCATCAACAGCTGCCTTAGCATCTATACCACCCTTGAAGCTGATCATATCTTTATTCAGTTTGGCATAGTAAAGATGCGGATTACCCCAATAGAGATAAGCCTGACCATCCTCATCCATCCAGACGGTAGGGTCGATATTGTCCCAACTTCCATTATCGAAAAGCGGTTTTCCCAGCGCATCCTTGAACGGACCGGTAGGAGAATCTGCCACAGCTACGCCGATAGCCATTCCGCCCGTCAGTTTAGAGTGCGCACAGATATACCAGTAATACTTACCATTACGTTCAATGGTCTGTGCTGCCCAGGCACGGTCGTCTGCCCAGGAAAAAGAACTGAGGTCGAGCGGAGAACCATGGTCTGTCCAGTTCACCATATCCTTGGTGGAATACACACGCCATTCGTTCATCCAGAAGAAGTCAGCCTTATCTTCATCATGACCGGTATATACATAGAGACGGTCTCCGACAACCAGAGGTGCTGGGTCGGTAGTTAACTGTGTTTGCACGATTGGGTTCTGTGCATAGGTAGCCCCCTGCATGGCAAGCAGCCATGCGCTTATGAGTAACGGCTTTTTGCTAGTCCAAATTTTCTTTGTATTCATCATTATGATTGTTAATTCGTTTAATGCTGCAAAATTACGAAAAAACAATCATAATGACTTTATCGAATGTTTCAAAAACTTTATTAAGTTTATCTTACTCCCCAAACTTCCACCAATTCAGGAAGAAGAGGTTCTGCTTCTGGATGTCGCCTCCCTTAAAGACGAAGTAGAGGTCGTGTACACCCTTTATCTTCTTCACCTGAGTAGAGAAGGTTTTGTATTCATCCTTGGTGTTGCTGATATCCACCTTGCCGATGCATTGGCCGTTTACCCCATCAAGACGGATTTCGATGCAGCCGCCAAACATGTGGCAAGAGGCAGAAACCTCAAACTTACTTGCACCCTTCTTGAAGTCAACACCCTTCACGAGGATATACTTTCCCTCATCAATATTCGTAACCACTTGGTTCCATCTGTCCTTCTGCGCCCATTCGTTCTTAGGCTGCGTCTTCAATCCATAGCCCCAAGCCATCGTCTCAGCCTCAACCTGGCGATAAGGGTTGAACCATTCTATCTGCTCCAACTTGCAATCCTGGAAGTATGGCAACTCCTGGATGGTTCCGTCAGGATTGTAAGTCATTTCGGCCGCAGAAACAGAACGCTGCTCGGCATGACGCCCCGTCTTCAAACGGAAGATGTCATAATTCAAGCCGAAGCAGTAGCTCTTGCCCTTATAGTCGATGATGCCCGGATGATTGCCACGAGTACGAGGCGTATGGTTCATGATATGTCCCTTATATTCCCACGGTCCGAGCGGATTCTTGCTCATCGCATAACCGATGCCCTCAGGACAGCAGGTAGAAGCATAAGCCAAATAATAATTGCCATTGCGTTTCCAGAACCAAGGACCTTCCTGATAATCCTGAATCTTCGGAAAGTGCATGATGGAATCAGAATAAGAAATCATGTCCTCGTTCAGTTTCACTGCCTTCAACTCCGGGTTGCCCCAATACATGTAAGCCTGGTTATCATCATCAATCCATACGGTAGGGTCGATGTCGAACCAGTCGCCCTCCCATGCCAGAGGCTTTCCGATAGGATCCTTAAACGGTCCGAATGGACTATCAGCTACCAGCACTCCGATGCCATGACCGTGGATAGGGCAATACATATACCATTTGCCATTGCGCTCGATGACCTGCTCTGCCCAGGCACCATTCTCACCCTTGAACCACTTGAAGTCTTTCAATGAAGCCACGGCACCGCGGTCTTGCCAGTTTACCATATCCGTTGAAGTGTAGAGCAGCCAGTCTTTCATCAGGAACCCCTCAGCCCCATCCTCATCGTGGGTGGTATAGAGATATACCGTATCGTTGTGCACATAAGGTGCAGGATCGGCCGTGTACTTGGTCTGGATGATTGGCAAGTTGATGTTCTGTGCTGTTGCAGCAGTTCCCATGCCAGCCAAAAGCAGGGATAAAATCATTCTGTATCTGGTCATTTTATGATTTAAATTAATTATAGTATATTAAATTGTTATTTGTTGCTGCAAAGGTAAGCAAAAAAGTAGAATTCTACTTTTTCACATGTGTCAAATTCTTAATATGATGTAACGCATAAGAAAAAGGTGTGTCATAAAATGATGCCACACCCTCTTTTGTTTTTAGCCTTTACATTATATAGCAAAAAGCAAAAATGAGACTACTCCCCAAACTTCCACCAATCCAATACGATAGTCTTATCTTCATCAATCATAAAGTTCATACCAATCTTTTCCACGGTTTTGCCTTTTAGGGCAAAAGCATCAGCATAATGCTTGTTGTTGATTTGGTCAAGAGCCTCTTGTGCCGACTTATTAAATTTCAGTTCTATCACATAGATGGTATCCTTTGTTTCCATCGTAATGTCTGTTCTTCCCGGGAAAGTATGCTGTTCCACCAATATACGGAAATTCGTAAGCAGGGCAAAGATGATATACATTGTCTGCTGATAATGCCCCTCATAATCGGTATTATCGCAATAAGGTACCGTCTCCCAGAACGTTTTCAATAGCTGAAGAGCACCATCCATGTTACCCTTATTGATAAGAGCCGACATCTTGGCCACGGTCGTATTGCACATTGCAGACTTTGCCGCCAAATAATGCGGCAACATACTGCGATACAAACCTATCCTCACCTCTTTGTTAGGCAGAGCCAAGGTATAGAGTTCCGTTTCCGGATCATAATTCTTGATAGTGATATAACCACTCTGATAAAGCAAAGGCATGATAGTAGTCATCGTCTCAGTGGCTGCATCGAAATCATCCTTTGATGCATCCATCTGTTCACCCAGGTCAATCGGTGTAAAGTCATATTTCCGCATCATATTAAGGAGATAGGTAGGAGTGCCTGAGCCAAACCAATAGGAATCAACCTTTCGCTTTGAAAAGCAAGTGAGCAAGCTATATGGATTGAATATGTCAGAAGAAGGCCAGGCGAAATGATAGCCATCATAATTTTCCTTCAACTTTTCCAAAGTTTTATCATACGACAAGCCCAACACATCTGCCATCTGCTGAATATCTTCATGCATTTCTGTCACAAGTTCCTCCTTGGTAATGCCGCAAATGCCAGCATATTCTGTATCCATACTCACATTAGTAATATTATTGAGTTCACTGAAGATACTAAGTTGCGAGAACTTGGTGATGCCTGTCAAGAAGACGAAACGCAGCATACGGTCGCTATCCTTTAGGGGACTATAGAAATTGCGCATCACCTCTCTCAATACATCCAAGCTAGTATCCTCATGCACCACATCAAGCAAAGGAGCATCGTATTCATCGATGAGCACAACGACCTTCTGCCCAGTCTGTTCATATACTGTTTTTATTAAATTAAGCATACGGACATTCGGGTCAGGAGAATCATTGACGATGCCAAATTTTTCTTCATTTACATTCAATATATACAAGAGATAGCGCACCAATTGGTCTTTCTCCATGTGTTTTCCACCTGCCAAACTAAAATGAAGCACAGGATATTCCGTCCAATCTTTTTCTAGCTTTTCGATGGCAAGCCCCTTAAAGAGTTCCGTCTTTCCCTCGAAATAGCTCTGCATTGTAGAGACGAGGAGTGACTTTCCGAAACGACGTGGACGCGCCAAGAAGAAATACTTTCCACTCGTATGAGTCATACGATAGATGTACTCCGTCTTATCTACATAGAGAAAGTCCTCCTCTCGAATCTCAGAGAAGGTCTGCATGCCTATTGGATATAACTTCGTTGCCATATTATCAACTATTTACTATTTACGTTGGCAAAGATAAGCAAAAATCCCGAAACCGCCAAGCGATTTCGGGATTTATTATGTTGACACACCCTCTTTTATTTTTTTACCTATATCTCAGATGCTCATGCCTCTATCACCCAATCCTCAATAGTACCTTGGGTAGAATCGAAATTGATGCCAACCTTGGTAATTGGCAAGCCACAGAGAGCGAATCGCTGGCGATAGTTCTTCAGATTGATTTGCTGCATTGCCGCCTGAGCACTCTTATTCAGCTTCAATTCAACCACATAGAGGTCGGTCTTGGTAAGGAGCACAATATCTACCCTGCCACGTGGCGTATGCACCTCCACATCTACCAGGTAATTGGTTAAGAGAGTAAAGATGATGTAGAGCATCTGCTGATAATGCCCCTCATAATTGGTCACGTTGCAGTATGGCACCGTACCCAGGAAGTCTTGCAACAGATGCAAAGCACCATCCATGTTGCGCTTGCCAATAAGCAATGCCATTTTGGCTATTGCCACATTGCCCCGTTCGGCAGAGACACCATCCACGTAGTTTGGCAGAAGATTATCAAACAACCCTACCTTGATTTCCTTGTTTGGAATATCTAGAGTATAAATCCTCGTTTCCGGATCGTACTCCTTAATGGTAACATATCCACTCTGGTAGAGCAACGGCGTGATGGTCTTCATATTCTCCGTTGGTGCATTAAAGGATGAGCTGACAGCTTCTGTCGGGGCTATCTCCGTTGGCAACACGCCAAACTGCCTCAACATATTAATAAGATAAGTTGGCGTACCAGAACTGAACCAGAATGCCCCCAATTCCTTTTTCGAGAAACAGTTGAGCAGACTGTATGGATTGAAAACGTCTGGCGATTTCTTAGAGAAATGATAGCCATCATAATTCTCCTTGAGCTTTGCAATCATCATTTCTCTAGAATATCCAAGTGCGTCAGCAAGCATATCGATGTCATCCGACATATTTTCCAGAAGTTCTTCTTTGGTGATGCCGCAGATTCCTGCATATTCATCGTCCATCGACACATTTGTGATATTGTTCAGTTCACTAAAGATGCTAACTTGCGAGAACTTGGTGATACCTGTAAGGAAAACAAAACGCAGTTTTGCCTCACTATATTTCAGAGGACTAAAGAAGTTGCGCATGATATTGCGCAACACATCCAGTTGCTCTTTCTCGTGAGCCACATCCAGCATAGGCGCATCATATTCATCGATGAGCACAACCACTTGTTTTCCGCTCTTCTCATAAGCAGTATTGATGAGGTCGATGAGTCGGTTATTTGCCCCGATACGTGGCTCGTTTATACCCCATTTCTTCTCTTGATCTTCCAGGATATAGCCCAAATACAATTCCAGCTGCTCTGGTTTCATGTGCTTGCCACCGCTCATGTCAAAATGGAGGACAGGGTATTCCGTCCACTCCTTTTCTAATTTATCAACTGCCAATCCCTTGAACAATTCCTTCTTTCCCTCGAAATAGCTCTGCATAGTAGAGACGAGGAGTGACTTTCCGAAACGACGTGGACGCGCCAAGAAGAAATACTTTCCACTCGTATGAGTCATACGATAGATGTACTCCGTCTTATCTACATAGAGAAAGTCCTCCTCTCGAATCTCAGAGAAGGTCTGCATGCCTATTGGATATAACTTCGTTGCCATATTATCAACTATTTACTATTTACGTTGGCAAAGATAAGCAAAAATCCCGAAACCGCCAAGCGATTTCGGGATTTATTCTGTATTGAACTGTGTCCCCAATACCTTGAAGGGGATTTTATCAGTATTCTTACTATCTGTTCAGTTCCTTGATGATTTTCTCCAGATTGTCAAGCTGGCGGGCATCCACTTTCACATCTACCAGATTTCCTTCCTTATCGAAAAGGCGATAGGATGGGAAGGAGCGAATGTTGAGATAGTTCTCAATGGCACTCTGCTGAGCCGCTGGCAAATTGTAGTGGGCGATATTGTCGCCAACCAGATCATTCAGTTTGATGAGATTTTTCCATGACTCTTCAGGACTGTTGCTTGCCATGTAAAGATATACCACATCGTATGGTGCCAGGCGTTCGAACTCTTCCTTCGAATGGGCTAGAGCCTCCTTGCAAGGGGCACACCAGGTTCCCCAGACATCCAGCAATACAAGCTTTCCCTTATAAGGCTCCAATATATGGCGAAGAAGTTTCTCACCATCGCTCATATCCTGCGGAGCTGTCTTGAGACTAGCTGTTATGTCCCTGTTCTGCAAAGACAGATACTTACGGTGTTCTGCCAATACTTTCTCCCTGAGAACTTCAGAACTGATGCAATGTTCAGTCAGGTCAAGCCCATAACTATTGAGTGGCATGGCTAGTCTTTCCAACATCTTAAGAAGGGCTTTGGAGATGATGACATCTTTCTGCTGCTGGCTGCATCCCATGCTATCAGCTATATGCTGGGCATAATATACTTCGAGGAGAGGAGTCTCATCCTTAAGCATCTTGGCAATATCTTCTCTACCAATGATAGCCGTAGCGCGCTTGTCAAGGACTGAGTTGGAAAAAGCTTTTACTATTTTCTCCTGCTCCTTGGCATCTGTCGTCTGATATTGCTTGATAGTTATGGCATCCAGATTCTTAGCCCATTGTTCCACCGTAGCAATTTCTGAATCGGTTATCGCAATATTCCCCAGAGCCTTGTGCTTTCTCAACAGTTCCGGATAAGAATTGGTGGATAAGAATCCATAGGTCCTTCCCATGGGGGTACTGTACTTTAACCTTCTTTCCTGGCCGATGAGATCATTAGTCAGCATACTATAGTCACGAAACTGAGTATAAGGCTGCGGAATCTCCTTCCATATTTTTTCCACTTGGCTCACATATTCCTGAGGGAAAACATTGTCTTTTACGCTATATGCTCCTTGCAAGATATCCGTAGCATAAATGCAGAGAAGGTATTGAGCCGCATACTCCTGATAACATCTGGAAATAGATGCCGATTTTTCTATCTGTTTTCGTAAGTTCCCTTCAGCCTCCTTATATCTGGATTCAAGAATCTGCATCATCTCCTGGGCTGGAACCTTATTCTCATCCTTACCTGCATAGTCTGCGTTAATCATTGGGATAGGATGCGCCAGCAGTTCGTTTTGCAAGCGGCATTTTTTGCCCATGAAGATGGAATGTCCAGACTTGAAGTCATAGAGCAGATAATAGGTCTCACCTGGCTCCAATACCGTGTTGATATAAGTATGTTTCCAGTCCATGAAAACCTCGGTAGAGTTGATGAGAGGCACTTTGATCTCAAATCTGCCAAGAGAATCGAGCTTGCTACAATTGCTCACTTCCGTGAATGTGGAAAAGAGATCATAATACTGCACACTATACTCCTGCCCTCTATCCCAAAATTCCTTAGGCATATTTCTGAGCCATCCCACAACAATAGCCGTATCGGGCTTGTTATGAGTATCCTTCAGACTTGTGGTCTCATCTTTCTGCGGATAATCCGGAAGGGGGGAAGTGGTAATGAGCGAATATTCGGCTTTCTTGCCGTTGATGCTCATCGTGCGCTTGCCATGTTGAGGTTTGTCGATGTTGACAGCCAGGTCGCTCTTGCCATCGGTAAGGATGAAAGAGTACTTGTCGCCCTTCTGATTCTTCTGCTTGTATTGCCAGTAACGGCAGTCGTAGATGGCGAAATCATCATAGAATCCTATCTCCCAATCACCGGTCGCATCGTTGCGCCAAAGCGAGGAGAAGAGTCGTTTGATGCGGGTATCTATGCTCTCAATACCAAGTATCTTGAAGTTCTGTTTGCCGTCACCTTCCAGGAAGTTAAACTTTCGGGTCTTCTTGGGGAGCGGTGCGAAATGGAAGACCACATCCTCCTTGCCTGAACTAGGTATATAGTGTTCTTCGTCAAGTTTCAGTCCATCACAGCTCTTGACGAGATATTTCTTGCCATCAGCAAGGAGATAGGTTTCCTTCACAAACTTTACCCAATAGTGTGGGCGAAAAGTGATGTGCATGAACACTCGTGTTTCATCATCTGCGAATTCCACACGATAGATGTTGAGTTGAGATTGAAAAGGATCATAAAATAGCTGGTTCGATTCAGCTATCGGCTGTTCCCAGACAATAGGTTTCTTGCCATTCCCAGCCCAGCAAGTGCAGAGCCAGATGGCAGCGATAAGTACACAAAGGATTCTTTTCATAATTCGATTATTTTATTGGATTGATACTATTGAAAGCAGTATATATTAATTAGTATAACGTTACTTAAGTTAAGTTTCGCAAGTAAGCCCCACACGCCCTGAAAGGGCAGAAGCTCCTAGCCCAGGGCCTTCAGCCCGTACTTGAACCACATGCGAAACTTCAGTAAAGTCTATGCAAATTACCATTCACACATCGTAGCCTTAAATTTGATTCCATTTAAGATTCTATCAAATTTTCTTTCCTCTGTTGGAATTACATTAAAATAACAAACTCTGAAACTAGAATATGTATCACGCCTCCATTTAAGACCTTTCTTGTCCATACCTTTTTCTATAAGATGCTTATCCTTCAACGATGTCGAAGGCTTAAAATCATCTATAGGAGTTTTCATTAAAGGACCTTGCAATATCAATAAGACACCGCCACTTCTAAATGAAAAAGCATAAACAACTCCTTCCTCATAATATTCTATCTGGCGTTTTACTCCCTGTTCCATAGACAAATCGACTTGAACAGCATGCAAATTCAACGTTTCTTTTGTGTATTTATGACTAGCACAAGAATAAAACACCCCCATACTAATCATTAGCCAACCATTAACGATTATTCTTTTCATAATTATCTATAGCTTGTTGTTCAACAATATTTATCTGCTCTTCTAATTCTGTATTATTCTTACCAAAAACCGGATAAGAAACAACTTGATTGAAATAAGGATCAAACTCTTTAACATATCCCACGACTCCAAAAGTATGACTAGGTTCTATTGATGGATTTTTCTGCTTTAATTCATAAAAATAGGCATGTCCGTACAAGTTGCCAAGTACATCATACTCTATATTACTGATGCCCTTGTTCAAATCCTTGACCAATGCGCCATTGGCATCATAGAAATACTCCACGTCCGCATTTGCTCCATCCTTGAAATCAAAGGAACCATTATAGAGTAAGCTACCAGCCTTATCGCTGATTGCCTTGATTTGATTGCCATTGTACGAATACATCAAGTCGTCAATGAGACCAAAGGTTCCATTGTTCTTCTTGCCATATCGCTGCAATCGCTCGATGGAGCCATTCGGAGAATATAACAACACATGCTCGGAGTAACGGCTCTTGTTCTGGCTCAAGTCCGCCCCCTCTCCATAGGCAGATTCCTCCAAGCGGTTCAAGCCATCATAGGCAAAGTCGTAGCCACGGAGCACATGGTCCTTGCCTGATTGCCATTGCATGCGGCTGATGTTGCCATTGAAGCATGGATTTTCCTTTATGGATTCATAACACAGACTCTGCAAAAATCTGTCCGACTTCGTCTCCTTCTGCCAGTTGCGGATGTTGTAGGCGTAATGCACGCTGCCTGCGTTGCCGCTTCGAACGACGGAGACGATCCTTCCGATGTCATCATAGCTGTACGATGCCACTGTCCTTGTTACATTTCCAACTTGTAATGTCATGGTCTCTATTTTATCATTATGCTCGTTATACTTGTTCGATTGCGTGACTTTCGTAATCACGCCACCCTTATTTATCGCAGAAGTGATGCTTAGGGGGTTCTTGGTGAAGGAGTACGACAGGGTTTGGGATAGCAAAGCATCATCGGGCATGGTTTGCATACTCTCTCTATCACCTGTCCTCTCATGTTATGATAATACACGAATACAAGGGGATTGCCATTTGTATCGGCACAGGCATTTCCCGTAAGCGAGCCCATGCTGCACTCTTCCTTCGCACCACAGGTTGCTGCAAGACTATGGGAGGAGGCTTTCCTTGTCAATTGACCAGTCAAGAAATTGTGATTGTCATAATAGTTGGCTTGAAGCAACTGCTCGTTTTTCAATCCCAAGCTGTACGTTGACGAGTATCCGCTATTACAAAGACCCGATTCCGATATATTGAGGGAGACGGGGGCGGATGGACAGTCGGCATTGATGGCATAACGCTTGCGAACGGCACGATGGGCGTTGACCCAGTTCGCACCGGGTTGCATAGTGGACACGACACGTCCCAATGCGTCATATTCATTGGTAACGAAAGGATAGCCGTCCTTGAAAAAGGAACAGGAAGATGCTGCCAAGCTGGAAGCATCAAGATACTCTCCATACACACTTCTTGCACCAGGTATCCACTCCTTGGTTACCTGACCTGGGATATTATATTCCTTTTTGGTATACACATAACTGCCTTGTCCGTTCAAACCTGTGGTAGCGACCTCGTCCTCATAGCCGAGGTCGTCATAATAGGTAATCGTCGTTATGGCTTGGCTTCCATTGGCATCAAGCATCTGCCTACCAAGGAAATAATTCCTGGTAGGACTCTGAGCTTGGGCTACCATGCCACATGCGGAAAGTAGCAATATGCAAAAGACACCTGTTCCCATAATCAATATTTTTTGATATTTACTCTACAGAGACTTTCTCGGAGAACTTCAGATTGATTTATATTAACACAAAATATATTTTACTTATTTC